>CDYX01031275.1_pt1 | contig 17450 bp, 10 predicted proteins | sample 554871 | NCBI WGS metagenome assembly CDYX01 (sample SAMEA3182061, study PRJEB8094) | gut metagenome | biome: human; feature: gut; material: Stool; isolation source: human stools | place: Canada | collected 2013-01-14 | reverse complement strand
GTGCGGCAGCTGCTAAGCCAAAAGCGCAGATAATACTGGATGTCTTATCGAGCATTTTGGCAACGCAGATGCCGTGCCGCAGCCGCCGGAGCGGTGCTTAAGCCGTCAGGCGGGAATTATGCGGTATTGCCCTAAAACAGAATGGATGCCTCCCTCCACATTCAGAGAAGCATCCATGATGGATTCTTAATTATTCGATTTTTACCCGTGTCCAGAAAACCGGGTACATATCAGTACGGGACGGCAGCTTTGCTTTTATTGGTTTGCTCTTTTTATAAAAAACTATGATTACAGCGGCATATAGTCAAAATCAATGCGGCCAAGGGCAACGTTGGCACCGGCCACCTGCACTTTGACGGGGTCGCCCAGCATCCAGCGTTTTCCGGTCAGCGGGTCCAGAATGCTGACACCCTCCACCACAGTGGCTTCGCCCTTGCAGAGCTGTGCGGCAGGCACAAAGCCCTCTACGGTGTTTTCCAGCGCCACAAAAATGCCGCGCGGTGTTACACCTGCCACGGTACCGGTGTAGACTTCGCCCAGGTGGTTGTGCATATACTCGGCCTTGTACAGGTCCTCCACATCGCGCTCAATGCGCACGGCGGAAACTTCCTGGCGGCTGGACTGCTCGCTGGCGTGGGTGGCAAAACCAGTATAATCCTTGATGAGCTCCTGCTCCGGCTTGCCCACCAGCATATCCGTCAGGATGCGATGGATGGCAAGGTCCGGGTAACGGCGAATGGGGCTGGTAAAGTGGGCATAGTCTGCCAGCACCAGGCCGTAATGGCCTTTCGGCTCCGGAGAGTAGCGAGCTTTCTGCATGCTGCGCAGGATACCGGTGTGGACCGGGATCTGGATGGGCTGGCCGCGGGTTTCGTCCAGAATGGCAGAAAGCTCCAGCTGGGTGGGCACTTCCCCGGCAAAGTGGACGTTCAGGCCGCAGGCTTTCAGGGTGTTGCTCAGCTTTTCCATGCGCTCGGCATCGGGGGCTTCATGGATACGGTACACAAACGGCACATGATGGGTGCGGCCCGCATTGGCAGCGCACTGGTTGGCCAGCAGCATGAACTCTTCGATCATGCACTCCGACACACCGCGGGTGCGCTTGACGATATCCACGCAGCGGCCTTCCTCGTCCATGACCAACTTGGCTTCGTCGGATTCGATGTCCATCGCGCCGCGTGCTTTGCGCAGAGCCAGGCGCTTTTCGTACAGCTCGGTCATCGCAGGCAGCTGAGCCATAACGTCTTTATATTTCGTCACCAGAGCCGGGTCATTGGAGCCGTCCAACAGAGCGTTAATTTCTTTATAAACGCCCTTGACACGGCTGCGGATGACGCTCTTGACGAACTGATAGCTATGGATATTGCCGCTTTCATCCAGCTGCATCAGGCAGGAGAACGCCAGGCGCTCCTCCCCTTCATTGAGGCTGCAGATGCCGTTGGAAAGCTGGGTGGGCAGCATGGGGATGACTTTATCCGCGTAATAGATGGAAGTTGCGCGCTCATAAGCTTCCTTATCCAGCGCGGTGTCCGGGCGGACATAGTGGCTGACATCCGCAATATGAACGCCCAGCTCATAGCCGCCGTTCTGGGTCTTCATCAGGCTGATGGCGTCGTCGATATCCTTGGTCTCGGCAGAGTCGATGGTAAAGATCGGCAGACCGCGCAGGTCGGCGCGGTGGGCAGCTTCGGCGGGGTCAATGAGAGCGTTATCATATGCGTGAGCTTCGGCCAATACCTCCTCCGGGAATTCCTGGCGGACATCACGGCCATACAGCACAGCCTTGGCGCACTCTGCTGCGCGGTCGGAAGTGCCGAAGCGCTCGGCAACAGCGCAGCGGTGGTCCATATGGCGCTGGCCGCGGTTGGTCAGGATAGCGCCGACCTTATCCCCCAGCTGTGCGCCGTTGACGCCTTTTTTATCCAGCACAATGCGCACATCACGGCAGCCGTCCGGCTCCACGGCAAGGCGGCCGTCCTCAGTCAGCACAATGGTACCGGCAAAGGTGTTGTGCGGGGTGGTCACCTCCACCACTTCACCCTCGGCGCTGCCCTCCACACGGGGGTGGTCGAACAGTTTGATGATGATTTTATCCTGCGGCATAGCACCATGCAGGGCGCGGCCGGGAATAAAGATATCGCCGGTGCCGTCATCGCGGGACGCAAAGCCGAAGCGGGCCGCCAGCTTGACCAGTGTGCAGGGAATGCCAGCGGGGGCATCGGTATTTTCCATCACGGCAAAGCCCGGAACATAGGTACCGTTGCGGGCGGACAGCATACCGGTAGCTACCATGCCGGTTACGGTGTTGCGCAGGCGAGAATTATCCACCTGCAAAGCATTCTGCAGTTCACGCAGGGTCTGGGGGCGGTGCTTGCACGCCGCAAGAATATTTTTCTGTAATGGTGTCATATTTTCTCCTTTGGGTTGGGCACAGGCAGCGGCCCATGCCTTTGTTTTTACTCCTCGTTTACGTCACCCTGCCACCCGGCAGGGTCCTTCCATAGCAGGCGTGGCCTTTGGTTTCGCGGCAGCACCTGCACCATTGTGACCTTTTTATTTTTCCCATAAAAAACGACCCGCGGTATTGGGCGGGTCGTTGACGGTTCCTGAATAAGGGAAAGCGGAACGCCAACAAAATTGGCCAGACCGTTCTCCTTTCATTCAATTACAAGCGGGCACTCAGCACACCAACCAGCAGCGTAGCTACAAAGAAAACAGCGCCGCAGATTTTGGTCACTTTGGCCAGCTTGGCATCCAGGCCACGCTCGCGGCCGGCAGCCATAAAGCTGCTATCACCCATAATGGCAGCAGACAGGCCCTGCCCTTTCTGGGTCTGGGACAAAGTGAACACAACGATCAGAACCGAAACAATGATCAGCACAACGCCGAACGCGATTTCATAAGCGGTCATGGATTAACAGCAACTCCTTTTCAGGCCACAGCCAAAACGGATGTTTCAGCCTGCCCTAACTCTCATACAGGTTATAATATAACATACCAAAAAGCAAAATGCAAGAACTTTACCCTGCCTTGTGCAGAAAAAGATTGCATTGCCTTTTTTTGCTCCTTACAGACTCATCTGCTCGGTCGTGTCCTCCTGGCGGAGCAGCGCGCCGGCTGCGGGCAGGGTGCGCACGCGGTAGCGGTGCGGGTCTTTCAGTTCCAGCCCCGCCGCCAGGCGCACTTTGGCGATTCGGGCGTTCTTTTTCAGCGTTACCATGTTGATACCGGCGGTATCGCGGGTAGCCTTTTCGGGAATCAGCGCACTGCCGACCAGGATCAAGCGTGGGCCACCGGTGCCGCCGCTGGTGAAGACGGCCAGCTCGGTTTCTTCCTCAATGTGCAGCATTGCGGCAAGTTCTTCCTTATCGCTATAGGCTTTCAGCAGCTTGCGGCGGTTCTGCTTGGTCATATAGCTGGCCAGCGGGATCTTTGCACACTTGCCGTTCTGGTAGAAGAACAGCATGTAACCACGGTAATCGACTGTGACCGTCATGAACAGCGGCACTTCGCCCTCTTCCATTTCCAGCTTGGAAGCGACATAATCACCCAGCACGCTGGCCTTGGTATCAGCAAATTCCGATGCGCGGGATTTGTACACCTGGGCATGGTTGGTAAAGAAGAGCAGCTCGGCGCTGTTGGTGGTCTCTTTGGTATAAACCACCTCGTCGCCGTCTTTCAGCTTCTGCTCGCCAGACATGCGCAGGCTCTGCGGGGTAATTTTTTTGAAGTAGCCTTCCCGCGTAAAGAACACCGTGACCGGGTAATCCGGGATCTCGTTCTGCTCATCGGCAGCAGAATCGTCCGGCAGGTCGTACAGAATTTCCGTTTTGCGGGGGCTGCCATACTTTTTGGCAACATCGCCCAGCTCGGTCATAATGATCTTGCGGATGCGGGCGGGGCGTTTGAGAACATCTTCCAAATCTGCGATCGCCTTTTCCAGTTCCTCAATTTCCTCGGTGCGTTTGAGGATATACTCACGGTTGAGGTGGCGCAGCTTGATTTCCGCCACATACTCAGCCTGCACTTCGTCAATGCCAAAACCGATCATCAAGTTGGGCACAACCTCGGATTCTTCCGCAGTGTTGCGCACAATTTCAATTGCCTTATCAATATCCAGCAGGATAGCTTCCAGGCCGCGCAGCAGGTGCAGACGCTTTTGCTTGCCCTGCAGATCATAGTAGGTGCGGCGGCGCACGCATTCGGAGCGGAATGCGATCCACTCCAACAAAATCTGGCGCACGCCCAACACGCGGGGCTGGCCGCCGATCAGCACATTGAAGTTGCAGGCAAAACTGTCCTCCAGCGGGGTTGCCTTGAACAGACGCGCCATCAGCTTGTCCGGGTCCTGGCCGCGCTTGAGGTCGATGGTCAGCTTCAAGCCGTTCAGGTCGGTTTCATCACGCATATCGCTGATCTCACGGATCTTGCCCAGTTTGACCAGCTCGGTGATCTTATCCATGATGGCTTCCACCGTTGTGGTCGGCGGAATGCGGGTGATGTCAATGCAGTTGTTCTCTTTATCGTAAGCCCACTGGGCGCGCACGCGGATGCTGCCGCGGCCTTTTTCCAGCACATTCTGCATCTCGGCGGCATCATACAGGATGGAACCGCCGCCGACAAAATCCGGCGCGGGCATCAGCTGGGCCAGGTCCGCCTGGTCGTCTTTCATCAGGGCGATGGTTGCATTGCAGAGCTCCACCAGGTTGAAGGAACAGATGTTGGACGCCATACCGACCGCAATGCCCAGTGTGTTGTTGGCCAGAATGGTCGGGAAGGTGACCGGCAGCATCGTCGGTTCGGTGGTGGTGCCGTCATAGTTGGGCACAAAATCCACGGTATCCTTGTCGATATCGCGGAACAGCTCTTCACACACGGGTTCCAGCTTTGCCTCAGTGTAACGAGCGGCGGCGTAAGCCATATCGCGGCTGTACGCCTTGCCAAAGTTACCCTTGGAGTCCACAAAGGGCACCAGCAGGCTTTCGTTAGAACGGCCCATACGCACCATGGTGTCGTAAATGGCGGCATCGCCGTGGGGGTTCAGGTGCATGGTGCTGCCCACGATGTTGGCGCTTTTGGTGCGGGCGCCTTTCAGCAGGCCCATGCCGTACATGGTATACAGCAGTTTGCGGTGGGCGGGCTTGAAGCCGTCAATTTCCGGCAGCGCGCGGGAAACAATAACGCTCATGGCGTAAGGCATGTAGTTTGTTTCCAGCGTATCGGTAATGGGGCTTTCGATGACCTCACCGGCAGAGAGGATCTCGACGTTATCGCCCAGCTGCGGGCGGGCAGGGGCGGCTTTCTTTTTGGTTGCTTTTTTTGCCATTTTGCTCTCTCCTCCCCTGATTAAGATACATCCAGATCGTCCAGATATTCAGCGCCGTGCTCCGCAATGTGCTCCTTACGGCCCTGCAGATTATCGCCCAGGAGCAGGTCAAACACCTCCGCCGTGCGCTGAACATCGGTGGGCAGAACTTTAATTAAGCGGCGGCTTTCGGGGCTCATGGTGGTCAGCCACATCATTTCGGGGTCGTTTTCGCCCAGACCTTTGGATCGCTGGATCGTAAACTTCTGGCCGTCGATCCGCTTCATGATATCGGCCTTTTCCGGCTCGGTATAGGCAAAGTAGGTCTTATTTTTGGTGTTGATCTCATACAGCGGGGATTCCGCGATATACACATACCCCTGATTGATGAGGGTGGGGGTCAGGCGGTAGAGCATCGTCAGCACCAAGGTGCGGATCTGATAACCGTCCACATCAGCATCGGTACAGATGACGATCTTGTTAAAGCGCAGGTTGTCCAGATTAAAGGTAGCCAGGTCCTTATTGTGGCTGCCGCCCAGCTCCACGCCGCAGCCCATCACGCGGATCAAGTCTGTGATAATGTCAGACTTGAAAATGCGGGCGTAATCGGCCTTCAGGCAGTTCAGGATCTTGCCGCGAATGGGCATGATAGCCTGGAACTCCGAATCGCGGCTCTGTTTGACCGCGCCCATAGCGGAATCGCCCTCCACGATGTACAGTTCGCGGCGGGTGGCATCCTTGGTGCGGCAGTCCACAAATTTCTGCACGCGATTGGCCAGATCCATCTGCTGGGTCATTGTTTTTTTGATGGACACACGCGCTTTTTCGGCGTGCTCGCGGCTTTGCTTATTGATTAGCACCTGCTTGCAGGCTTTTTCGGCTTCGTCCGGGTGCTCCACAAAGTAGACTTCCAGCTGGTGCTTGAGGAACTCCGTCATGGCCTGGGCCACAAACTTGTTGGTGATGGCCTTTTTGGTCTGGTTCTCGTAGCTGGTGCGGGTGGAGAAGCTGGAGGAAACCAGAATCAGGCAGTCCTGCACATCGTTGAAGGTGATGGAGCTTTCGTTTTTCTTGTACAGACCCTTATTTTTCAGCCAGTTGTTGATCTGGTTGACAAAGGCCAGGCGGACAGCGCGGTCCGGGCTGCCGCCGTGCTCCAGCCACGAAGAGTTGTGATAGTATTCCAGCGTTTGCACCGCGTTGGAAAAGCAGAACGCCACGTTCATTTTGACCTGATATTCCGGCTGATCATCACGGTCGCGGCCGATTGCGGAACCGGAGCAGAAATGTACCGGGGTCAGGGTTTCCTCACCGGCGATCTCATTGGCATAGTCCTGAATGCCATGCTCATAGAAATATTCGATTTTTTCGGCACGTTCGCCCGTGCGGTCGTTGAACACGAGAGTCACACCGTCATTGACAACGGCCTGGCGGCGCAGCATATCCTTGAAGGTATCCGCCGGAACATTGATGTCGGTAAACACATCGGTGTCCGGTTTCCAGCGGATGACGGAGCCGGTGCGGCGGCCGGTGAACGGCTCTTTTTTCAGCCCGCCGACATTCTCACCTTTTTTGAAATCCAGGTGATAGTGCATGCCATCGCGGTAAATATCCGCAGTCATCCATTCGCTGGAATACTGGGTGGCGCAAAGGCCAAGGCCGTTCAGGCCAAGGGAGAAGTCATAGTTGCCGCTACCCTCGCCATATTTGCCTCCCGCGTACAGTTCGCAGAACACAAGATCCCAGTTCCAGCGTTCTTCAGCTTTATTGTAATCGACGGGGATACCGCGGCCAAAGTCCTCTACTTCCACAGAGTGATCCGGGTAAAGGGTAACGTTGATTTTGTTGCCGTGGCCGTCACGCGCTTCGTCGATGGAGTTGGATACGATCTCAAAAATGGAATGGGCACAGCCTTCCACACCGTCAGAGCCAAAGATAACGGCCGGGCGCTTGCGCACACGGTCTGCACCTTTTAAGCTCTTGATGCTTTCGTTGCCGTATTCTTCCTTCTTTTTTGCCATTCGGCAGTTCCCTCCCGTTTTTGGATGCAGGGAATCACGCTGCTGCGTACCCCTGTGCGCGCAGAATTTTGCTTTTTCAGGCGCGTAAAGATAATTAAACCACAGGTTGACAGGAATTGTCAAATCCAATTTTGCGTTTTTGCTGCACAAAGTTCCCTGTTGTGGTTATTTTTTGTCTGCTTTTTTTCGTTTGCGCGGCGGCTGGGCGGAGGCTTTTTCCTCTGCGGGCGCCGGGCGTCCCGGCTCTTCCGGCACGGGGGCCGGAGCTGTGCCCTGCAGTTTCCAAGCGCGCTCCAGCACGGGTTTCAGGTACTGGCCGGTGAAGGAGTTCGGATTCTGGGCCACCTGTTCCGGCGTACCGGTTGCCACAATGGTACCGCCGCCGCTGCCGCCCTCCGGCCCCAGGTCGATGATATAGTCGGCACGCTTGATCACATCCAGGTTATGCTCGATCACGATCACGGTGTTGCCCGCATCGGCCAGCTTATCCAGCACCTTGACCAGGCGGTGCACATCGGCAATGTGCAGGCCGGTGGTAGGCTCGTCCAGAATATAGACGGTTTTGCCGGTATCGCGGCGGGCAAGCTCGTTGGCCAGCTTGACACGCTGGGCTTCGCCGCCGGAAAGTGTGGTGGCCGACTGGCCCAGCTGCATGTAGCCAAGGCCGACTTCCTGCAGGGTTTGCAGTTTGCGCGCAATTTTGGGCTGGTTGGCAAAGAAATTGCAGGCTTCCTCCACCGTCATATCCAGCACATCGGAGATGTTTTTGTCTTTATATTTTACTTCCAGCGTTTCGCGGTTATAGCGCTTGCCCTTGCAGACATCGCAGGGGACGTAAATATCCGGCAGAAAGTGCATTTCGATCTGCACAATGCCGCCGCCCTCGCAGGCTTCGCAGCGGCCGCCCTTGACGTTGAAGCTGAACCGGCCGGGGCCGTAACCGCGCTGTTTGGCATCCTGGGTGTTGGAGAAGAGGGTGCGGATATCGCCGAACACACCGGTGTAGGTGGCCGGGTTGGAGCGCGGGGTGCGGCCAATGGGCGACTGGTCAATGCCGATGACCTTATCGATCCATTCCATACCCTGAACTTCGTCACACTGGCCGGGGCGGCTGCGGGCGCCGTTGAGCGCTGCAGCCAGCGACTTATACAAAATTTCATTGACCAGCGTGGACTTGCCGGAACCGGAAACACCGGTCACGCAGATCATTTTGCCAAGGGGAAAATCCACGGTAATGTTTTGCAGGTTGTTTTCCCGCGCTTTGACCACCGTGAGCATTTTACCGTTACCGGAGCGGTGGGCGGTGGGAACTTCCACAAATTTGCGGCCGGAAAGGTACTCGCCGGTCACACTGCGCGGGGCATTGCAGATGTCCTCCACACTGCCGGCGGCCACGATCTCGCCGCCATGCACACCGGCACCGGGGCCGACATCCACAATATAGTCCGCCTGGCGCATGGTGTCCTCGTCGTGCTCTACTACAATCAGGGTGTTGCCCAGGTCGCGCAGGCGCTTCATGGTGGCAATCAGCTTATCGTTATCGCGCTGGTGCAGGCCGATGCTGGGTTCATCCAGCACATACAGCACGCCGGTCAGGGCGCTGCCGATCTGGGTTGCCAGGCGGATGCGCTGGCTTTCGCCGCCGGAAAGGGACGATGCGCCGCGAGACAGGGTCAAGTACCCCAGACCCACGCTCTTCAAAAAGCCCAGACGCTCTTTGACCTCTTTGAAGATGGAGGCAGCGATGACTTCATCCCGCTCGGACACTTTTGCCGTCTGAATAAATTCCAGCTCCTCGTTCACACTCATATCGCAGAACTGGGCAATGTTGATGCCGCCCACCGTGACGGCGAGGCTGGTGGGCTTCAGGCGTTGGCCGTGGCAGGTGGGGCACTCCTCACTGGACATGACAAGGGCGATTTCCTCCTTGACCCACTCGCTGCCTGTTTCACGGAAGCGGCGCTCCAGGTTGGGGACAATGCCCTCAAACGTGTTCATATAGGTGCCGGAGCCAAACATATTCTCGCGCTGCATCTCGATTTTTTCAGTTCCGGTGCCATACAGGATGGCGTGCACGGCTTCTTTGCTCATCTCCTTGATGGGGGTATCCAGCGTAAAGCCATAGCGCTTGCCCAGCGCTTTGTAATACATTTCAGAGATGGATCCCTCCGCATAATACCAGCCGCTGGCCTTGATGGCACTTTCGCGGATGGACTTGTGCGGATCCGGAATCACGCGGGCCGGGTCCACCTTCATAAAGGTGCCCAGGCCGGTGCAGGTTTCACAGGCGCCAAAGGGATTGTTAAAGCTGAACATGCGGGGGGAAAGTTCGTCAATGGAAACACCGTGCTCCGGGCAGGCATAGTTCTGGCTGAACTCCATCGGTTCGCCGCCGATAACATCAATGATGACAAGGCCGCCGGTCAGGGCAACGGCAGTCTCAATAGAATCGGCCAGGCGGCCGCGCACCGTATCATTGATGGACAGGCGGTCCACGACGACTTCAACGGTATGCTTGATATTCTTTTCCAGCTTGATCTCTTCGTCCAGATCATACATGTTGCCGTCAATGCGCACGCGGGCGTAACCGCCGCGGCGGGCAGCGTCCAGCTCCTTGGCCTGGGTGCCTTTGCGGCCCCGCACAACAGGGGCCAGCACCTGGAAGCGGGTGCGTTCCGGCAGTTTAAGCACCTCGTCTACCATCTCGTCCACCGTTTGCTGGCTGATGACGCGTCCGCAGACCGGGCAGTGCGGAACGCCGATGCGGGCATACATCAAACGGAGATAATCATAAATTTCCGTCACGGTGCCCACGGTGGAACGCGGGTTGTGGCTGGTGGTTTTCTGGTCAATGGAAACCGCCGGGGAAAGGCCGGTGATTTCGTCCACATCGGGCTTTTCCATCTGGCCCAGGAACATGCGGGCATAGCTGGAAAGGCTTTCCATATAGCGGCGCTGGCCGTCCGCAAAGATGGTATCAAAGGCCAGGCTGGACTTGCCGGAGCCGGAAAGGCCCGTCATAACAATCAGCTTGTTGCGCGGCAGAACCAGGTTGACGTTTTTCAGGTTATGCTCCCGCGCGCCCTTGATCGTAATGCGGTTGTTTGCATCAATTTGAATGTTGCTCACTTTTTATAGCTCCTTCTCCCCTTGCCCGTTTTGCGCTGTTTTTCAGCGGCGCGGCGGGTGCTGGTATCGGCGGTAGGGTCCTCCCCGCGCTGCAGCTTTTCAATCTCATCACGCAGGAATGCGGCGTGCTCAAACTGCAGCAGGCGGGCGGCTTCTTTCATCTCGCGGGTCAGGCGGGTAATGGTCTGTTCGCGTTCAGCGCGGCTCATACGGTGCTGGCGCATCTTTTTGTTTTCTTCACTCATGCTGATTTCCAGCCCGCCGCCGATGGCTTTCACGATAGTTTTTGGTGTAATGCCGTGTTCTTTGTTGTAGGCATCCTGGATGGCACGGCGGCGCTCGGTTTCCATGATGGCGCGCTCCATGCTGGGGGTTACTTCATCGGCGTACATCAGCACCACGCCGTTTGCGTTGCGGGCCGCGCGGCCAATGGTCTGAATCAGGCTGGTTTCGCTGCGCAGGAAGCCCTCTTTGTCGGCATCCAGAATGGCGATCAGCGAAACTTCTGGCAGGTCCAGGCCCTCGCGCAGAAGGTTGATGCCGACAATCACATCAATGGCACCGGTGCGCAGGTCCTTGATGATCTCCATGCGCTCAAAGGTATCCACCTCGTGGTGCATATACTTGGTGTGCACGCCGTGTTCTTCCAGGTAGTCGGTCAGGTCCTCGGCCATTTTGACAGTCAGGGTGGTAACTAGGGCACGCTCGCCGCGGTCGATGCGCTGCAAAATTTCGCCCAGCAGATTCTCGATCTGGCCTTCCACTGGGCGCACCATGATGACGGGGTCCAGCAGACCGGTGGGGCGGATGACCTGCTCGGCCACGCGGCTGGAATGTTCCCGTTCATAGGGGCCAGGGGTAGCGCTGACAAAGATCGTCTGGCCGACCTTGGATTCAAATTCCTCAAATTTCAGCGGGCGGTTGTCAAACGCCGAGGGCAGGCGGAAGCCATATTCCACCAGCGTTTTTTTGCGGCTGTAGTCCCCGCCGAACATGCCGCGGACCTGCGGCAGCATCACATGGCTTTCATCCACCATCAGGATAAAATCTTTGGGGAAGTAGTCCAGCAGCGTGGTGGGGGTGGAGCCGGGGGCACGGCCGGACAGCACGGCAGAGTAGTTCTCGATGCCCTTGCACATGCCAACTTCCTGTAGCATCTCCATATCGTACTGGGTGCGCTGCTGGATGCGCTGGGCTTCCAGCAGTTTGCCCTCTGCAGTAAAGGCCTGCACCTGCTGTTCCATCTCGGTCTGGATCTTGGCGAGACCTTCTTTCATTTTTTCAGGGCCGACGATATAGTGGCTGGCGGGGAAAATGGCCACATGGCGCACAATATTTTTGCGCTCGCCGGTCAGGGGATCAAACTCGGAAATGCGGTCGATTTCATCGCCGAAGAATTCGACGCGGATGGCGTATTCATCATTATAAGCAAGGTGGATATCCACAATATCGCCGTGAACGCGGAACTTATTGCGGATAAAGTTCATATCGTTGCGTTCATATTGCAGCTTGACCAGGCGGCGGCAGAGCTCGTCCCGCTCCATCTGCATACCGGGGCGCAGGCTGATGACCATGCTGCGGTAATCGATAGGGTCGCCCAAGGAATAAATGCAGGAAACCGACGCCACAATGATAACATTGCGCCGCTCCGACAGTGCCGCCGTGGCCGAATGGCGCAGGCGGTCGATCTCATCATTGATGGCGCTGTCTTTTTCAATATAGGTATCGGTGGAGGGGATGTAGGCTTCCGGCTGGTAATAGTCGTAATAGCTCACAAAATATTCCACCGCATCATCGGGGAAAAATCCGCGCATCTCGGTGCAGATCTGACTGGCCAGGGTTTTGTTTGGTTCCAGAATCAGTGTGGGGCGGTTGCACTGTGCAATGATATTGGCCATCGTAAAGGTTTTGCCGGAGCCGGTAACGCCCAGCAAAGTTTGACCTTTATCCCCTGCTTTCAGGCCCTGCACCAGCGCTTCAATAGCCTGGGGCTGGTCGCCAGTCGGTTTAAACGGTGCTTTGAGGTGGAACACCTCGGTTTGATTTTCCTGTTGCTCCGGCATAGCGGACCTCCCCTGCTGTTGGTCGTTTATTTACAACTTAAGTTCGTCTTATACAACTTACTGTTGTTTCATTATAGTATAGATCTTTTTAATTGTAAAGGCAATACCGCATAATTCTAAGTGCCGCAGCCGCCGGAGCGGTGCTTAAGCCGTCAGGCGGGAATTGTGCGGTATTGCCTAAAGGCATTTTGCGGCTTTTTATGCCTTTTATGCGCTGCTGCCGGGGCTGCATCCGGCAGCGGCATTTCGGCTTATTCTTCCTCCGAGTGTTCGCGCACCCATTTGGCAATATGCTTAATGAATGCCTCACCATATTTGGCAGCTTTTGCATCGCCGACGCCGGAAATGCGGCGGAAATCCCCCATGGTGCGCGGCTTAAGCTCGGCCATCTCGTCCAAGCTGACATTGTTGAACACGATATATGCCGGAACGTGGTTTTTCTGGGCCAGTTCGCTGCGCAGGGTTTTCAGGCTTGCCAGCAGCGAATCGTCCGCTTCCGAAAGTGCGGTGCGGGCAGCCGTCTTTTTGCGGGAAGCACGGCGCTTGGCCTGGGTTTCCTGCGCGGTGGCGGCGCGCTCCTGCATGGTAACCTGCTCACCGTGGAAAAGCACCGCCGGAGCCTTGGCTGTCAGAGTGATGACCGGGAACTCATCGCCGGTTTCGGCCAGGTAGCCCTGCTCCTGCAATGCATCCAGGTAAAGGCGCATGCGCTGGGGCGGCACATCCCGCATGATGCCATAGGTCGGGAACTGGTCCAGCCCGCGCTCCAGGGTTTTCTGATCCTTGGCGCCGCGCAGCATCTGCACCAGCGCCACAACCCCCAGCCCGCCGGGCCAACGCTTTTGGATGCGCGCCACGCCGGAAAGGATCTTCTGTGCTTCGGTGGTGATGTCGGTCTGCACAAACTCGCCGGTGCAGTTGGAACAGTTGCCGCAGCCGCCGGTGTGGTGCTCGCCGAAATAATCCAGCAGATAGCTGCGCAGGCAGCGGGTGGTTTTGCAGTACCCCACCATCACGTCCAGCCGCTCGCGGTCCCGCCTGGCGGCGGCTTCGGCCTGTTCAGGGGTCAGCTCATCGTTATCGTGGGAGTTCTGGATAAAATACTTTGCCGTCTGCACATCCCCCAGGGAGAACAGCAGGATGCACTCGGCGCGCTCGCCATCGCGCCCGGCACGGCCCGCTTCCTGATAGTAGTTTTCCAGATTTTTTGGCATATTATAATGCAGCACAAAGCTGACATTGGATTTATCTATGCCCATGCCGAAGGCGTTTGTTGCAACCATGACCCGCTTGCGGTCATAGACAAAATCTTCCTGATTTTTGCTGCGCTCCTCCGGGGTAAGGCCCGCATGATAACGGGTGGCGGAAATGCCAATGGATTGCAGCTCCTTACAGACGGACTCTACCGATTTGCGGGTAGCGCAATAGACAATGCCGCTGCGATCCCGGTGGTCGAGGATATATTCTTCAATATAACGTTCTTTATCCCGCGGGCGGGCCACACCAAAATAGAGGTTGGGGCGATCAAAGCCGGTGGTCAGCGTAAAAGGCTGGTTGAGCTGCAGCAGGGCAATGATATCCTGCTTGACCTGTTCCGTTGCCGTTGCCGTGAACGCACCAATGACCGGGCGGTACGGCAGACGGGAGATGAATTCGGCAATTTTCAGGTAGCTGGGGCGGAAATCCTGACCCCATTGGGACACGCAGTGGGCTTCGTCCACAGCCACAAAAGCGATGCGGGCGTGCATGGCAAGGTATAAGAAACTGTCCGTCAGCAGGCGTTCCGGGGCAACGTATAGAATTTTATAGTCCCCCTCCAGCGCGGCACGCAGAATGGTGCTGTAAAGCCCTTCCGGCAGGGCGGAGTTCAGGCAGGCAGCATGCACGCCCTCCTCTTCCAGGGCGGCAACCTGGTCCTGCATCAGGGAAATCAGCGGTGAAATGACCAGCGTAAGCCCCGGCATCAGCATGGCCGGAACCTGGTAACAAACAGATTTGCCTGCGCCGGTGGGCATAACGCCGAGGACATCCTGGCCGGAAACGATGGCATCCACCACCTGTTCCTGACCGGGGCGGAAGCTGCTGTGGCCGAAGTATTGCTGCAAAACGGAAAATTTATCCATGAATTCGTCCTTTTCTGGATGAGTGCGGCAAGTTGTGAACATTTTACAAAATTTTCAATTTGTCCGCAAAAACATTTTGACTTTTTGTATAGATTTGCTATAATAGAGGTACAGGAAGCAGCTGTCGAAAATGAAGCCAAGTTGGCAGCGGGCTTTCTGGCAAGGGTGCTGGGCACCCAAAACAAAGGGAGGTTGTCCTATGAAAGTTACATGTACCGGCCGTCGCGTTACGCTCAAACCGAGCTTTATCGAAAATGCGGAAAAGAGGCTTGCGAAGCTGGACAAGTTTTTCCCTGACGAAGCACAGGCACAGGTTACCGTCACGGTAGAAAAAAGCGGGCAGACCGTTGAGATCATGCTGCGCAGCAAGGATCTGGCCATGCGCGCCGAAAAAACGGATGAGCGCATGGAAGATGCCCTGGCCGACGCCGTCGATCTGCTGACCCGCCGTGTGGTAAAGTACCGCAAGCGCCTTGGCACCAAGCTGACTGCCGCAGCAGCGGAAATACCCGCTACTGAGCCGGAAGAAAGCATGGATATTGTGCGCGAAAAGCACTTTGCCCTGAAGCCCTGCAGCACTGAGGAAGCCATTTTGCAGATGGACCTGCTGGGGCACAGCTTCTTCCTGTATCACAGCACCGAGAACGACAAAATCCAGGTCGTTTACCGCCGCGCTGATGGCGGGTACGGCGTGCTGATCCCGGAAGCATAAGCTGGCAGCTTAAACTTAACATAGCGCCGCACAAACGGTATAACTTTGCCGCCCCTTTTACGGGGCGGCATTTTTTATTTGTTTTGTATGGTTCAAGGCAAACTCTGCTGCCTTGCGCCCGCGGGACATGCCGGGTTTGCTTTGTGCTTGAGGCGCATTCAGCGCTTGATTTGTTTGGGCTTCTCCGGTTCCATCGGCCAGGTGGCACGGGCGGCAAACAGCAGTTGGCCGGTACCGGGGTTATACTGCGGCACACGGCCATGCTCTGCCATGCTGAACCAGTCGGTAGGCGTCAAAATCACATGATCCAGCACATCAATGCCAACCTGGCCCAATGCCAGAATAATGGCCTGCGTGGCAAGCAGATCCGCATTGGAAGCCGCCGCCAAACCGGACGGATGGTTATGCGCCAGCACAACACAGGTACACTGGCTGGCAACGGCATCCCGCAACAGCTTATGGGTATCAAACTGCACGCGGTTGGGAATGCCCGATGCAATGTAAATTTCTTTGAGCGGGACATAATCGTCATTCATGGCGATCATATAAAACTCTTCCCGCTTGGGGTCGTTGAACAGCGGGCGGATATACTCACAGCACATCTCAGCGTTGCGCAGCTGAACAGGGTGTTCCTTGTGCTTTTGGATCTGGTAAAAGCGGGCAACATCCCGGAAGGAATGCAGCAGTCTTGCGCTGGCGGGGCCAATACCCTGCACCTGCATCAATTCTTCCTCGCTGGCATCCAGCACTTGGCAAAATCCGCCAAAATGCTGGATCAGACGGTGAGCCAAGGGGTTGGTATCTCGGCGCGGAATGGAAAAGTACAAAAGATATTCCAGCACCTCATGCGTGGCAAGGCTGGTTAAGCCATCGCGGGCAACGCGCTCCTGCATGCGGGCACGGTGCTCTTCATGGATCGAATTGGTAGTTTTCTTTTCCGGCATGGGCGCACATCCTTTACCTTTGGCTGTTCTTATTATATACTATTGTTTGAAGATTGCAAAGAGGATGTGACCCCCATGAAAAAGTTTATCGCAGGCGAAAACGAAAACGGCGTGCGGCTTTCCCGCTTTGTGGAAAGCGTGACCAGGGACATGCCGCGCAGCCTGCTGTATAAAAGTTTCCGCAACAAGCGCATTAAGGTGAACGGCAAGCGCGGTGAAGCGGACACCCGGCTGAGCAGCGGTGATGTGATCGAGCTGTATATCAACGATGAGTTCTTTCCCGAAAAGCCGGTGGTCCCGGCCAAAAAGCCGCCGCGCCGCCAGCCGCCGGTCAAGGTGATCTATCAAGACGAAAACATTGCGGTGCTGTACAAGCCCGCCCACCTGCTGTGCCACAGCGACCGCACCGGCGATGCCAACCTGGTGGATGCCTTTTGTGCCCAGCTGCAGGCCAGCGGCGAATATGACCCCAAGGCTGAAAACCGCTTTGCACCCGCCATCTGCAACCGGCTGGACCGCGGCACCGAGGGGCTTGTGATTGCCGCGAAAAAATACACGGCCCTGCGGGATATGAACGAGATCATCCGCAATGACTGGATGAAGAAAGAGTACCTGACCATTACCATCGGTGCCCCGCCGGCCGGGCGGCATGTTGCCTGGCTGCAGCACAGCGAAAAAGGCAACAAGGTGCGCATTCACGCCCATGAAAGCGAGGGGTACAAAAAAATCATCACCGATGTAACGGTGATCCGCTGCATTGGGCCGTTTGCGCTCTGCCGCATTGGACTGATTACCGGCCGCACGCACCAGATCCGTGCGCACCTGGCTTACCTGGGGCACCCGGTGCTGGGCGACATCAAGTACGGCAACCGCAACATGAACGAGAAATCCGGGTTTAAGACGCAGGCACTGTGTGCCCAGCGGCTGACGTTTGGCAATATTCCGGAGGAAAACACACTGCACTATCTTTCCGGCAGGGTCATCAAGCTGGCAGACCCGGAGATTGTAAAGCAGTTTGATGCGTTGGAGAGGAAGCCGGGACAGGAATAAAGGAGTACCGTTGGGTTAGGGCAATACCGCATAATTCTAAGTGCCGATACGGCGAGCGAGGTGCGGCAGATGCCAAGCCAAAAGCGCAGATAATACTGGATGC
>CDYX01024887.1_pt1 | contig 18201 bp, 27 predicted proteins | sample 554871 | NCBI WGS metagenome assembly CDYX01 (sample SAMEA3182061, study PRJEB8094) | gut metagenome | biome: human; feature: gut; material: Stool; isolation source: human stools | place: Canada | collected 2013-01-14 | reverse complement strand
GGACGGGAGTGGAGAGGCCGTCGCTGTATCTCTCCGTAGCGGGCAAAGCGCGGATCTGCCCATTGGTTCCACTGGGACCTACTCGCTGAGGATGATGTCCTCAAACTATGATGTCAGTGGAATGCTGCAAATTGAATGGTGATGAAGGCGGGGATTCAAACTCTGGGGAGTCCTTTCAGGATTGAATCACATGAAAATGAAATGGTCAAAAATTGTTCTGCTATGCGGTGTGGCCGCCACTGTACTGGTCGGGTTACTGTTTAGCGAGGATGCCGCTATGGTGACATCTAAAGTCATATGGATCATATTCGACATAAGTGCGGCGGTTGACGCATATATTCAAAAAAATAAAGTTATGGCAGTTTTATGGATTGTACTGATACCAATTAGTCTGTACTGTATCTGCCGAACTTGAATCAATTGGTGCGATAGGAGCGGCCCCGGGGCCGCTCCTATCCTTATAGATATGGCAGATCTCACACGCGGTCGGCCCGGGCATTGACAGGGCCGGCCGCGGACCGTATAATAATGACTGCGTTATGATATGTATTTCCATACGCCTGGATAAAACGGCGGCGATGGAAAAAACGGCTGGAGAAGGAGGAACGCACTGTGCGGCGGCTGAGGAAGGCCTATCTGGAGATCACCAATGTGTGCAACCTGGCCTGTGATTTTTGTCCCGGCACCCGGCGTGTGCTGGGCTTTCTGTCTCCGGAGGGCTTCCGGACCCTGGCGAGCCGCCTGCGGCCCCACACGGATTACCTGTACCTCCACCTGATGGGGGAGCCGCTGCTCCATCCTCAGCTGGGCGTCCTGCTGGAGGAGGCGGACGCCCTGGGCTTCCGGGTGATGCTCACCACCAACGGAACTCTGCTTCGTCAGCGGGAGGCGCTGCTGCTGGGCAGTCCGGCGGTGGAGAAGGTGAGCGTCTCCGTCCACTCCTTTGAGGGCAACGGCGGGGCAGGGGAGGACCTGGAGGGCTATCTGGATGGGTGCATCGCCTTTGCCCGGGCGGCGGCCGGGGCGGGGAAGCGGTGCGCCCTGCGTCTGTGGAACCTGGATGGGGCGGAGACCGAGGGGGCCAACCGTCAAAACGGCCAGATCCTCTCCCGGCTCCGGGAGGCATTTCCCGGGCCCTGGCGGTCGGACCGGCGGGGGACCACCCTGGCCCCGGGCATTTACCTGGAGTTTGGAGAGAAATTCCAGTGGCCCGACCTGTCCGCTCCAGAGGAGGAGGGCCGCCGCTTCTGCTACGGCCTGCGGGACCAGGTGGGCGTACTGTGGGACGGCACGGTGGTGCCGTGCTGTCTGGACCACGAGGGGGACGTCCCTCTTGGGAACCTGTACGAGACATCCCTGGAGGAGATCCTGTCCGGCCCGCGGGCCGCTGCCATCTATCATGGCTTTTCCCAGGGGGAGGCCCGGGAGGCCCTGTGCAGGCGGTGCGCCTTTACCAGAAGATTTCAGTGAGCGATGCAAGAGACGGCGGAGCGGCGTACAGCCGCTCCGCCGTTGGGAGTTGGAGGGGACCATGGAGTTTTCCCAGTGGAAGGAACGATATTCTCTCTCCCTGGATGAGCAGCAGGAGCAGGCGGTCCAGGCAGTGGACGGCCCGGTGCTGCTGCTGGCCGTCCCAGGCAGCGGCAAGACCACCGTCCTGGTGTCCCGGGTGGGCTATCTGTGTCTGGCCAGGGGGATCCCGCCGGAGCAGATCCTGACCATGACCTATACCGTGGCCGCCGCCCGGGATATGCGCACACGCTTCACCGCCCTCTTTGGGGAGCAGGCTGCGCAGCGGCTGGAGTTTCGCACCATCAACGGCGTGTGCAGCCAAATCATCCGCACCTATGAGCGCAGGCTGGGGCGGACGGCCTTCACCCTGTTGGAGGATGCGGGACAGCGGGGGGCGCTGCTGGGGGAGCTGTACCGGGCGCAGACGGGAGAGTTTGCAGCCGAGAGCACAGTGAAGGCCCTGATGACCGCCGTCACCTATGCCAAGAACCAGATGCTGACTGGGGAGGAGCTGGCCCAGGTCCAGGTGGAAGGGGTAGAGTTTTCTAAAATCTTCCGGGACTATGAGCAGGCGCTCCGGCAGAGCCGGAGGATGGACTATGACGATCAGATGGTCTATGCTCTGCGGATTCTCCGGCAGCACCCCAGGATCCTGGAGGAATTTCAGGGGCGTTTCCGGTATTTCTGTGTGGACGAGGCCCAGGACACCTCCCGAATCCAGCACCGGATCATCCGCATGCTGGCGGGACAGAGCCAGAACCTCTTTCTGGTGGGGGACGAGGATCAGAGCATCTACGGCTTCCGGGCCGCCGACCCCTCCGCCCTGGTCCGCTTCCCGGAGGACTGGCCCGGGGCCCGGGTCCTGCGCCTGGAGCAGAACTACCGCTCCACCCGGGAGATCGTGGCGGCGGCGGACCGGTTCATCCAGAAAAACACCAGCCGCCTGCCCAAACACATGAGGGCCGTCCGGGGGAGCGGGCCCGCGCCGGAGGAGATCTCCGTCTATGACCGGCAGAGGCAGTACCGCTGGCTGGCCAAGCTGGCCAAGAGCTGTGACCGGGAGACCGCCGTGCTCTACCGGGACAATGACAGCGCCCTTCCCCTCATCGACCTGCTGGAGCGGGCCGGGACCCCATACCGCTGCCGCCAGGTGGAGAGCGCCTTTTTCACCAGCCGGGTGGTCCGGGACGTCACGGACGTGATCCGTTTTGCTCTGGACCCCTGGGACGGAGAGCGGTTCCTGCGGCTGTATTACAAGCTGGGGGCCGGGATAAGCCGGTCCCTGGCCCAGGAGGCGGCGGACCGGGCGGACCGGGAGAGGGAGACCATCCTGGCCTATATCGGCCGTCAGCCCGGGGCGTCTCCCTGGACCAGAAGGCAGTGCGCCGCCCTGAGCACCCACCTGTCCAATCTGCTCCAGGAGCGGGGGGACCGGGCGGTATACCGCATCGTCCACTTTATGGGCTATGGGGCCTATCTGGAGGAGCACGGCATGGACGGGAGCCGGGCGGACATCCTGGAGGCCATCGGAGCGAACCAGCCCACGCCCCTGGCCCTGCTGGAGCGGCTGGAGGAGCTGGAGCAGGTGGTGCGGGCGGGTGCACACGGTGGGGAGGAGGTCCCGTTCCTGCTGTCCACCATCCACTCCAGCAAGGGGCTGGAGTATGGGCGGGTCATCCTGATGGACGTGGCCGACGGCATCTTCCCCAAAACCGTCCCGGAGGGCCCGGAGCCTGAGCAGGCGGAGCTGGACGCCTATGAGGAGGAGCGCCGTCTGTTCTATGTGGGAATGACCCGTGCGAAGAACGAACTTTCCATTGTACGCTTCCGAAAGGAGGGACTATCCTCCTTGTTTGCGGAGGAGCTCTTTCCCACGCCACGGGAGCCGCGTCCCAATCCGGCAAAGCGGCCGCTGCCGATGGAGATGGGCCCGGACCGTGACGCCCTCGCCGCCATGGGGGAAGCGCTTGTGCCCGGCGTGCGGGTGCGGCACCGGACCTTTGGGCCAGGGGTGTTGTGCGCCCGGAACGGAGACATCGCCACGGTCTCCTTTGACAGCGGAGCAGACAAGCGCCTCTCCCTGTCCACCGCCCTGCGCACCGGACAGCTGCGGCGGGAGGAATAGATGAAAGAAGGGGAGCGGAGCCGTCCTGAGCCAGGACAGTCCGCTCCCCTTGGTGTCCAGAGAGGGACCGCCTGGGGCAGGGGCGCATAGGATGACACGGATGGCCCCTCTCCGGGCCGTCCTATTCCAACCAAGGAGGAATCCTGCTTTGAACACCGAAACCGGCAGTTCCTGCCCGATCACCAGCTGCCCGGACAACTACGGCTCAATGCCGTCCTGTGCGGGTCTGGCTGTCCCATACGTTCCCTTCCAACAGAACGGGGCCAAAAAGTATTCCCAGAGCGAGGCCCTGAGCAACGGGACCCTGTTTCCCGGACTGAATCTCCCGTTCCACCTCAAGACCGAGGGGAGCGCCCTGCCCAGCGATCCGCTGGTAGAGCTCCAGGCCCTGGAATTTGTGGTGCTGGAGCTGGGCACCTATCTGGACACCCATCCTGACGACATGGAGGCGTTTGACCTGTTTAAGCAGTACGCCGCCATGGAGAAGGCCGCCAAAGAGACCTATGAGGCAAAATTCGGCCCGCTGATGAAGAGCAGCGCCGCCTCCGGGGCGTCCTACCGCTGGCTCCAGGATCCGTGGCCCTGGAATTATCAGCAGAATGAGGTGAAGTGAGCGATGTTTATTTATGAAAAGAAGCTCCAATTCCCAGTGAAGATCTCCACGCCCAATCCCAAGCTGGCAGCGGTCATCATCAGCCAGTACGGCGGACCAGAATTCAATAGACTATAAAGTAGGCTATAAAATAATGCGATAAGTTATCGCAAGAGTATAGCTGTCCTTGTCAAACACACAGTTCTCAATGACAGACCTGGCCGCGTTATTCTTTTCCTCAGTGGTAGCTGTGGGGGATCGAAGCGTTTTCAATGCTGTTGATATGGCTCCTTTGATGGCGGTTCGGGTGACCTCCTCGTTAGAGTTGGACTTCTGCTCCTCAAGCTCTTTCGCCGTCTGAGCCATATTTTCCTCCAAGTCCTTCTTTGCCTTTGAAAAATCGTCTAATTCGATGACGCTTGCAAGATACGCTTCTTGTAGGCGTTCTTTTTTTGACTTCAGGATCCGAAGAGCCGCCTCCAAGTGGATTAGATTCCGGCCCTCGCTGGAATTGGTGTAAGTGATGTCATAGGCGATGGCCGTGGAACTGGTGGCATCTTGTTCCAGACGGGAGATAATGGCCTCCTCCAAAAGATCGACACGGATGTGCTGAGAGTGGGTGCATCGGCCTCTGGCGTAGTTGTTGCATTTGAAGTAGTGAGGTTTGGCAAAGATAAGGGTAGCGCCGCAGGCGCTGCACCGGACGATACCGGACAGCCAATGTTTCAGCTCTGTGCTGGGCCGGGCCTTGTAACCCCATTGAACCTTAACCTCGTCCATACGACGCTGGGCGGACTCCCATGTGTCCATATCTATGATTGGCTCATGGTCACCGTCTGCAATGATAATATTTTCGTTGAAAAAATCCCTCCTGGTGCGGCCTTCCGGGTTCCACCTCAGTTTACCGATATAGACCGGATTCCGAATGATATACTCAATGGTCCGGTTCTCGAATGGGTTGCCTCGGTGCGTTTTGACGCCGAGTGTGTTAAGCTCCTTTGCGATGGGGAAGAGACCCTTGCCAGCGATGAACTCATCAAAGATCCGACGAACATACTCAGCTTCAATTGGGTCTGGAACCATGACATCGTCCTCGATCTTATATCCAAAGGAGGCGGTACACTGCCGCTTGCCTCTCTCGGCGTTGACCCTCATGCTGCGTTTTACTTCCTGGCTCAAGCGGATAGAGTAAAATTCGTCCATCCATTCGATGATTCGCTCAATCAGCTTACCGAAGGGTCCAGCAATTAGGGGTTCCGTGATACTGACAACATCGACCTTGCACTTGGATCGGAGAATTGATTTGTAGAAAATGCTCTCTTCCTGATTGCGGGCGAAACGGGCAAACTTCCAGAGAAGTATGACGGAGAATGGGCAATCACTTTCTTTAGCTCTGGCGACCATTTCTTGGAACTTTGGACGATTTTTAGCCTTGCGGCCGGAGATTGGATCTTCAATATAGATACAGTCCTCTAGCAGTATGATGCCTTCGCGCTTGGCATATTTCCTGATCTCTTCCAACTGGCTCTCTGGAGACAACTCATCCTGGTCGTCCGTTGACACCCGGATATAGGCCGCTGCGAAGCGGAACTTGGGCAATGTGGAAATTTGTTCTTCCATAGCGACTCGGCCGTACAGAACAGCGTTGCTCTGTTTACTCAACTGAATCACCCCGATCTCCAGCACAGAACACGAAGAAATGCTCGTTGCTCAAGTTCTGGTCAATCTCATCCGAGAGTTGCCCGGCGTCGGAGAAGGAGAGGTAGCCCCGCTGCGCCATGAGGTCAATGATACGATATGCCTGACCGGATACTTGGTAGGTGAACTCGGAGGCGAAAAAATCCAGATCATCGAAGGATCGGGTCTTCATTTCCGAGATGAAATGATACACAGAAATGGCCGGATAAGGCCGGGACAGAACAAAGGCCAAGTCGCCTGCCGGCGAAAGGAAGATGCCTGAAACCTCAACGCAGCAGGAACCGCAGTCAACCGTAAGATCCTGCCCGATGCAGATGAGGGGAGAAAGCCTGGGGTGGTCCCGGGCCGGTGCCGGGTACAGAAGCTCAAGGCCGCCCATCAAATTGTCACTGTGCAGAGTGGTTTCCACCCGATTGTTTGTCATCATCAGCTTTTTCCTCCAGTCTGTATTTTTGTAGAACTGCCTGTACAACACGCTTGTCATCGGCATTTGCGGCGCCGTATAGTGAGGCGACCTCCTGAAGCTCCGGGGGCATGAGTTCGTATTTGTCGCCGCTCAGACCGACCAGCCAGTCGAGAGAGACATGAAAATGCTCTGCCACTTTGACAAGGTAGGTGATCTCAGGTAGCCGCTCGCCGGTCAAATAGCGAGAAAGAGTGGGGGCAGAAATTTTCAGCCCCTCAGCGATCTCCCGAAGAGGCTTTCCCGTAGAATCGCAAAGCTGGCGCATGTGCTCTCTGAAAATCTTGTAGTCCATAATTAGACCCCTTTCCGAAGTGTGATTTTCTGTTACCGATTGTGAGTTACATTTTATATCCTTTTGGACGATACTGCAACAAAAAATATTAACATAGACCTAAAATATATTGACATTTACCATCTGGTAACGTAAAATAAGATTACGGTAATTCAATACCCAAAAATCGAAGGGATTGGGGGTGAACTAAATGAAACCGCTTGAGATCAAAGGAGCCCGGGCAAGGCTTGGATATAAGCAGCAGTATATGGCTGATAACCTTGGAATATCGGTCGCCACCTACCGGAAGAAGGAGAGTGGCGTCATTCGGTTTACCGACAAGGAGAAGATCAAGGTCACGAAGCTGCTGGAGCTTACGCCGGCGCAGATGAACGACTTCCTCTTTGATGGCGAGTTGCCGCTTGGCTCCGCAAATTGAGGGGCGGTAATTTTATTCCCGAAAGTTACCGAACGGAAACATTTTATCTTACTACGGTAATTATAGGGCAATTCAGAGGTGAAAAAAATGGGGCGTGAAGCCAGGAAAGCGGTCGGTAATCCGTGGTACGAAGCCAGAAAACGGGCCGCTGAATATGATGACAGGCTAAGTAGCCGAGAAGGGGCGGCCGAAAGCCTCGGGATGTCGGTATCCGCTCTGGCAGATGCGGAGTTGGGCCTGACCAAGTGTATGCCCGTGGATAAGGCAGTTCTGATGGCTGACCGGTACAACGCTCCTCAGCTCCTGAACTACTACTGTCTGCATGAGTGCCCGATTGGCTGCCGGCAGTCTCTATCCGATAAGCTGCTGGGGATTGACCGGGTAACTGTCAAGCTATTGAAGAGCCTGAAGGTCGATGAACTGGAGGAGATCAAAGATTCTCTGCTTGAGATTGCGGAGGATGGGAAAATCACCGAAGACGAGAAGCCGGAGATGCAGGAAATCCTGGACTACCTAGACGAACTGGCGAAGACCATCAGTGAGATGAAGACTATCGGGAAGATTGCACTGAACGGCGGAGATGTCGGAGATGACGATTGATCCCGCAGATAACACACCGAAAGGAGATAGCGTTGTGACGAGAGTGGAGAGACGAAAACTGAGAGCTAGACGGCACCGGATTCGGATTACCGCCGTACTTGGAATTTTAGTCGTTGTACTCCTGACTGCGAGCTGGGCGGCAGACGAGGCTGACGATGCCCCTTCTTTTGGAGCGGTTGCCCCCGGAAGTGAAAAGGGGCAGATCGTGGAAGTGCTCCCGCTACGGTTCAGCGAGGAAGCTGAGATGAAGATGACGGTCAAAAAGGAAGCGGCTGATACAGAGGCTCCAGAGGAGACCCCGGCGGAAGCGGAGGAAGAAGCTCCGTCATATCTGTCCGATGCAGTCCCGCTGGATCACGACACGCAAGCTCAGGTTATGGGCTGGTGTGAGGAGTACGGGGTGCCTTATTCCGTGGCTCTGGCTGTGATAGAGGCCGAAAGCTCATTCTGGCCGGACGCCGAGAACGGAAGCTGCTACGGATATATGCAGATCAACAGCATCAATAAATCTTGGCTGCTCCAGGAAATCGGGGTGACCGACCTTAAAGACCCGCTCCAGAATCTGCACTCTGGTATCTATATGCTCGGAGACCTGTATGGGAAATACGGTGATTGGCACAAAGTCCTTGTATGCTACAACTGTGGGGAGACGGGAGCCTACAACCAGTACTTTAGCCAGGGCCTCACCAGCAGCGGTTACAGCCGCCATGTCATGGACCTGGAGGCAAAGTGGGCGGAGGTGATCCCGCAATGAGCTCCAATGAGATCCGGCGCATTGTGGTCGGGGTGGAAGCAAAAACAGGGTGGACTTTCCGCTATAAAGATGTTTGCGAGATTCTTCAATACACGGAGCAAAAGCAAAGCAGAATGGACAGGGGGAAGAATACGTCCCGACTCTGTTTGAGAATGAACTTCGGGACTTTGTGATGAGAGCTGTTATCAATGCAAAGGGGAGGTTGAACGAATGTGCCAGATTTGCAGACACAGTCCATGTTTAAGTGGGTGTCCGAATGAGCCAGACCCGCCGGCCGTAACCACCTGCACCCGCTGCGGGGAGTCTGTTACTCCTGGCTACGAATATGCCAGAATTGATGGTCTGGACTACTGCGCTGAGTGCATCGACGATATGCCATACTGCGAGCTGGTCCTGCTACTTGGTGGGGAATGGGACACCGGTTCGCAAGGTAGCATTGTGAAATGTGGGGCCTGCGGCAGAGTAATTGAACCAAGGGAGGAGTTCGGGACTTTGAACGGGAGCATCTACTGCAAAGAGTGCATTGATGAGATTCCGTACTGCGAACTGGTGACCATGGCGGGTCACGACTGGAAAATGGCGAGCAAGGAGGACATCTACGATGGCTACGACGGGTAAGGTGCTGGAAATCCCTGCTGTGGAGGGCTTGGAGTTTGATGACACCACACATACATACAGACTCGATGGTCTGGTGATTCCGAGCGTGTCTGCGATCCTGGGGCCTCTGAGCAAGGCAAAATACGCCGGTATCAGCGAGAGAACATTGGGCAGGGCGGCAGACAAGGGAACGGCGGTCCACAACAGCATTGAGAACTGGATCAAGTTCGAGATTGAGGATATACCGCCAGAGCACATCGGCTACTTCAACGCCTTCCGGGCCTGGTGGGATGAATTCCAGCCGGAGGTGGTCGGCTCCGAGGTCAGGATTTGCCACCGGTTGATGCGATATGGCGGGACCGCCGACTTGGTCGCCTACATCGGCGACGAACTAACGCTGGTAGACTACAAGAGCACCTACGTCATCAGCGATATGACCTGCGGGGTGCAGCTTGAAGCATACGCCCAGGCCCTGGCCGATATGGGAATCAGGGTCCAGAGGAAGAAGATCCTGCACCTCAAGAAAAACGGGACCTATTCGTTTCGAGATTACCCGGCGAACGATGTAAACCGGTGGCGGGTCTTTGGGGCACTGAAGACGGTCTACGACTATATCGAATCCTCTAAATGAAGATTGCGAAAAAATATTGCTAAAATACGCAATTTCATTGACTTAGGCGGTAGGTATTGTATCGTAAAGTTACAGATTATTAAGAAAGGATGTGCAGCAAATGAACGAAAACCTCGCAACCGTAGGCAGCAACGCCCTCGTCCTCGATTCGCCGGAGGACACCTTGACCCGGGAGGCCAGCCTGATTGAACAGCGGGCCAGCAGCGTGGTCGTCACCAATGACGCCGAATACGCTGCGGCCGGCGATCTCACGAAGGCCGTCAAGCAGATGCAGAAGAAGGTGAAGGACTATTGGGAGCCGATGCGCGTGAACGCCAAGGCGGCCTATGATGAGGTCCTGGCCCACAAGAAGGAGATGCTTGACCCTCTGGAGGCTGCGGAGAAGATCCTGAAAGGCAAGATGGGGGACTACTCCATGGAGAAGGAGCGGAAGCGCCGGGCACAGGAGGAGGCAATGCGGAAGCTGGCCGAGCAGGAAATGAACCGCAAGCTGGAGGAGGCCGCCCGGGCGGAGGCTGCCGGAGACACCGCCGGCGCCGAGTTCGCTATGGCGGAGGCCGAGGTGATGGAAGGGGCATCCATCAGCGGCAGTATCCAAGCGCAGACACCAAAGGCGGCCGGCGTGAGCCAGAGCAAAACCTGGGAGATCGTCAGCATCGACAGCTCGAAGGTCCCCGTTTCCTTTGAAGGAGTGGAGATTCGGCCGGTCGATGTCAAAGCGGTCATGCGGCTCATCAAGGAGTCCAAGGGAACGGTCCAGATTCCGGGCGTTCAGTACCGGGATTCGGTCAGCATCAGCGTCCGAGCATAATCGAAAAAATTGAGATGGGAGGTTAGCCAAGATGGCATCCACAATGGCATTGAGCAAGGCCGAACAGAACGCCCTTTGCGTGAGCTACGACGTTCTTGGAACCCACGTTGAACTGGATCTCCAGTTCGTGAAGCGTTACCTGGTCAGAGGAAACCCCGATAAGATCACCGACCAGGAAATTGTTTTCTTTATGAACACCTGTAAGATGCAGAAGCTGAACCCCCTCGTTGCTGGGGAGGTTTACTGCATTAAGTTCGGGAATGACCCGGCGCAGATGGTAGTCGGGAAGGGGGCATACCTTCGGAGAGCTTATGAGCACCCGGACTATCTGTGCAAGGAGGACGGCATCGTGGTCCTCCGCAACGGGGAGGTCATTCAAAAGGAAGGCTGTTGCCTGTACCCCGGCGAACAGTTGATTGGCGGATGGTGCCGGGTACACTTCAACCGTAACGGGCAGGAGAGAACGGCTTTCAAGGAGGTCTCTTTCTCTGAGTACGATAAGGGGCAGGCGAACTGGAAGTCCAAGCCGGCGACCATGATCTGCAAGGTGGCTACCAGCCAGTGCGTCAGAGAGGCGTTCCCGAAGGACTACGAGGGATTGTACTCCGAGGAAGAGATGATCGCTTCTGGCGCAATTCCTGCCTCTTATACAGTAGTCCCTGAGACCGGAGAGGTCATTATACCGGACGATGAGCCTGACCCTCCGATCTCCCAGGAGCAGCGGCAGTCCCTGTTTCGTATGGCAAAGGAACACCTGGGGGCCGACGCGAACAAGATCCTGAAGGAGATGGTCGAGCAGCATGGGTATGAATCCACGAATGGGATGCCTGTGTCTATCTACAATCAGGTGGTTAGCGAAATCATGCGTTTGGCCGAGGAGAAGCGGGCGGAGCGGTCCAGCTCTGAACCTGTACCGGAAGATGGTGGCAGCCAGAAAGAGCCTGCCGAGTAATGGATCGTGAACTGGCGGCCCGGCCGCCACGAAGGCAGGTGATGAAATGGCATGGGTCAGCGTACACGACAACGTGATAGGGGGTAAGCTCCGGGAACTGGCAAAAGAAATCGGCTGCACACAAGAGGAGGCCCTGGGAATCCTGGTGTCGCTTTGGATATGGGGTCTCAACAACGCCGACAAGGACGGCAAGCTGATGAGCGCCGACCGGGAGGATGTTTTGGAGGCGTTCAGCGTCAAGCTGGTCAGCGGCTTGAAAGTTGACATCGTTGACACGCTCGTCAAGACCAGATGGATGGATGAGCCGGAGTCGGGCGTCCTGTATATCCACGATTGGGACCAATGGCAGGAACAATGGTATAAAGCCATTGAACGCCGGGAAAAGGATGCGAAGCGAAAGGCTGAGTACCGGCAGGGCAAACGGTCTGAGAAGGCGCGGGCCGGTGCCGCTGGCAAAAAGAATGACGGTCTCGACCAGGAGGCTCTGTGGGGCAGCGATGGGGGATCGGAGGCACCAGCACAGCCGGAGGAACCGAGATATGCACCGGCGTTCGAGGAGTTCTGGCAGGCATACCCTCGGAAGATCGGGAAGGGCGAGGCATACAAGAAGTACCAAACCCGCCGGAAGGACGGGTACTCCGATGCCGAGTTACTTGAGGCAGCTAAGAACTATGCGATAGACTGCCGGCGAAGGAAGACGGAGAAGGAGTACATCAAGCACCCAAAGACTTTCCTGAGTGACAGCCTCCCGTTTCTGGACTACCTCCCCAAAAGGGAGAAGCCACAGGAAGACCCGGGAGCAGCGAAGACAAATCCGTTTGAAGAATGGGGTGAAGATACCTGATGGCAGAAGGTATGCTCAACACTTATGAATTTATGAAGAACATCGCAGCCCGTGGCTTGAGCAAGCAGGTCAGGAACCCCGGGGATTATGTAGGACCGGATGGCCTGCTGATGTGCGGGAAGTGTGGGGAAGCAAAGCAGCGGATCATGGATTTTGCCGATCCGACACCAGAGAACCCGGAGCACACCAGACAGCTCAAGGTCGCTACGATGTGCCGCTGCGAACGGGAGATTGAGGAGCAGCAGAAGAGAGAGGAGCAGGCGGCCGAGGACATGGAGCGAATCCGAAAACTGAAAAAGGCAAGCCTCATGGATGAAAAGTTCTCCTCCGCCACCTTTGAGCACTTCAAGCTCACCAAGTACAACGAGAGGAACCTGAAGCTCTGCCTGCGGTATGCGGAGAAGTTCGACCTCATGCTGGAGAAGAACCAGGGGCTTCTGTTTTGGGGCGACGTAGGGACCGGGAAGAGCTACGCGGCGGCCTGCATTGCAAACCACCTGCTCGACCGCAAGGTCCCGGTCATTATGACCTCGTTCGTGAAACTGCTGGAAGTCATTCAGGCCAGCAGGGAGGAGGAACCGGCGATCCTGTCCAGACTCGGATATGCCAGACTCGTTATCTTCGATGACCTGGGGGCCGAGCGGGGTACAGATTATGCTCTGGAGAAGGTCTACAACATCATCGACAGCCGGTATCGCAAGGGGCTGCCCATGATCCTGACAACCAACCTCAGCCTCGATGAGATGAAGCGGGAGGTTGATGTTCGGTATAGCAGGATCTACGACCGTATCTTTGAAAACTGCTATCCGATGCAGTTCACCGGGCCGAGCTGGAGAAAGGTCGAGGCGAGTCGCAGATTCAAGGATATGGAGAAGTTGCTGGAGGAGGATTGATACCCAATGGGGGAAGTCGGTGAAAGAGGATACCTGAAAATCGGAAATGAGGCAGACCGGGTGGCTGTGGCCTCCATTCTGTATAAAAACGGCTATACCGTGAGACCGGTCCGTCGGAAAAAGAATGGGAAGAGCTACGAATACTTCTTGTTCTATCAGATGAACAGCATGGACGAGGAGACGGTCGGCGATGAAGGTTAAATTTACCATTCTTGGAGAACCGAAAGGGAAAGGGCGACCGAGAGTGACCAAAACAGGACGTGCCTACACGCCAAAGGACACCGTTCAGTACGAAAACCTCGTTCGGCTGGAATACCGGAGGCAGTGTAATGACTTCAAGTTCGCCAGGAACTCGGCTCTGGATGCCAGAATTACAGCCTACTATGCAATTCCCAAGAGCATCAGCAAGAAGAAGCGACAGGAGATGCTTGACTTCAAGATCCGTCCGTTGAAGAAAGTTGACTGCGACAACCTGATTAAGGTGGTGCTTGATTCGCTGAATGAGATAGCATATCACGATGATGTCCAGGTGGTCGATTGCCAGGTACGAAAGTTTTATTCAGAGCAACCTAGAGTTGTTGTGACAATACAAGAGGCTGCCGTATGAGGGTGAAAGATTTGAAATGCTCTGCCTGTGATCGGCCTGCTGAATGTATGTTCGACGGGAAACCGTTTTGCAATAAGCACTATCAGCTTATGCGGATGTACGGAGTTCCGGTGGGGAAAGCAAGAAAGCGGAAGAGCCAGTATATCGCACACGGAGACACACTTGAAATCATAACTTCTGGCGGAGACGTAATTTTAGTAGACATTGCCGATAGGGAGATGATTGAAAAATATTCTTGGTGTGTATCCAAGACCGGGTATGCGGTTGCTAATATCCGAGGAAAGGTCACAAAGATGCACCGGTATATCCTTGGAATCCAAGAAAAACCGGATATTTATGTTGACCATCGAAATCGAAACCCTCTCGACAATAGGCGCAAGAACCTCCGATTTTGCTCCCAAACCGAAAATCTGAGAAATGTAGGTGTAAACCGTACGAATAAGCTAGGTATTCTCGGCATCAGGAAGACCCCGGCCGGAAAATACAACGTCAGGATCGTAAAAGATCGAGTGGAGCACCATATTGGGAATTTCGATACCCTTGAGGCTGCTATGGAGGCTAGGAAAAGAGCCGAAGATAAATACCATGGAGAATTTGCGAGCCATAAAGGGGACGAATAGATTTTGGCGTTTGTTTACCATTTGGTAACAAAAAGATATATTTAAGAAATTGGAGGGAAATAGAATGAAGCGGATTGAGCTGAGAAAAGTCCCCTGCGGGGAGAGCTTCACCGTCTTCGGGGAGGAGTATGTGGCGTTGGACCGTGTGGACGGCGGAACCCTTGCAATCCGCAAGGAGATCTGGAAAAAGGCGGTCTTTGACCGGAACGACAACAGCAATTTGACCCAGGCCGATATGCGAGACACCCTGGCTGAGTACACGGAGCTTCTGAAGTCCAGAGGCATGAAGGATAGCGACTGCCTAGTCCAGCACATCGACCTGAAGGCCACCGATGGCACCCGGGTTTATGGCTACCTCGACTGCACCGTGGCGCTGCTGACACTGGAGCAGTACGGGAGGTACAAAGAAATCATCCCGAAGGCGGATGACTGGTGGTGGCTGGCTACGCCGGTCTGGACTCGGTGGCTCCGCTCCCCGAGCACCTACAGCACCCTCGGCGTGTGGCTCGTCAGCTCCAGCGGCGATTACTACTACGTCAACGCCGACTACTCCTATGGCGTCCGCCCCGTTTTGAACTTCAGCTCTTCGCTCTTGGTCTCTTGGCTGGATGATGAGGAGAACCAGGGCACCCCGGACGAGGAAGTCCAGAAGGGGAAGCGGTGGGATGCCTACATCGAGTACCTGAACGATTGGGCGGATAACCATTCCAGCTCCGAGTGCTATGGTGCTGCCCACCTTAGCTTCGATGAGTGGCTGGAAGAAGAGTATGACTGGTCTACTGAGGGGTGAAAGCTGCGATGAGCCGAGAACTTGAATTTGATGGATGGTGGGAGGGCAGAGCGGTTTATAGCTGCGACTGCTGCCACAAAACCGAGAGCTTTCGTTTTGACAGCGAAGACATTGATTCCAAGGCCCACCGAAAGGAACTCCGGGAGAAGAAGGGCTGGATCACAACGCAGGTAAACGGCCAGTGGAAGGATTTTTGCTCCGAGGACTGCCGGAACCGTTATATCAGAAATCAGACGATTTGATAGGAGGAACAAAAAATGTTTGCAAATGATCTGAGCTTGAGCCTAAAGAGCGAGACTTTCTCCGCACTGAAAGAGGACTTTGACAGCATCCTGGCCCGGACCATCGGGAACATGGAGATGAAGGGGGCCGAGGAAGCCACCGTGACCCTGAAGCTGGGCATTTCCCTGGAAAAGAGCAGCGTGAACAGCCCGAGCGGCCTTCAGGAGATCACAAAGCCGTCCTTCAAGCACGACATCAGCTCTGTGATGCAGGTGAAGGACAAGAAATCCGGCGCTCTCACTGGCGATTATGAACTGGTGTGGGATGCCGCAGAGGGGAAGTATGTGATGCGCCGCATTGATAACGGGCAGGTGAGCATCTTCGACAGTGCTCAGACCGCTGGTGACGTGATCGACGCCGATTACACCGCACTCCCCGAAGGCCAGCGTGGGCTTCCTGAAGCCTCTCAGAACGATGAAGAGGCGGAGGATACCTCCGATACGGACGAGGCGGAAAACACCGAGCCTGACTCCGCCAGCGAATCCGTGAACACCCCTGATGATACCTCCACGCCGTTCGGCTGGCTGAAGCAGTTCGCCGGCATGGATATGCGGGTGACCGAAGCGATGGGCAACTATACTGTCCGTACTGCCGAGAACAAGATCGTGCTGTCCTCTGCCACCAGTGAGACCTCCCCGTTCTACTGCCCGGCCGAGAAACTGGCTCCCCACGTCGGTCACAAGGTATCCTGTGTCGGTTATGGTGACGAGAACGGCGCAATCGTCAATGTCTCTGTGGAGTGCGAGGACTGCAATGAGGTTCTGTTTGAGCTGACCGCCCCGGGCGTGGTGGAGATGACCGATGAGGAGATCGCTGCGTCCGTTAATGAGGAAGGCACCGGGAACTACGATTACGAGGCTCCCGAGAGCGACAAGGAGGCCGAGTGATATGAGGAAGTTGCTGCGGAACTTGGCGAAAGCCCAAATGGAGCAGACGGGATACTCCAAGGTGAACCGGAGGATGTATGGTCATTGGCGTGAGGTGCTGGGGAAGGGGGCCTACTCTGGCTTCTATGGGAAAAAGCGCCAGAACAAGGGGAGCCGGCAGCCCATCCTCAAGTATTGGGGGTAGGGGCCATGATGACTGCGTTTAGAGTCATCGTGCTCATCGTCCTTGCGGTCACCGGCCTTGGGGCGGTCGCAGACGGCGCGGGTGGCCGCAAGGAATACGTCAGCACGTTTCTGGTATCTGGGGTTCTCTTTTTGGCGTCCATCGCTGTTGAGGCCCTTCTGTAAGCAACAGAGCAAGAGGAGAGCTGTATATGAAATCGCCAATCGACATCATCAAGGGGCGGATCGTTGATTACGACCCCAGAACCAGCGAGGTCACCATCAAGGCCCGGTATCCAGACTGGATGATGCTGACAAAGCGGGAGTACCTGGACTGCAACATCCAGCTCATCGACGGGAGGCCCTTGTCCGATAAGCAACGCCGGACCTGCTATGCGCTTTTGAAGGACATCTCCAAGTTCACCGGAATGGGGCTTGACCCCACGAAGGAGTACCTGAAGATCAAGTTCCTGACCGAAGATTTGCAGGAAACGGCAGACCAGATGTTTTCCCTGTCCAACGCTCCGATGAGCCTGGTGTGCGCCTTCCAGCGGTTCCTGGTCCATTTCATGCTGGATTGGGATATTCCATGCAGCATCCCCTTGCTCGAATTCGTGGACGATGTCCAGGACTACCTGTATGCCTGCCTGGTAGCGAAGAAGTGCTGTATCTGCGGAAAGCACACCGACCTGCACCATCTGGACCATGTTGGCGCCGGCCGGGATAGAGAGGAGATCATTCACGAAGGAATGGAGGTGCTGCCCCTCTGCCGTGAGCACCACACGGAGGTTCACCAGATCGGGCAGCTCACCTTCAACGACAAGTACCATATCAGCGGCGGCATCATCCTTGACCGGAAAATGTGCAAGCTGTATGGACTGAAGGCAAAGGAGGAAGACAATGCTCAATAAATGGGAGGGCATGGGGCGGCTCACCAAAGACCCGGAACTGCGGAGAACGCCATCCGGCACGGCCGTCGCTACATTCAGTATTGCCGTTGACCGGGACTTCAAAGGCAAGGACGGCGAGCGGGAAACCGACTTCATCGACATTGTTGCCTGGAGGCAGACGGCCGAGTTCGTGAACAAGCATTTCACAAAGGGCCGAATGGCCGTGGTGGAGGGCCGGCTTCAGATCCGGGATTATACCAATAAGGACGGCCAAAAGCGGCGGGTTGCGGAAATCGTTGCGGACAACATCTACTTCGGCGACAGCAAGCGCGATAACGATGGGGAGGGGTCCGCATACAAAGATCCGTCGTCTTATGCCGACGAATATGGAGCAGGAAATGACTGGAACGAAATCGACGAAGGAGACGGAGAATGTCCGTTTTGATAGGAGATAGACATGGAAAACACGAAAATTGAATGGTGCGACAGCTCCTGGAACCCAGTAACGGGGTGCTACAACAACTGTCCGTACTGCTACGCCCGCAGGATTGCCAACCGCCTGAAGGGCTGTGATAATTGCCCAAGTGGAATTCATCCCTCGCTGTCCAGGATTATAGAGCTGTCCCACCGGCTCCAGGCCACCAGCAAGGATGGGAAAAAGAGAGCCGCTGCTTACCCCTTCGGGTTTACGCCGACGCTCCATGAATACCGGCTTGATGACCCGCAGAAGAAAGGGTTTGGGAAGACAGTCTTCGTGTGCTCCATGGCGGATATGTTC
>CDYX01038163.1_pt1 | contig 18366 bp, 16 predicted proteins | sample 554871 | NCBI WGS metagenome assembly CDYX01 (sample SAMEA3182061, study PRJEB8094) | gut metagenome | biome: human; feature: gut; material: Stool; isolation source: human stools | place: Canada | collected 2013-01-14 | reverse complement strand
TTGTTGACATGTCTGACAATAACCGTTCTGTCAACTCCGAACAATTGCGCAATCTGCGCCTGCGTCAGCCACACGCTGTCATCCTCCATGCGAACGTCCAGACGGGTCTCGCCGTCGGCTGTCTGATAAATGATAATCTCGCCCCTGTCCATGAAAGCAAAGATACGAATAAACCTAAAAAGTCGATAACCTTTCGCTCTCAACCGATTCGCCCGTCCTTTTCAAATAAAAACATCAGCGGCCGTGATATTCCTTATCTGGCTCTCCGGAGTACCACCATCCCTTACCTCGATCCGTATAAACGATTTTTTCTTGCCCCGTGACAGCATCTTTTTCCACACTGTATTCGTATCGAACATCATGTTCGAAAAGCGTCAGTCGATCGAACGACTCCGGTATCTCCGATAAAATCAGGTTATCGGTACAGATCAATTCAGTCAGATACGGGCAAACTGAAATATCGATATTTTCCAGCAAGTTGCCCGAGCAATCCAATTGTCCGAGCATTTCACAACCGAAAAGGGTTATCGAGCGCAATGCGTTTCGCGCACACCCCGCGATGCGCAACGATTTACAGCCCGTCAAGTCGAGGCGTTGCAGATTGTTGTAAGAGCATTCGAGTTGCGAAAGCCGATCGGTTCCGGACAGATCCAATTCGGTCAGCCGATTTCCATAACAATATAACTCACTGAGTAGCGGCGCAAAATCAGACAGGTCCAAAGTTTCGAGCCGATTGTCGTAACAATAGAGCCGGCCGAGTTTTTCGCAGCCGGAGAGATCGAGCCGGGTCAGTTCATTCGCCCCACAGTTCACAAGCGTCAGCGAGGAGCATTTTGATAAATCCAGTACGGACAGTCGGTTGCCATAACAGAAAAGCATCCGAAGGCCTTCCCGTCCTGCCATGTCCAACTTTTCCAACCGGTTTTCGGCGCAGTTCAAGTCCGTCAAGGCCATACATGACGAAATGTCCAATGTCCCCAACCCGTTATAAGGAACATTCAGTTCCGTCAGGTAAGGACAGGACGACAGACCGAGTTCCGTAAGACCATTGTAACCGCAGAGCAGCCGCCGGAGAGAATAACAGCCGGAAACGTCCAGACCGGAAATTCCGCAGTTCGTACAGTCCAGTTCCTCCAACAGCGGACAACCGGAAACATCAATCTCCGTCAGCGAATTTTTCGCGCAACGAAGCGACACCAAAGCCGTACACCCCGACAAGTCGATTTTTCCGTGCAGGTTGTTTTCGCCGAGAATCAGCGAGAGTTTCCCGTCTTCGTATTTGACAGAAGATCCCCATTCGGACAAAGGTTTGTCCGTGCACCAGTTTTCCTGGAAGCGCCAATTGTCACCGCCGGTATCCTGATAAAGCTTTTCGAGGAAACGGCGCACCTCTTCTTCACCGCACGGCTCCATATCCGAAGCTTGCTGCGCAAAAGACAATCTCTGCTCCGCCCGCCCCGAGCGGATGATTATTTCAGCGCTTCGTTTTTCTGTGGTGATATTCGGCAATACGGTTACCTTTACCGTTCCATTACCGTTGTCTCCCTCCGCCGGTTCGATCCGGTACCATTCCGCATGGACCGGATCGGCCGGCACAGCACTCCATGCTTTTGTCGCGGAGAATCGCAGCTTCCACAAGCCGCCCATTGCCGGAAATTCCTTAACGGACGGCGTACCGGGCGCAAGGGTTATGGCATCCGGTTCCGATGGCGACGGAGCATGTTCTCCTTCCGGACTGCATGCCGTCACCATGAAAACGAAAAGGAGGAGTATCGGGCACTTATTCATGGCAATTCAATGCTATTCGACCGCTATTCCTGCTCCTGTTGCGGGACGTAATGCTCCGCAACGAAAGCAAACAGCGCCGCAACCCCGCCTCCTTTACCGAGCCAACGTCGCTGACGAATTTGCTCCAACATGGCAGGATCATCCTCAAAATAGCGTTCTACCAGCGCAATCATTTTCTTGTTCGAATTCTGAAAGAAAAGATACTGGCCTAAAAATACGGGACTCTTTTCGTCCGATTTCCAAAAATAGGCACTCGGTTCGGTTACATTTTGGGGTTTACAATCCCGACCAGCCCTTTATTAGACATTTTGTAAGTCTGATAACGGGTAAAGAAGGCGACATGCCTGCCCGAAGATTCCGGTACCAGCCATCGGGCTGCCGGGATCTTCTTTTTCCCTTTTTCCTTGATGAACGGGACGCAATAAAGTTCGTTTTTGGCTTCGGGATTCTTTTCCGGCCAAAGTTCAAGATAAGCGATTTCCGCGGCGGCCAACGTTCTGGGTTGATTCTTCCCGTCGGAAAGCACCCGGACAGACACTTCGGCATCGATCCATCCGGGAATCGTAATGCTGGTACATTCCAGCGTACGGCCGTCCAGAAAATGAACGGTTCCGGGACATTTCTTATCTGCGGCATTCGCGGAAACGGCTGCCAGTAAAAGCACCCAAACCGCCAGTAGTTTTTTCATGTTTTCAGCATATTTGAATATCGGTCATCATTCATTGGGCCGGCTTGCCAGATACGCATCGTACATATCGAGTATCCATGCGTCGTTCTCTTCGGCCTCTTTTTTACGTATTTTGCCTTCGGCTCCTTTAAACCATTTCTTATAAAATGCCTTCAGCCCGGGATGCAGTTTGTCCATCAACATCGTACCGACATACATATACGGATAGACGATTCGGCCGGGATCATTGTGGAAACGTATGCCGTATATGGTTGTCAGCACCCTGCGGTCTCTGTTACCTACTCGTTCCGTCGTCCACGTCTTCCACCAATAGGTCGTTGCATTCGCTCCGGCCTTGTTCACACAAACCAGTCTGTGATAAGTACGGTAACGATTCGTAAGTCCGGGAGACGCGATATCGAGGGCCTCCCAGCGAATGCCGTCCGGATTTTCCTCCGTCGTCTCTGTATATTCGACACTCTCTACGTCATCGGCCGTATATTTGACGGGTTCTTTATCATCGGGCGTCTTGGTGATTTTGAACGAATAGTTCTCCTGTTTCAGCAGAGCTCCTTCCGCATGCCATCCCCGATGGAGATAGCCTTCTACTTTTTCCCCGGACTTGAGGGTTACGACTACGTGCCGGAATTCCTGATCTTCCGGATCTTTGGCATCCGCATGGGAAATGCTGCCGAACACAGCCAACACAATTGCTGCATAAAGTAAAAACCGCTTCATAATGTTGAAATTTATAGGTTGGATCAATATTTCGTCGGATCGTAATCGCGCAGCAACTGTATGGTTTTGCTGCGGATGGCGCTCGACAACCGTATACGTTCGGCAAGTTCGGGATCATCGCCGACATAACGGGCGATGCGTTCCCGGAAGACGTCTTTTGCATTCCGATTCGCGGCACCAACGGTCAGGAACTCCTTTTCGCCTGTTTTTTTCAGGTAGTAGGCCGTGCGCGACTGGCTGAAAGTTCCCTGCCTCTGCCAGACCTGAATACCTCCGTTCGAATCGATGCCATACCCTTTTTCCGAATAGATGCATACGCAAATGTGCGGTGTTTCGAGATAGACCCACATCCACCCCGGATTCTCCGCCGGAATGAACTTGCGGATATGTTCCGGAGACTGTGCATGCCAGCAGACTACGGAGTCGATTTCTCCGGATTGGAAAACTTCTTTGGCTTTCGTCTTCCGGAAAGCATCGCGGAGGACGGTCAATTTCCCGAATCTTTTCGGTAATTGCAGCCGGTCGTCCCCGACACATTCGATGACGGAGCCGTTTTTCAGATAAATGCGGCCCTCGACAAGCGATGCACCACACACTGGTATCGTTGTAGCGAGTAAGGCAAAAAATAATAGTGGATGTTTCATATGATACCGACATCGTTTTTGTATTAGCGTACAGAAGTTACATGTATTTCAGACATTCACGAATCACCTGCTCGTCCACGCCCCGCTCCTTGAGTCTGCGAATCGCCTCGCTTACCCTTTGCGGCCGTTCCAACCGTTCGTAAAGCATATCCAGAATTTCATGCAATACTTTTTTCAGTCGGACCGGACCGTCCGGCGTATCGTAATCCATATCTCCGAATGTCGAAGTATGCCGATGGAGAACGAGGTAATAAGTACCGGCGATCAGCAACGATGCGATTTGCCGGAACGGCGTTTTCTCCCCCCCCCTCGCGAATTGCCGCTCATAGGCTTCGTAAGCTTCCCGATAGTACGTTTCCCGATTTGCGGCGGCACGGCGCGTCGTATCGTTCACATCGGTAATCTCCCAGACCAGCAGTCTCTGCATCTCCGGACTGTTGTAAAGAAAATCGGTCATTCGTGCGAACATCCTTTCCAAAGCGGAACGCTCTCCGCGTTTCAAGGCTTCGTTGCCGAACAAATCGTGCATCCAATAATCAATCGTGCGGATGTAACAGTCGAAAACCTGTTCCAAAGATCCGAACTGCCGCAGCACGACATTGGGATCCGTTTTGGCTTCGCGGACTATATCCATCAATGTGATATGGGTAAAATCCTTTTCTTGGAGAATCCGGCCGACAGCCGACAGAATATCGGCCTGCACCTGTTTATTGGTTCGACGGCGGCGGAGCGTCCCCTTCGTTGACTGGTTTTCCTTCATTCCGGTCATGTTTCCCTGTTCCGACTTTACAAAAATAAACTTTCGCCTTCATTTTAACAAATTTAATTTGATAAAACCAAGAGAGCATCTTTTTTATTTCAGTAATTCTTTCTTCCCGCCGATTGCAAAACGAACAGCTCCGAATAAATCGACCTCAACAGGACAAATTATTTTCCAATGGAAATTTATTTTATCGGAAAATAAATATACCTTTGTCGCGGTCGGAATCATACAGATCCGATTTTTAACGGAATTCGATGAATTAAAAAATAAGACCACATGAAACACATCATTATCGGAGGAGTCGCCGGAGGCGCGACAGCGGCGGCAAGAATTCGCCGGACAGACGAGAAAGCCGAAATCGTCCTACTCGAAAAGGGTAAATACATTTCGTACGCCAACTGCGGGCTGCCATATTACATCGGCGGAACAATCGCCGAACGGGAGAAACTGTTCATGCAGACACCTGCCTCGTTTGCCAAACGTTTCAATATCGACGTGCGGGTCGAGAACGAAGTAATCGGGATCGACACGACGAAAAAGCGAGTCGAGGTACGCCGTGCAGACGGATCCACCTATACGGAAAACTACGACAAAATGCTGCTTTCGCCCGGCGCTTCCCCCGTGCGTCCGCCTTTGAAAGGCATAGAAACCGAAGGCATATTCACGCTCCGCAACATCGAAGATACCGATCGGATCAAAGAGCATCTATCTTCGCACCGAATCGGGAGTACAGTCATCGTCGGAGCCGGATTCATCGGATTGGAGATGGCCGAGAACCTGCACCGCACGGGAGCCGAAGTATCTGTCGTGGAAATGGGCAATCAGGTGATGGCTCCAGTCGATTTTTCAATCGCGGCCCATGTACACCAGCACCTGTCGCAAAAAGGTATCAAACTCTATCTCGAACGCAGCGTCGAACGATTCGAGCGCCAAGGCGAAAAGATCGGGGTTTTCTTCTCTACCGGAGAAAGCATTGCCACCGACATGGTTCTTCTGTCTATCGGGGTTCGTCCGGAAACGACATTGGCCAAGGCCGCCGGACTGAAGATCGGCGAAACGGGCGGCATTTGGGTAGATGATTACCTGCAAACTTCGGCAACGGATGTTTACGCAGCGGGCGATGCCATCGAATTTCCGCATCCGCTGACAGGCAAACCGTGGCTGAACTATTTGGCCAACCCTGCCAACCGCCAGGGACGCATCGCCGCCGACAATATGGTCTTCGGCAATACGACAAAATACGAAGGAGCCATAGGCACTTCCATTGCCAAGGTATTCGACATGACAGTAGCTTCGACAGGACTCGCAGCGAAACGGCTCAAACAGTCCGGTATTCCGTATGCCAGTTCGACGACACATTCGGCATCGCACGCCGGATATTATCCCGATGCACTTCCGCTGACCATTAAACTCACGTTCGACCCGGCAAGCGGCAAACTCTACGGAGGTCAATGCGTTGGCTACGAAGGAGTGGACAAGCGCATCGACCAGATTGCACTAATCATCAAAAACGGCGGCACGGTATATGACCTGATGAAAGTCGAACACACTTACGCACCACCTTTCTCCTCGGCCAAGGACCCGATCGCCATCGCGGGCTATACGGCGAACAATATTATCAGCGGAGCAATGCCCATAGTGCCATGGCGGCAGATTGCAGGAGCCGATCTCAGCGACATCCTGCTGCTCGACGTGCGCATCCGCGAGGAGCATGCCTTCGGGGCCATTCCCGGGTCGGTCAACATTCCGCTCGAGGAACTCCGCAGCCGGCTCGGCGAATTACCACACAATAAAGCCATCTATGTCTATTGCGCCGTCGGCCTGCGCGGATACCTGGCGGTAAAAATTCTGTCAGGACACGGATTCCGCAACGTGAAGAACCTGTCGGGTGGTTACAAAACCTATTCGACGGCGATCGAGCCGATCGTAACCCGGACTGCCGCAACCGCTATGGACAGACGAATGGATACGGATACCCGACTCGGCAGCAAACGCATGAAGACCTTAAGAATAGACGCATGCGGATTGCAATGCCCCGGTCCGGTTATGAAAATCAAGCAAGCGATCGACTCAATCACCGAAGGCGAAAGGATCGAAATGGTCGCTACCGATGCCGGATTCTCGCGAGATGCGCAAGCATGGTGCGACACCACGGGCAATCGGCTCATCAGCAACTCGGAAGAGAAGGGGAAATATACGGTCATCATCGAAAAAGGTTCATCCGGAGCATCCACGATGCCACTCGAGCACGACGCTAAGGGCAAGACGCTGATTATGTTCAGCGATGATTTGGACAAAGCGCTGGCGACCTTCGTACTGGCCAACGGCGCGGCAGCCACCGGACAGCCGGTGACGATATTCTTCACCTTCTGGGGATTGAATGTCATCAAGAAAATCGCCAAACCGAAGACGAAAAAGGACATCTTCGGACGCATGTTCGACATGATGCTGCCGTCGTCATCGCTCAAATTACACCTTTCGAAAATGAATATGTTCGGGATCGGCAACCGGATGATGCGCCGCATCATGAAGCGGAAAGGAATCGACTCGCTCGAAACGCTGCGCCGGCAGGCTATCGACAACGGCGTGGAATTCATCGCCTGCCAGATGTCGATGGACGTGATGGGCGTCCGGCGCGAAGAATTGCTGGACAACGTGACCGTAGGCGGTGTCGCCACCTACATGGAGCGTGCCGGGAAAGCAAACGTGAACCTATTCATTTGAATCCATTATGACAATGCAGTTATCGAAAGGATACCGGCCGATGCTGTCGGGAACAGAAACCGAAGCCTCAGGCAGCTACCGGACGCCTGTTATAAAATTCCATGTATGACCGGACAAAAGCCGATTCAATAAATTCATTTTCACGAATTCGCCACCGCCGGAACAATCTGGCGGTGGCGAATTCGTTTTCAGAGATTTATCGAATAGCCGTTCCTGCTTAAACGGTTATTAAGAATATATAACGATCATTCATAGTTTCAAAAATGGAATTTGACGGACAATCCGAAATTCCAGAGTCCGGGGTGTCCAATTCCACCGGCAGCAGCGCCAATTATAGATTCCCGTAACGGACAAGTCCTTCAAAATGAGGTGTCGCCAACGTGAATTGCATAAAATTCCGAGACGAAAGATCGCGTTGATAAAGAAATTCCACGCCATCTCCCAACCATAATCCCACTGCGTTCTTCCCTTGAGCAGAAACCGTTACGAAAGCGAACACACCGCAAACAAGAATCAGTAAAATCTATCAGTAAAAACAAGTTGGAATTAAGGTAAAAAAGATACGAAGCCCGAACCATAAATATCAAATTCTACATTCACATCGCCGGCAATCGGGCATCGACCGGAAGATATTATCCGGATCGCATCATCCGATTCGAATCATACGACTTACAATTATTCCCATCCTCGAATTTTTCCCGCATTTGGATTTCTCGCCGAAAATCGCTATATTTGTACTGTCATGCAAGGAGATACGGCGACGGCGCAGGCAAAACGGGCAGGCGGGCGCAAGGCCGTGCAAAACAGCGGTAGGCAATGCGGGACACGAATCCGAAAAACCGCCGCAATCCGTTGATATACACCAGGCTTTTCTCTGTGCGAATGCACCTTTATCCGCACTTTAGGAGCCTTTGCAATCAAGTGAGTAATTTACGACCTGTTCGGTGGATCGTTTTAACCTTCCCGAACGCGAAGGACACTGCGCCTACGGCAAATTCTTCGCACGCAAGGCGGGGTTCGTCAGCCGCGAGTGGCTGCCCGATCTTGCGAACTGCCGCCGCTCCCGGCCGCTGGCTCCGAACGAGGATGCGGCAGCCCTCGACGACGTGGTATTGCAGACCATCCTGGCCGAAGGAACGGCCACCGTCAGGGAGCTGCGCCGGATGCTGGGATTCGCCCGAGGACGCGGAAAACGCGCGGCGGCCGACCCGGCGTCGGAAGTCGCGGAAGAGGGGAAAATCCCGCTCGACCCGATTCTGACGCGGTTGCAGATGGAAATGCGGCTGGTCATCGCCGATTTCGAGTACAGCATCGACCGGCACGGCAACCGCTACGGCTGGGGCATCGCACGATACACGACACCCGAAACGCTGTACGGTCCGCTCCGCACAGAGCGCACGCCCGCCGAATCGTTCGAGCGCATCTGCGAACACCTCCGCCGTCTTTTTCCCGACGCTGCGGAAGACAGCCTGCTGAAAACCATCGTCGATTTCCGGGCGGTGTAACTCCGCAGCCATATCACGGAGCACCCCGTCCCGTGAGGGGCTCCGCCGCACCGCGTCTTCGGGCATACGTATTTCCCGCAGGGCGGACGCGCACGGGTGCGCACCGCCTCATTCCGGCCGCATCCTGCATCCTCCCCGCCACGTGGAGCCACCGGACAGAAGGCGGACCCGGAACCCGCGCAGGAAACGGGATACGGTCCGGGAAAGAACGGAGGGCAGGATGCGACCCTACCCGAGAGGCTGCCGCTTCATCCTGAGCAGGCGGCGATAGACGAAGGCGAACGCCGGGATGAGAAACAGATCGGCGAAGACCCAGGCCGTCGAGTCGCCGAAGCAGACGGCGATATACCCGAAGGCCGGCACGGCGAAGAGGCTGACGAGAATCCGCGCGATCATCTCCGACACGCCCGAAAGCATCGCCAGATTCGTGAAGCCGACGCCCTGAATGGTGTAACGCAGGATGCAGAGCAGTCCCAGCACAGGGAAAAACGAAACGGAAACGTGCAGAAACAGCGCCGTATCCTCCAGAATCTCGGTCTCGGAGCCATCGACGAACAGCCGGGCCAGCGGCTGCGCGCACGTCATCAGCACGCAGAAGGTGAACACCCAGTAAATCGTCATCATCAGCGAACTGGCCTTCACGCCCTGCCAGACCCGCTCGGGTTTCCCTGCGCCGTAATTCTGTCCGCCGTAGGTCGCCATGGCGATCCCGAGGCTTTCGAACGGACACATGAAGAACATCTTGATCCGCACGGCCGCCGTGAACGCCGCCACGCAGGCCGTGCCCAGCGCATTGTTGGCGCTCTGGAGCATGATGCTTCCGACGGCCGTGATCGAGAACTGCAACCCCATCGGCACGCCGATCGAAAGCAGCCTGCGGGCCAGCTTGCCGCTGAACCTCCGTTCCGAAGCATCGCCCCGGAGCACCTCGAAACGCCGCATCATATAACGGTAGCAGAGTGCGGCCGACACCCCCTGCGAGAAGACCGTCGCGATGGCGGCTCCCGCGACGCCCCACCCGAGCACCAGAATGCAGAAGAGGTCGAGCACGATATTGAGCACGGTCGAAAAGAGCAGGAACCAGAACGGCGTCCGGCTGTCGCCCAGCGCACGGATCACGCAGGCCAGCAGGTTGTAGTAGAACGTGCAGGGAATGCCGAGGAAGGTGACGAGCAGGTAGGCATAGGCCCCCGGAAAGATATTCCCGGGCGTCTGCATGATCCGCAGAATATCCCCGCACCAAAGGCTCGTCACCGCTGCGACAGCCACCGACATGACGGCCGCCAGGCGCAGGCTGACGAAGACGTAGCGGCGCATCTCGCCGTAGTCCCGCGCCCCGAACTTCTGAGCCACGGGGATTCCGAATCCGCCGCAACAGCCGTTGCAGAACCCGAGGATGAGAAACACGACCGAGGTGCTGGCTCCGACCGACGCCAGGGCGTCGATCCCCAGAAACCGCCCCACGATCACGGCATCGACCAGCGAATAGGTCTGCTGCAGGAGGTTGCCCATAAGCAGGGGCAGCGTAAAGTTGAGAATCAGCGGCAGCGGCCGTCCCGACGTCAGTTCCTTCGTCAATGTCGCCATAAGTCCATGCACACGATAACGCGGCAAAGATAACGCAATTCGCGGTTCCCGGTGCACGCGGCATGCAAATTTCAGGCGGACGCCCGCTTTCCGGCCGCGCTCCCGTGCCGCACACGCGACGCCGGCAGCGGATCGTCCGGACCGCTGGCACGCAAATTGTCCGGTAACGGGAAAATACTTATTTCATTATGGACAGACTATCTTTATTGCTCGAAAATTCGAAACGCGCCATCCGCTACTGGTGGCTGCTGCTGCTCGTCGGCGTCATTCTGATCGTCGCCGGCATATCCGTCTTCCTCTATCCCGTGCAGAGCTACCTGGGACTGTCGGTGCTCTTCGGCTGGCTGATGCTCGTCTCCGGCGTACTCGAAGCCGTGCTGGCCTCCTCCAACCGGCATTTCGTCACGGGCCGCGGGTGGATGCTCGTCGGCGGCATCATCGAGATCATCCTGGGTATCATACTGATATTCAATGTTTCCCTATCGGCCGTCGCCCTGCCGATCATTCTCGGATTCTGGCTGCTGCTGCGCGGGTTCGGGACGATCGGACTCGGCGGCGACATGACCGCCGTAGGTGTTCCGGGCGCGGGCTGGACCGTCTTCACGGGCATTCTGCTCCTGCTGTGTTCGTTGTGGATCCTGCTGCAACCGCTCGTCTTCGGCACGACCGCCGTGCTGGTCTGGGTCAGCATCTCGCTGCTCTTCGCCGGAGCCGCCGCCTGCTCCATGGCGCTCCAGTTGCGCACCGCGCACCGGTGCATGGAGGGAAAGTGCTGAAACGGCCCCTTTGCGGGACGAGTCCGCAGTCACGGAAGGATTCTCCGGATCCGCCCGCAACGCCGCCCGTCCCCCGGGAATCCGCAGACGCCGCCCGGCGGCGCGAACGGTCCGAAGACAAAAAAAACAGAGGGAGCCTCCCGGCTCCCTCCCCCATCAAAAATTAACCCTTAAAAATTATCCCCTTTTCGGAAGACCTCCGAGAGGTAATGATGCAGGTAAAACAGATCCGCATCACCCTGTATCACCTCCCGCTTGATCAGATCCTCGTCCTCGGAGATGCCGTTGTCAGAGACTTCGTTCTTGTCAATATCCTCCATAGGCCAGTCGTTTTACGTTTTTTACGCATATATAACGCCCCCCGCGAAGGAATATTGTGCCTGCGTCAGCTCAAAACCAGATTTTTTTCCTTTATCATCCGCCGCAGGTTGATGAGCGCATAGCGCATCCGGCCCAGCGCCGTATTGATGCTCACCTCGGTCTGCTCGGCGATATCCTTGAAGCTCAGCCCCGAGAAGTAGCGCAGCATCACCACCTCGCGCTGTTCGGCGGGCAGCAGCTCGACCAGCGCGCGCACGTCGCGCTCGATCTGGTCGCTGACCATCGAGTCCTCGACCGTGCGCTCGGCGAACCGCAGCGTCCCGAGCACATCGTAGCCAGCCTCCGATTCGGTGACCGCCTTGCTCTGCCGCTGTGCCCGGAAGTGGTCGATCACCTGGTTGTGGGCGATGCGCAGAATCCACGAGAGGAACTTGCCGTTATCGGTATAACGGCCCTCGTCGATCACACGGACGGCTTTGATGAAAGTTTCCTGAAAAATATCCTCGGCGACATCGCGGTCCTTGACCATCATGTTGATATAGTCGCGCACACGGCGGCTGTGTCGCTCGATAAGCCTCGATATGGCGTTCCGGTCACCCGAAAGGTAGTTATTAAGCAATACCTGGTCACTTAATACTTGCACGTTCATACTCTTTTCTCCCAATAATAGTTACAAAGAGTAGAATTCTTTTCCGATAGGCAATCCTTTTTAATTCAACGTCCCGGGCGTCCCGGCTCTCCGGACGAAGCGTTTCCCGGGGATTTTACGATCGCAAGGTAAACACTTTTCTCCGAAATTCCAAATTTTTCTACTCTGCCGGAACCTTTCCGGACATTCGTCGTACTTTCCCTTGCAAATACCATGCCGGATCGAATCGTTTCACCCTCCTATCCGACCGGTTCGACGTGCACGGCGATCATCGTCCCTTCGCCGAACCGCTCGCGCAGGCGGCGTTCGATCTCCTCGGTCAGCGCATGGGACTGCCGCACCGTCATGTCGCCGTCCACCCGCACATGGACCTCGACGGCGATCGAGGCTCCGATCCGGCGCGTGCGCAGGTTGTGCGGCTCGCGCACGGCGGGATCGGCCGTCACGATGCGCAGGATCTCCTCCTCCGTCTCGGGCGGCAGCGACCGCTCCATCAGCTCCCCCAGCCCCGAACGGATCAGTCCGAAGGCGATCCGGAAGATGAACGCCGCGACGACGAGCGCGGCGATCGGATCGGCGATGCGCCACCCCTCGCCCAGAAAATAGGCGCAGCCGATGCCGGCGAGCGTGCCGAGCGACGAGAGCGCGTCGCTGCGGTGATGCCAGGCGTTCGCTACGACGCTCGGGCTGCCGATGCGCCGCCCCGCACGGACCGTATAGCGGTAGAGTATCTCCTTGACGACGACCGACACCCCGGCGGCGACCAGCGCGACGGCCCCCGGCCGCGGCAGCACGACGCCCTCCGCCACCGCACGGATCGACCGCACGGCCGACAGCAGGATCCCCGCGCCCACGGCCGCCAGCGCCAGACTGATGAGCAGCGTGGCGAGCGTCTCGTACTTGCCGTGGCCGTAGTCGTGCCCCGCATCGCGGGGTTTGGCCGAAATCCGCGCGAAGGCGATCACCACCACGTCGGTGGCCAGGTCCGAAAACGAGTGCACTGCGTCGGCGGTCATGGCGGCGCTCCGCCCGACGATGCCCGCGGCGAGCTTGGCCGCCGACAGCAGCAGATTGACCGCCAGTCCGACGAAGGTCACCCGGTAGATTTCGCGTTTCCGCCTCTCGGCACGAGGCTGCATGTCCGGTTTCATAACATAACGGGAATAACGATTGCCCGGAGCCCGCGGCGGGACGCTCCGGAATATCCGACGAAACGTCCGGACGCGGAAAAGGCGTCCGGACGTTTCAAGCCTTCCGGCGGATCAATAGCTCCGCGCGAAGAGCACGCGGCGGTGCGAGGGTTTCCCGGAGAAGACGCACACGCCCTCCTCGTCGGGAGCGTCCACGGGAATGCAGCGGATCGTGGCCTTCGTGGCCTCCTTGATCGCCACCTCGGTCTCCGCCGTGCCGTCCCAATGGGCCGAGACGAAGCCGCCCTTCTCGTCGAGCACGCGCTTGAACTCCTCCCACGTATCGACCCGCGTAATCATCGAATCGCGGTAGGCCAGCGCCTTCCGGTAGATATTCGCCTGGATTTCGGCCATCAGCGCCTCGATCCGGCCGGCCAGTCCCTCCTGCGGCACGGTCTCCTTCTCGAGCGTGTCGCGGCGGACCAGCTCGATCGTACCGTTCTCCATGTCGCGGGGGCCCATCGCCAGCCGCACGGGCACGCCCTTGAGCTCGTACTCGGCGAACTTGAAGCCCGAGCGGACGTTGTCGCGGTCGTCGATCTTCACGCTGATCCCCTTCGCCTTCAGCTCCGCGGCGATCGCATCGAAGCGGACGCGAATCTCCGCCAGTTGATCCGCGCCCTTGTAAATCGGGATCATCACCACCTGGATCGGCGCCAGCTTCGGCGGCAGCACCAGTCCGTTGTTGTCCGAATGAGCCATGATGAGCGCGCCCATCAGGCGGGTCGAGACGCCCCACGAAGTGGCCCACACGTATTCGAGCTTGCCCTCCTTATTGACATACTGCACGTCGAACGCCCTGGCGAAGTTCTGCCCCAGAAAATGCGACGTACCGCTCTGCAACGCCTTGCCGTCCTGCATCAGCGCCTCGATCGTGAGCGTGTCCTCCGCTCCGGCGAAGCGCTCGTTGGGCGACTTGTGGCCCACGACCACCGGCAGCGACATCCATTCCTCGGCGAAGCGCCGATAGACGTGGATCATCTTCGTGGCCTCCTCCACGGCCTCCTCGCGCGTGGCGTGCGCCGTATGACCCTCCTGCCAGAGGAACTCGGCCGTGCGCAGGAACAGGCGCGTGCGCATCTCCCACCGCACGACGTTGGCCCACTGGTTGCAGAGGATGGGCAGGTCGCGGTAGGACTGGATCCAGTTCTTGTACGTATTCCAGATGATCGTCTCCGACGTCGGCCGCACGATCAGCTCCTCCTCGAGCTTCGCATCGGGGTCCACGACGACCCCCTTGCCCTCGGGATCGTTCTTCAGGCGGTAGTGCGTCACCACGGCGCACTCCTTGGCGAAGCCCTCGACGTGGTGCGCCTCCTTCGAGAAGAAGGACTTGGGAATGAAGAGCGGGAAGTAGGCGTTCTGGTGTCCCGTCTCCTTGAACATCTTGTCCAGCGCATCGTGCATCTTCTCCCAGATGGCGTAGCCGTAGGGTTTGATGACCATGCAACCGCGGACGGCGGAGTTTTCCGCCAGCCCGGCTTTCACCACCAGGTCGTTGTACCACTGCGAGTAGTTCTCGTCCGACTTGGTGAGGTCTTTGAGCTCCTTTGCCATAACTATTTCGTTTCTGCGTTTGTTCCGGACTGCAAATATAGTAAAAAAATCGGACGATTTCCACGCCGGCCGTCTCCGCCGCCGATCGCAGACCGCCCTCCGAAACGAAGGTCCGCCCTCAGCGGACGGACCCCCGGCAGCGGAACCCTGCGTTTCCCGCCTCAGAACCTGAAACCGAGCGTCAGCGCCACGTTGTGACGCGTGAAGTCGGTGGTATAGACCTCGCTCTGGTAAATCTCCGTCTTCGCCTCATCGTCCGCATACCGGTTGCCGTAGAAGAGCATGTAGGGCGTCGTCGTGTCCTTCACGTAGCAGTAGGCCACGTCGAGGTAAACCGACCGCGAGAGCGAGAAACCCAGACCGGCCGTGTAGTAGGTCGTCTCGGCGACCGCCGGAGAGGAGAGGATCGTCCGCTCGTCGCGCAGCATCGAACCGTTGTATCCGAATCCGGCGCGCACCGAGAGCATCGGCAGCGGCCGCACCTCCACGCCGGCGCGCACGGTGTTCGACCCCTTGAAATAGTACTTCATGTCCTGCTTGAAGTCCGACGCCGCGGGCCCGTAAGCCAGATAGGGCATGTTCTTCACGCGGATGCCGTTGTACCAGTCCCGCTCGTAATCGACCGACACGATCGCCACGTCGCCGAACGTGTAGGAGGCGCCGAACATCAGGCGCGAAGGCGAGACGAACTCCCAGCCCGAGTCGCCCGAGTCCTCCAGAATGTCCGAAGCGGTGTCCGACGTGTAGTCGTGCGGACGCGGATCGGTCTCGGACGTGGCGCCGATCGAGGCGGTGGACATCGACATCCCGTAGCGCCTGTCGAGCGAATAGAACGTCGGCGTATGGAACGCCATGCCCAGCCGCAGGTTCGGAACCGGACTGTAAACGACGCCGAGCTTGAAATTGACGCCCGCGCCCTCCACGGTCGCCGTCTGCGTCATTCCCATCGACTGCATGACATTCGTAAGCTCGTTGCCATAGGCATCGACCGCAGGCTCGCCGCCCTGGTCGAGGTTGTAACCGTTGCCGCCGCCGTAGTTATACCCCTCCCCGTAATAGATGCTCTTCTTCTGGTAGATGCTCTGTATTCCGAGCGTGAAGCCGAAATAGAGCTTGTTGTTCAGATTGGCGCCCATCGAGATATCGAACTCGCCGGCCGATCCGATGCTCCGCACCGAAGCGCCGCCGTTCACCGTGGCGTTATCGCCGATCTCGCCGGGATACCACAGCTTGTCGGTCCGGTCGTAATCCACCAGATAGGTCTTGTAGGCTCCCACGGCAGGCCAGAAGAAGGGGTCGATCCGCCAGTCGGTGGCCGTCCAGCCGTCCCGCTTCATGGCGATCGTGCCGTTGTCGTCCACATAGGCGCCGCCCGCCTCGAGCTGCACGGCGAAGGCGTCGGCGATGGAGGAGGTCCGGTTGCTGCCTGCGAACTCGAACGAATAGCTGTAATTGTAGTCGGCCAGCCGGTTGTAGCCGACGCCGAAATTCACGCTCAGCAGCCGCCCGGTCCCCTCGTACACGTTGAAGACCCCGCCGATATTGCCCAAGGCGAAGCGGTTCTTTCCGTTGCTCCGGAAAGGCATGGCCCCCGAGGGAGTCAGACCCGCGGGCGTTTCGGCCCGCGAAAAGGTCATCATCGGCGTTACGGCGATTTCGCCGCGGTTATACATGCCCAGGCCGGCCGGATTGATGACCATCGAAGCCTGGTCGGCCCCCAGCGACGTGAACGCGCCGCCCATGGCCATCGACCGCGCCGTGCCGAAATTGAAACTCTGCTGCGAAAGCGAGAACAGATCGGCAGTGGACAAGGCGTCGGCGCTCATCGCCAGTCCGCCGAACTCGTATTGGGGGGGGGTCTGCGCCGCGAGCTTCCCGCAGAGCAGGAGCGCGGCGCCGGCCGTCAGAATCGAACGTTTCATAATGCTCGTGTTTTCGTTTGACAATCAAAGGCGGACACCCTATCGGCCGCGCGAACTCGAACCCGTCGAGCCGCCGCTGCGCGAACCGCCGCCCGAAAATCCGCCTCCGCCGCCGAAGGAGCCGCCGCGGCTGCCGCCGAAACTGCCGCTCGACGGGGCGCGCCGGTTACCCGTGCGGTCGCTGTTCGAGGAGCCGCTCCGCCAGTCGAAGGGATTGTCGTTCCGGTCGTTCCGGCCGACCGTCCCGCGGGACGAATTGCCGCGGCCGCCGCGGTTGCCGCCCTGATAGACCCCCGACTGCCACGTGCGGCCGCCGCCCGAGCCCCGGTTGATATTCGACCCCGAACCGCCTCCGAACGTCTGCGAACGGGGCGGACGGCTCGGACGATGCACGATATTGGGACGGTTCGGATCGTAATGGTGGACCGGTCCCCAGCCGGGCCCCCAGCCCGGGCCCCAGCCGCCCCAGTGCGGGTGGCCGTGCCAGCCGGGACCCCAGCCCCACGACGGCCCCCACCACGGATTGTACCAGGAGCCGTACCACGGACCGTGCCACGGGCTGTACCAGGGACTGTACCACGAGTTCCAGCCGAAACTCCAGCCCCAACTGCCGATCGAGAAGGACAGTCCGGGCGTACTCCAGCCGTAATACCACGGATCGAGGAAGACGACGGGCCGCCCCCACGTACCGAACATGGAGGTAATGTATTTGGGCTCGACCCACACCTCGTCGCCCATCACGATCACGTTATAGAAGGCCGGATCGTAGGCGGAAACGTAGTCGAACGCCCGGCTGTAACGGGCGTTGATATAGCTCGAGGGCATGTTGTACGACGGCGACTCGAAGCCGCGCAGCCGGCGGGCATAGGCGCTCTCGTAATCGTCGGCCAGCACGCTCCGGTAGGGATTGGCGTCGTATTCGTAATATCCGTTTTCGGCGGCTGCGGCCTCGGCTTCGGCCAGCCGGGCCTCCCATTCGGCGCGGCGCGCTTCGGCCGCGGCCTTGCGCGCCTCGGCCTGCGCCTGCTGCTTACGGGCGATCTGCGTCCGGTCGTGCAGGGCATAGAGGTCGTCGGAGGCGTATCCCGAAGAGGCGTAATAGGCCGACGAACAGCCCGCAAGCCCCGCGGCCGCCAGGAAGGCCCCGATCCAAAGATTCAACGTTTTCATAACACACTTCGATTTGCGTGGGTTCTTTCGGAGAAAACGAAAACCGTACCGGTTTTAGTATTCCTGTCGCTCCCCTGTTCAATAAACGCTCCCGGCGGCGAAATACTGCTCCCGGCAGGCGGTCCTTTCGGGACAAAGATAGGAATTATTCCGGAACCGGAAGCAACCCGGGGCGGGCAAACGCCCCCGTCCGGAGCTTTTTTTTCGCCCGGACGCAATTTTTTCCGTCCGAAAATGCGCGGATATAAAAAATATGTCTATATTTGCAGTCCCAAAACGATGGTTTCGGGGAACGATCTTCAAGGAGAGATGCCGGAGTGGTCGATCGGGCCGCACTCGAAATGCGGTGTACGGGCAACTGTACC
>CDYX01025271.1_pt1 | contig 18653 bp, 7 predicted proteins | sample 554871 | NCBI WGS metagenome assembly CDYX01 (sample SAMEA3182061, study PRJEB8094) | gut metagenome | biome: human; feature: gut; material: Stool; isolation source: human stools | place: Canada | collected 2013-01-14 | reverse complement strand
AGAAATAGACTAAATTTTCGACTTTTCAGATATACCTTAGTCCTATCTGAAACGTCAAAAAGCTCGTCTGTTTCAGTAAACGCAGCCGGATTTTGTGCTTGCGAAAGATCCGCTATTTTCGTTGCTCTCAGATGCACCTCAGGAGCTGGCGCAAATAGAAATCGGCAAGGGGGAACCGGGAATCAGGGGCAGGGCAAGGGGGACAAAAAAGCGAATGGCATATCTGCAGCAAACCCGCACCCCGTTGTAAAGGGAGAACGGCGTCCCGTTGGTGGGCGTGCAATCCACCACACACACACCCGCCGCCGCAAACACCGCAAACCGTTTGCAGGGGCGCGGTGTACCCATCGCGCCGCAAAAAAACGGGAACCGTGCGCCGCAAACCTGCCATCCCTCCCACAAGGCGCCCACCCAGCCGCCAGGCCCCGCCGCAAACAGGCGCATGCGAAACAAATAATTGCGCAAAAACAGGAAAATGCAACAAAAAAGGCGAATTTTGCTGCAAAGTTGCGCTCTGTGTGCGCAGAGGATCATAAACGCGCGGTCAAAGTATATAAAAATGACCGCTGCCAAAAAGAAAATCAGGAATAATTTATACAAAGGCTTTGAATACATTGTATAATTGGAGGAAAACGCAATCAGTAAAAGTGCTGAAAAACAGGAATTTACGTGGATTGTATTGCCTTTCTGGTATAAAGGTGCTATACTTTAACACTGAAAAGTAAATGCGCAATGAGAAGATTCGATGCGGTTTTTTTTTGAAAACAACATGGCAACGGTTGCGCAAGTAAAAGAAGCTGGCTTCTTTTATTGTTCCACAGGGATCCCCTGTGGAACAATGTGCTTTCATCAAGCCAGCGCGAAAGGCGAGTGAGCAGATTGAATAGAACAGGGAAAAACACAACAGGTTGGGCGCGCCGGCTGACAGCGCTGCTTGTCACCGCTTGCCTGGTTATGGCAATGGCCCTGCCTGTATACGCCGAGGTGGATCTTCTGCCCGACGCACCTGACGAAGTAGAGCTGCTGGAGGATAAGCAGGGAACGGCCTCCGGGGAGGATACCGTTCCGCCGGAGCAGAACGCCGCCACCCCGGAACCGGAACAAAGCGCCGAGCCGGAGCAGCCCGCCCCGACCGAAACGCCGGAGCCCACGGCAGAACCCGCCCTGACCCCGGAACCGGCAGCCACCGCAACGGCAACCCCTGTGCCGACCGTGACCCCCACCGCCACCCCGGAACCGACCGAACAGCCGCAGAAGATGTACGCTGCAACAAGCGTGGATAACGTGCAGGCAGTTAGTGAGCAGGGGGAAGTGCCGGCTACTTACACGCTCTATTTTGCAGTGCCAAGTGGTTGGACCGATTGTAAAAAGGTAAAAATACATGCCATTGTTGGACAAAATGAAACAAGTGATAGAAAATATTATCTTGATATGCAGGAAGCTGACAAAACGGATGACGGAAGAAAAATTTATTCTGCAGTCCTGAATAAGGACGAACACTATCCATATAAAGGGTTGGGGGGACTTGAATTTTGCGGATATAATGAAGATACATCTACAGACAATAACCCTACATACACAGTAACAATTGTTAAAGTAGATAATTATAATAATCGACCGGAGACAGAGTGGATATCGTTCGATCCAAATGATAAACGTTATATCAAAGGCAACTACTATGACGGAAATGAGGGGGGGGGCTTGGATCGAACGAAGTGGAAGACCTATACGGTTAGCCATAAGCATTTCGCTGGCAAAGAGATGGCCTTTGAAAATAAAACCAGTAAAACACTAACGAACGTCCAAGCCTGGTTTTATGAACCGGATGAGAGCGGAAAGCTTATCCAGGTCGGTGGCCCAATACCCTTAAATGATATTGCTCCTAATTCCACAGCAACCTTTAATATTCCTGACGCTCCTGACGCTTTTTGCTCTTTTGTTCGCTTTACCGCGGGCGATGATAATACAGAAATAAGTGAATACTACAATTTTTATAATGAGGAAGTAACAGGAGAAAAGCAGAAACGCTTCCAGTATTCCGAAGGTCAATGCTATTGCTACATGTACAATGGTATTAAGGATGCAACATGGGGGCGTCCCGGTGCCATCCGCATCTATTACGATGCTACTTTTTCCAAGATGGCATTGAATGGAGATACCGGCGACTTTTCAATCCCCAAAGCCAATAATTCAGAGACCATTTATTATCGGATAAAAGGAGGCAACGGAAACTCCGAAAAAGGCACGCTGGTAAAAGATGATACAAACGAAAACCTTTATTATGTTGACATTCCCCAAGAATATAGTTCAAATAGTTCAATCATCTTTTCCGGTGAAGAAATTAACGATGACAATGCGACAAAAGGAAATGGAGTAAGTACAGAGTGGCTGGAGATTCCCACAGATGGCAAAAATTGCTTCTATGCGGATACGAATGACGATGCAGTATATAAAGGTACCACTCGTGGCGGCTACTGGGCTCCAAAAGGTACCCTGCGTGATGCCGAAAAGGGGAAAGATACTGGCACTAAAGTAGTAGATATTAAATCCGCTCCTTTTACGGAAGAAGCAAACACAAAATATGTTACCAGTACGCTGTATGACTATTATACAGATTACGAACTGAACGGCAATAACCGTGGCAGTTACGATCAAAGTTCTCCTACTGTAAGTCACCGCAACTGGGTACCCTTCCGCCAGTTCGATCAGGCGCTGAGCGATTATTATAAGGATGCAAAGGCCGAATACCCGATTTATACCGGACATTTTCAGCTTGGAGGAGGAACTAACTTTAGCGATATTGCTACTACATTAAATTTGTTTGGGTACGACAAATTTAAGCGTTTCATGGCAATCAATAACTCTCAGTATAATGAAGATCCTCAAAACAATGACAATAATCATACATACTATGCCTATCAGGGCTTGGTTAAGGATACAACATCCACCGGTAAAGCAACAGGTGAACCGCTGCTGAAAGGTACAGGAGCAGTAGAACCGCACTTTAACAAAGAATTCCTCTTAGGAAAGAATAGTAAAAATGCAAAGCTTGGTGAAGTGTACGACAACGTTGCGTTCCCCTTTACCAAGAAACAGATTTTTGGTGAGGATCAGGGCGTTGATTATTGGTGCTTTGACAGCAAGGATACAACCTTGTATCTAAAACAAAATTCGGAACAAAATTCGGATTCAAAATATTTTCTCCAAAGCCAAAGTGCCAATAACAGAGAGTCTTCAAAGAATGTGAGTGCGTCATCGACCCCGAAAGACCCTTATGGCTACTTCCCGTTCAATGAAACAGCAAAGCCTGGTGTGTTTTCTACCTACAATTACGGCTTTGGCACCAAGCTGCAGATGGATTTTACCCTGACGGATGACGGCATGGTGGAAACAGAAAAGGCAGATGGAACAACGGAAAAAACCAGCATCAAGTTCTTCTTCTCCGGTGACGATGACGTTTGGGTATTCATTGATGGCCAGCTGGCGCTTGACGTTGGCGGCGCCCATGGTGAGGTTTCCGGCCTGCTGGAATTTGGCGAGACAGATACAGAAGATGGAAAGAAAAATAGTGTAACAGCCTATGTCAGTAAGGTCAAAACAGGCGGAACGTCAGGTAGTGATAAAGATGATAAAAATGGCAATTCCCCTGTCAAGACCGTAACATATAATAAGGAGGTCATCAAGTTCTACGCGCAAGGCACTACTCTTCCACTCGACAAAGGCCAAAAGCACACCCTTACCATGTACTACATGGAACGCGGTATGTGGGAGTCCAACATGGCGGTGGCGTTCAACTTCCCGGATAATAACGAGCTGCAGGTTCAAAAAGAGGTCGAACTGAGCAAGGTTGATCCAGACTTCAAAAATTGCTTTAAAGACCAGAAAATCTTCAACTTCACCATCCAGAACCAGGCAACCCATTATGGAAAAACAGATGCCGTTGGCCCGAATGAAAGCGGAACTCAGTCCCAAAAGGTGAATTTGAATGAGAGCAACATTGCCGCCGCAACCCCAGGAAACGAATATGACTACATTTTCAGGCGGGAAACAAACCCCTGGCCAGATTCCGGGAATGAAAACGAACAGGTCCTTCACTGGTACGCACGCTTTACGGATACGCAAAGTGCAGCGCGTGAGAAACGTCGTGGCATCCTGACGCTGGAAAACCCCATCAATATCAAAGACATGCGCTTCCTTACGTTCCAGGTTTACGTTGATTCAAAGGATGGTGGTGGAGGTAACCTTTCACTCAACAACCTGTATCTGGAACTGCTGGATGATAAAGGCGTCCAAAAAGGCAGCCTTGGCACATCAGGCATTAACGGCGCAACGTATGGCTCGGTCGAAGTGAAGACAGACAAATGGGTCACCGTAAAGCTGGACCTGCACAAGATGAAAGAGCAGAGCGGTTTTAACGACAAAGTCCAAACCATCCGCGTGGGCGATAACTATAACCGCAACATCTATTTCAGGGACTTTACCTTCATTCCCAAAGCGGTGCCAAGTAAGATGACCGGCTTTACAACCGATCAGAAGGAAATCCCGGATTACGGCTCCGCCGAAAGCGGTCATTTGGAAAACGCCGAAAACGCACAGTACACCTCCAGCAATGACACAGACACCCAGTTGGTGGACAAGGACGGACGCTTTGTTCTGGAAGCTGGAGAAACCGTTACCTTCAGCGACCAGTTCCGCCGCGGCAGCTACATTTCGCTCAAAGAGGAACTGAACCAAAACCTGTACGACACCACATGGACGGTGTGCGAGAACGGGCATGTGGTTGAGTCGATGAAAGAAGGTAACAGCGTAACTCTTCCTAGTACAATACCTTCGTTAGACGGGCAGACGGGAAGCAGCCCCAATGATGGCCGAACGGAAAAGAAGGGAGCAGATAAAGAGCAGGAGGGCAACAAGTATAACGGAAACAAACCCTCCGCCGACACCATCGTCTTCCGCTCCTATAAGGACCCGGACGAAACAAGCTCCACGCTGACAAAGCTAAAGGTAAAATACGTCAACACCGTCAAAACCGGCGGGCTGAAAATCCAAAAGAAGGCCGCAGCTGGTGAGGAAAATACCATTAAAGGCACCTACACCTTCAAAGTTACCTTTAATGATGTTGGCGGTGAGGGTCTGGAAGATGGGGACATCATAAAGTATGTTGAGATCAAAATGGGCGAAAATGCCGATAACACCGGAACCATCACCGGCATCCCCGTTGGCACCCGCTATACCATCGAGGAAGTCGAAAACAACGATGGTGCCAGACTGCAAAGCGTAACCGTTCCGACTGATTGCCATTCCGCCCATGTGTTCAACAACAACACCATGGTGGAAGGCAAGATTGTGGAGAGCGCCGACCCGAACAATCCGGAAGTTACCGCAATCTTTACCAACACCCGGCGCACACTGATCAACATTGAGTTCGACAAGCTCTGGAGAGATGCAGACGATAAGGAACTTAAGAACCAGCCGGAAGCGATTTACATCCAGCTCCAGCGCCGCCTGGAAGGCAGCACAAATGATAAAGATTGGAAACCGGTAAAATACCCGGCTGACAACACGCTGGACTATGTTACCATTAAGCGCGGTGAAAACGTCTGGCAGTTTACCTTTAGCGGTTTGGATCAGTACCAAATCAATACGGATAATAAGCACATCAATTATGAATACCGCATTGTGGAAGGTACGGTGACAGGTACCGGGGAAAATAGCAAATTTGCCCCGGCAAACGGAACCATTACGATTAAAGGCAATACGTATGTTGTAACGGCTAAAGCGGAAGCAAAAAGCGAAACGAGCAGCGAAACGAACAGCGCGGGCAGCTCAACAGGCAATACAGCCACAGTAACCCCCGATGGAACCATCACCGGCGGCAGCGGCAAGATTGAGCTGACCAACACGCTGCAGAACCCGAAGTTTGTACTGGATATCATCAAGCAGGACGCCAATAACGAGAAAAACCTACTAGATGGTGTTGAGTTCAAGCTGGAAAAGCTGAAAGCCGAAACAACCGGAGGAGAACCGCAGGTAGATACTACCTATAAATTCAGTAGCAACGAAAACAAAAATTATTTGACCGGTATAACCGGGGCGGACGGCAAAATCACCAATATGTTCACAAATCTGGAACCCGGTACATACCGCCTGACGGAAACCAAGGCACATCCGGGGTACAACCTGTTGGCAAAGCCAATTGAGATCAAATTTACCCAAGACGGCACGTGTTCTATTGATGGGCAGGTAATTCCGGTCGGAGACAAGTTTACGCAGTCCGGCAACACCTACACCATGACCCTTACCGTTCTGAACCGTAAAACGCCTGAGCTGCCCCACACGGGTGCAGACGCGCCAAGCCTGTGGCTGCTGATCGGCATGCCGCTGGCGGTGGCAGGGCTGTTGATATTCACATTCCGCTACAACAGGAAAGGGGGCCGGCGACATTAACCATCCCCCGGAAACCCAGCAACCCCCAGGGTACAGGGCCTGCCCGCCAGTGCGCGCCCGTTTACGGCAGGGCGCAGCCATAAGCCAAGTGGGCAAGCGGCCCAGTTTTTCCTCCTTTTTTCTTCACGGCACAGTGCGGGCGGCGCGGCAGCGTTTCCCCGCTGCAGCGCCCCGCACTGCACGCCGTGCTTATGTAAAACCCCTAAGCCGGGCGGCCCCGCCGCCCATCCGATGATGATTTTTTTAAGAGAAGAGGTACTGAAATGAAAAAAGCAAAACGTTTTCTCACAGGCCTGTTGAGCGCCGCCTTGGCCCTCAGCCTGTGCGCCATGCCAGCAATGGCGGAGAACAGTGGAACATCGACGACACCACAACCGAGTACAGCTGTATGGACGCGGGATACCGGTTCCATTACGATTCATAAGTATGAGTACAATGGCGAGGTAAAGCCGGACAGCACTGGTGAAGAGGAAGATGCAACGAAACTCCCCGCGGATGCTAACCCATTGAAAGATGCAACTTTCACTGCATATCAGGTATGGAATGAAAATACCTTAAGAGAGTATTATAGTGCATCCAGTGATAAGGCGCAGCCGAATGTTGACGATCTTATTGAAAAGATAAACGGCAACTATGTAGTTAAGGACGAAACGAAAACACCGAAAGTTGCAGAAGGAACGACAGATGTTGATGGCATTGCTACACTGAAAAATGATGAGAACAGTACAGACCTTCCGCTTGGTTTGTACTTGGTAGTTGAAACTCAGTCGCCGGCATCGGTTACTACCCGTTGCAAGCCTTTCTTGGTTTCTGTTCCCATGACTCGTATCGGCGCAACGAAACCGGGCGAAGAGTGGCTGTATGATGTCCATGTTTATCCGAAAAATAAAACAGATTATGGCAATATTACATTGATCAAAAAAGGTCAAGTTGGCAACGGCGAAGCTAACGAGACGCTTTCTGGTGTAACTTTCAAGCTGTATAAATTTGTGGGCACTAAAACCGAAGGCAAAATCTCTCCTTTTACGACTACGAATTACACGGACGACCTAAATGATACAACGATGATGTGGAAGCAAATCAAGAAGTCTTCTACAGCTTCCGGTGATAACACGGGTACTGAGTTTGGTGCAAATGGGCTGCTCACAACAGGTAGTGAAGGAAGCGATTTAGGCAAAATTACTGTCAGTGGCCTTTCGGCAGGTTATTACTGCTTTGTTGAACAGGGTGTCGGCAGCAATAAAGCATTCATCACGGATCAGACCCCGCATTACTTTGAAGTAAAAAATGGTTCTAGCCAGGAAATTACCGTTGCAAATAATGGTGAAGTGACTACTAAAGGCAATGATGAGAAAAACCTTGAATTGACTGTTACTGACCCGCGCCCCGATGTTGAGAAGAAAGTTAAGGATCGTGCTCCTGCAAAAGATGGCGATGAATACGTTGAAGCATCCGACTACAGCGTTGGCGATAATGTTCCTTATAAGGTAACAGTGAAAGTGCCTGAGGTACTGTTGACTGCGACTCCTAAAGAAAATGAGGCAGACAATTTTGTATTTGAAGTAACGGATACGCCGGAAAATCTGAAGAATAATCAGGACGTTAAGGTATACACTTCTGCTAATGAAGAATATAAGGGCGCTGGTGTAAATATTTCTTATGATGCCCCTGAGAACGGGTTCACTGCAAAGTTTACGCAGGCAGCACTTCAGGAACTTGTTGGTACAAAGGCAGATGGTTCCTACAACGATACATTTACCATTACATATACCGCAACACTGCTTAAGGGTGCGGATATGACCGTCAATGGCAACAAGAACACGATCAATCTGAAGTATTCTAACAAGATTGATGCAGACGGCAAAATTAACCCGGATACCAGCGAAATTGAAGACGGTGCCGTTGTTTACACTTTCAGCATTCATGTTGATAAGCGCGGTGAAAAGAATGACGGTGATCCGCTCCCGGGTGTTAAATTCAACGTTTATAAAAAAGTTGCAGAAGGTACGCCGGATGCGGTCAAGGGTTCTACCATCGGTATTACTGGTGAAGATAAAGATAACTGGTTCGTCAAAGTTGTAATTGATGATAAGAAAAATGATGATACCAAATACGATTTGGTAACTGGTCCTGATGGTAAGGCACAAGTAGATGGCCTGGCCAATGGTACTTATTATCTGGTTGAAACTGCAACCGTAAATGGCTATAATCTGCTGAGCGGCCCTGTTAAAGTTACGATTCAGGTATCGTACAAAAAGAGTTGGACTGTAAAAAATGACTATGTTGATGGCAAGCTGGTTCATCAGAAAGAGACCGAGGATGAAGAGTACTTTGGTGGAAAGCCAGGTGCCCCTGGAAATGGCTATATTCTGACTACCATCATCAACCGCAAGGGCTTCAACCTGCCCACCACCGGTGGTTTCGGCACCCTGCTGTTCAGCGGCATTGGTGTGCTGCTGGTTGTGGCCGGTGTTGGCGTGCTGCTGAGCCTGAAAAAGAAGAACCGCACCTGATGCGCCCGCCGCAAGGCAAAACAATGTTACAATTCACCAATAGGGTATAGAGGGATAATCCATCATACACAGGGGGAGGGCCGGATTTGGCCCTCCCCCTATGGTGGGTTATTGGGAAATAAATTTTTTTGGGTGTACATGGCCGTTGTTCGGTTGATTTTTAGGTTCTGCGTGGGGAACCACCCTACGGGTTAGGTTTGTGGCGGGGAACCACCCCTCAGGCCGCTCCGCGTCCAGCTCCCCTCAAGGGGCGCCAATATCTCACCTTATGTTTGCGGTGGCTCCCCTTGAGGGGTGGTTCCCCGTGCAGAACCTAAAAATAAATATGGCAAGGCCCGTCAAACGGGCCGATGGCGAGCATCGGCCCCTACAAATGATTTGCAATGTTTGCGGCGCGGGGTGGATGGGCGGCAATTATTAGGCCCGTCAAACGGGGCGTCGGGGACGCCGCCCCCTACATGCAGGGCGAGGTTTATTACAATTTTGTGGTGTGCAACGCCGTAAGGCCCTACAGATTATTTTATTGTTATTCACTACCCTAAAAACCACCCCCAACCCAATATCTCCTGAGCGGCGCAATGCGGCGCGGTCCACCACAATTATTCATTATTCTTTATTATTTATTCTTTTGCCTACTTCCAATTCCTAATTTCTAATTTCTAATTGCATCAGTTCCCAACTTCAACCCTCTCACGGAAAGGTTCGCGGTGACGCTATGGATACCACAACAAAACTAAAAGTCGGCTTTGCGGCCTTGATGATCCTGTCCGGCATTGGGGTGGCATCGTACCCGGTTATCAGCAACGCGGTGGCGCAGCGCCACGCCAGCGAAGCGATCCAAAATTACGATGATACCGTAAAAAGCATGGATACCGAAAAACTGGACGCCGCCAAGGAGGCCGCCCGCCGCTATAACCAGCAGCTGGACAGCGCCGTGGAGCGCGATGCCGCAGGCGAAGCGGAGGATACCGGCACCAGCTATGTGGACCTTGTGGATGTGGGCGAAAGCCTGGGGTATATCACCATCCCGAAAATTGACGTCAACCTGCCCATTTACGAAGGCACCAGCGATGATGTGCTGCAAAGGGGCGTTGGCCATCTGGAAGGCTCCAGCTACCCCCTTGGCGGCGAAAGCACCCACAGCGTGCTGACCGGCCACCGCGGCCTGCCCGAAGCCGTGCTGTTCACCGACCTGGACAAGCTGGAAGAGGGCGACTGTTTCTACCTGCATATTCTGGATGAAACGCTGGCGTACCAGGTGAATCAAATCAAAGTGGTGGAACCGGAGCACACCGAGGATCTGGACATCACCGCGGGGCAGGATTACTGCACCCTTGTTACCTGCACGCCGTATGCCATCAACACCCACCGCATGCTTGTGCGCGGCACCCGCATCCCTTATAATGGAGAGGAAGAAACCAACACCCCGCAGGCCGTGCAGTATCAGGCGCTGCGCACCGGAACGGTGGTCAAGCGCGTGGTGGATGCCTGGCCGTGGATCGCGGTAACGGGCAGCATTGTGATCGGCGGCGAAGCGCTGCTGCTGCTTTTGCTGCTGCACCGCTGCAAAAAGCGCGAGGAGGATGACTAAATGGGACGGCTGATTGCTAAAATTCTGGCCTGGCTGGCCATTTTGCTGGGGCTGGCGCTGTTGATACAGCCCACCGCCGCCCAGTGGTGGACCAGCACCCGCAACGCCAAAACCGCTGCGCAGTTTGCGGCCCGCGCCGAAGCCCAGCCCACCGCCCCCGCGGCGGAGGAAACCACAGCCGAACCCCCGGAGCCGGAACGCGCCTACCCTGAACTGTACGCCGCGATGCAGGACTATAACGCGGAAATTTACGCCGGGGGCCAAAGCGGCCTGACCGACCCGTTCGCCTATGAGGAAGCCCCGCTGGACCTTGCTGCCTATGGCTATGACGATGATGTGCTGGCTGTGCTGTGGATCCCGCGCCTGAACCTGGAGCTGCCCGTTTACCTGGGCGCCAGCCGCGAAAACCTGGCCAAAGGCGCGGCGCTGCTGGGCCAGACCTCGATGCCGCTGGGCGGCGAAAACACCAACACCGTGATTGCCGCCCACCGCGGCTATTATGGCGCGGAAATGCTGCGCAACGTGCAGCAGATCCAGATGGGGGACAAGATCCAGCTGACCACCCCGTGGGAAACGCTAATTTACCGCGTGAGCGAGCTGAAAATTATTGACCCCAGCGATATCAACGCCGTGCTGATCCAGCCGGGGCGGGACCTGCTGACCCTTTCCACCTGCCACCCCTACACCCGCAACAGCCAGCGCTACCTGGTAATTGCGGAGCACGACACCGCCGCTGCGGACACCACCAAAGAGGAGGATTTGCAGGAAAGCGCCGCTACCTGGGACGAAACGCCGCGCCAGGTGACCGTGGAGGATGCCGGCGGCAGCTCCATTGCCGAAGTGGCCCCCCAGGCCCTGACCCCATTGCCGGGGGAGGGCAGCGCGGAATCCGAGGGGAGCGCGATCTCCAATACCATGATCTGGCTGGAAAACAACGCACTGTGGGCCGGGCTGGTGGTTATTGCCGCCGCCGTTGGCATTATGGTGATATGGAAAAAACACCGGGAGGATTAACCATGCAGTACACACAGCAGGCCGCCGCCGTTACGGCCGAAGTAAACAAGGCCGTGCAGGGCAAACAGCAAACGGTAAACACCATCTGGATGGCCATGCTGGCGGGCGGCCATGTGCTGATTGAGGATATTCCCGGCGTGGGCAAAACCACGCTGGCGCTGGCCTTTGCCCGCGCGCTGGACCTGAAAGAAAGCCGCGTGCAGTTTACGCCGGATGTTCTGCCGTCCGATTTGGTGGGATTTTCGGTCTACCAGAAAGAGACCGGCAAGTTTGTGTACCACGCCGGTGCGGTGATGTGCAACCTGTTTTTGGGCGATGAGATCAACCGTACCTCCTCCCGCACGCAGTCGGCTTTGTTGGAAGTGATGGAAGAAGGCACGGTGACGGTGGACGGCGTTACCCGCCCGGTGCCCGCACCCTTTACCGTAATTGCAACCCAGAACCCCATCGGCGCCGCCGGCACGCAGATGCTGCCGCAGTCTCAGCTGGACCGTTTCATGGTCTGCGCCGTAATGGGCTACCCCGATGAGGAAGCGGAGCTGGCAATTTTGGCCGGGCAGAGCAAAGGCCGCCTGCTGGACCGTGTGCGCCCCGTTGCCGGTCAGGCGGATCTGCTTGCCATGCAGCAGGAGGTCAGCACGGTATTTGTGCATGAGCTGATGTACCGCTACATTGTGGCGCTGGCCCAGGCCAGCCGCAAGGACCCGCGCCTGGCCGTGGGGTTAAGCCCCCGTGCCACCCTGGCGCTGACCAGCATGACGCGCGCGGCGGCGTACCTGGCGGGGCGGGATTTTGTTGCCCCGCAGGATGTGACCGCTGTGTTTGATGCGGTTGCCCGCCACCGCCTGGTGCTGAACGACCAGGCCCGCGCAGGCGGCGAAACGGTGGACAGCGTAATGCAGGACCTGCTGCGCACCGTGCCGCGCCCCCGCCCCGAAAAGGCTGACCGCCATGGCAGGTAAGCTGGGCCGGGCGCTGGTGCTTTTGGTGCTGCTGGCCGCGGCGCTCATCACCCAGGCACCGCTGGCGGTGTTCCTGTTAGCGTTTGCGCTGGTGCTTCTGGTGCTGCTGCGGCTGGATGCCGCCTATCTGCGCAGGCAGGTAACGGCAGAGCTGCTGGTGCCGGACAAACCCGTGATACAGGGCGAAGATTTTACCCTGACGGTTCGGCTGAGCAACCGCAGCCGGCTGCCCATCCCTGCGCTTGTGGTGCTGCTGAACGCCGCCGATGAATGGGGCGGGGGGCAGATCACCCTGCGCTGCGCCGCCATGCTGGGCAGCAAGGAGAGCGCCGAACAGCGCATTACCTTAAACGCAGGCAAAAGCGGTGTGTGGAGCATTGCGGTGCGGGGCATCACCCTGCGGGATCACCTGGGGGTGTTCACCGCGGCGTGCCCGGCTGCCGTGCAAAGCCGGAGCATCTGTGTGCTGCCCGCTGCCGCGGCTGGCAAAGCCAAAGCGGAAACCGCCCCCGATGAGGACGGCGATGAAGCCGACACCCGCGCCGCCCTGGGCGGCAGCTATGAGCTGCGGGAGTACCGGGACGGGGATACCATCAAGCAGGTACACTGGAAGCTGAGCGCCAAGCTGGACCGCCTGATGGTGCGCGAACCGCTGACCGCCCTGCGCGCTGCCCTGACCCCCGGTGGGGACCTGGACGGAGCGGAGGAATGGGGGGATTTTCCCCAACAGGCGGCGAAGCACCGCAAAAACCCGCCCAAGCGCAAAAAAGAACGTACTGCCCTGAGCCGGCGCGGCGCTGCCGACCCCGGCAGTGGGCTGAAGTTTGTGGACCGTGTGCTGGTGAGCACCCAGCGCCCCGCAGCGCACCCCGCGTTGTGGCTGGCGGCAGATGCCGCGCTGCTGCTGGCGCTCACCTTTGGTTTGCTGCTGGTGCTTTCCACCGGGTTCGGCATTGCGGTGCCGTTGTGGGTGTGGCCCGCGGCAGCCGCTTTCTGCGCCGGGTGGGCGCTGTTCCTGCGTGCGCCGCAAGCCCTGCGCCGCTGGGGGCTGCTGGCGGGGGTGATTGTGTATCTTGTGGTGTTGTTCATCTGCCAGCGGAACTTTTTGGCCGGGGCGCAGCAGTGCGCCGGGAACATTGCCCAAAGCCTGAACGCCCGCCTTGGCAGCGCGCTGCCGGTGGCCCAGGGCGGCAGTGCGGCGCAGCTGGGGCTGTTTTTGCTGCTGGCCGCCCTGCCCGTTACCGGGGCGCTGGCCGCTGCGGCCCTGCGCCGTGCGGATGCCCTGCTGCTGGATCTAATGCTGCTGCCCGTTGTTGTGCTGCTGGCGCTGGCCGGGGCCGCGCCGGCTGTGCCTGCCTGCCTGCTGCTGTTGGCCGGTTGGATGGGGGCGTGGGCGGCTTCCTGCTCGGTGCAGCGGCGGGCCTTGTGGGGCAGGCGCGATACCGAAAACTACCGTCAGAACCTTTGCCGCCATTATAATATCCAAAAGTCTGCCGCGCTGGCGGCGGGCGGGCTTTGCCTTGCGCTGGCGCTGCCCTGTTGGTGGCTGCTGCGCCCGGCGCTGGGGGTTCCCCTTGGCTGGCTGCAGCCCGCGGCCCAGCGGGTGGAATCCGCCGCGCTGAGTACCGCCATTACCTGGCTGCCACGGGTCAGCGGCGGCAGGCTGAACATTCAGGTAGAAGCCGCCGCCGGTGGTGTGGCGGATGGCGCCTTGAGCCAGGGCGGGGGTATCCAGGTCAGCGGAGTGACGGATCTGGCCCTGACCGCCAGCGACAAACCCGAAGAAACCGTATACCTGCGGGGATTTATCGGCGGCAGTTATGACGGCACCACCTGGCAGGCCCCTGATGCCGATGCCTTTGACAGCGCCGCTATGAACTGGAAAACCGAGGATAATGCCCGGCTGACCATTGCAAGCCTGCCGTTTTTGCGCACCGCCTATGACGGCACCGCCCAGCCCCAGACGCTGACGGTGGAGCGCATCCACGCCGATACCCAGTACACCTATGCACCGTACAACGCCTACTGGGGTGATTATTACACCATCCAGGGCGATGGCGCCGCCGCGGGCCAGACCGCGCAGGACGATGTGTTCCTGTATTACCCGCGGGATACCGCCCAAACCCAGCTGGAAGCCCGCGCCGATGCCGACCCCAGCGTGCTGGACCGGATGGAAGCATCCTATGCCGCTTACGCCGCCAGCCGCTACACCGCCGTGCCGGACGGCTATGACGAGCTGCAAACCCTGTGCGATGAAGCCAAAAAGGACCAGAAGCTGACCGAAGCTGTGGACATTGGCGATTACATCCGCGCCTACCTAAACACCAACTACCAGTATAACGCCAGCGCTCCCCAGCCGCCGGAGGGGGCCGACCCCATCCGTTACTTTTTAACGGAATCCAAACAGGGGTACAGTGTGCAGTTTGCTTCGGCGGCGGTGGTTATGTTCCGCATGTTCGGGCTGCCTGCGCGCTATGTGGTGGGCTATGCCGCGCCGCAAAGCCTGTTTACCCAACAGGAGGACGGCAGCTGGCACGCCATTTTACAGGACGATAACGCCCACGCCTGGGCGGAGGTGTACATTTCCGGCCAGGGCTGGACCCCCATGGAGATGACCCCCGGCGTGCTGGTCAGCGCCCAACAGGCCGACCTGCGCACCGACCCGCTGCCCGAAACTCAAGGTCAAGACACCGCCCCCGCAGCAGGGGAGAGCAGCGCAAACGAACCCGCAGCCACCATCGTGCCCCGCAGCAGGCTGGTTTTGGCGGCGTTGCTGGGGGGGTGCCTGTTGGCTGCTGTGGTGCTGCTGGTGCTGGCCCGCCGCCATGCCATGGGATATGGCCGGGGCAGCTGCAACGCGCGGGTGCTGGCCGTGTTTGGCAGCATCTACCGCCTTTTGGTGCGTCGCGGCCTGCCGCCGGATACACCATCCGATGCGCCGGAGTTTGCCGCATTTTTGCAAAGTTGTGTCCCCGCCCTTGAACCCCAGGATGCCGAAGCTCTGCTGGCATTGGCCCAAGCCGCCCAATTTGGCGCAGGTACGATGACTGAGCAGGATACGGACAAAATGAGAAAACTTTACCAGGTTATAAAACACACTGGAAAACGGAAACAGAGCCAGAAATCGGTTGAAAAGCAGAGCCAGGAATGATATAATGACCCCGTACTGGGGTAGCGTGTTCTTTGCTTTCTTTGCACAGGGGGCTACCATGATCCAGAAAAATGTGGTATAATATGTTAAGTCCATTGACCAAGTAGGGAATAGCCGGGGGTGGGGGACTGGTTTCTGAAACGGTACCCTGGGAACTGCCCGTGGGGCGGAAAACCGGCAAGGACAGAAAGAAGATCTTATAGAAGCAAACGTTAACAGGAGTAAACCCATGCCGCGCCGTAAACAGACAGAAGGAGAAAAAAAAATTGACATCAGCCAGATGGCTGAAGACCTTGGCGTGTCCAAGACCACGGTATCCCGTGCCCTTTCGGGCAATGGCCGTGTCAGCGAAGCGACCCGCGCCCGCGTGGTCCAGTACGCCAAAGAGAAAAACTATGTGCCCAATATGCTGGCACGCGGGTTGGTAACCCAGCAGTCTTATAATATCTCACTGGTGTTCTCGCGCCAGTTCGGCAACCTTGCCGCACCATTTTTGCGCAAAACCGTCAGCGCCGTGTACGATGTTGCCACCCGCAATGATTATGATGTGCTGATGACGATGGTGGGCGAGCAGGAAACAAGCCCGATGCAGCGTCTACTGGTCAACCGCAAGATTGATGGCGTGATTCTGGCCCGCACGCTGGAGCGTGATCCGCTGATCCCCATGCTGCAAAAAAGCGGCATCCCCTTTGTTGCCATTGGCCGCCCGGCTGACCAGGATGTCATCTCGGTGGACCATGATCAGGTGGGCGGCTGCCGCGAGCTGGTCAGCCTGCTGCTGATGAAGGGCCTGCACCGCATTGCTTTGCTGGGCGGATCCATGCTGTACACCGTCAACCAGTCCCGCCTGGAAGGCTATAAGCAGGCGCATGACCGCGCCTGCTGCAAGATTGATGAGAGCCTGCTGTTTTTGGAGCTGGAAAGTGACGATCTACGCACCAGCGCTGTGGAGCTCGCGGTACAGCGTGGGGCGGACTGCATCCTGTGCATGGATGACCAGGTTGCCCAGCTGGCTTTGAACACCCTGAGACAGCTGAACCTGCGCGTGCCGCAGGATATCCGTCTTGCCTCCCTGTATGACGACGAAGCGCTGCAGGGGTGTACGCCACAGATCACGGCGGTCTCTTTTGATGCCGAACAGCTGGGCCGCCGTACCGCACAGCAGTTGCTTTCCCTCATCCGCCATCAGCCGGTGGAAACCCGCACCCTGCTGGGGTACCAGGTGGGGTTGCGTTTATCGACCCAGACCTGAGAGAAAAGTAGAAAATTATAAATCAACTGCCCGTACACGGTATGATAAGCCGTTGTGCGGGCAGTTTTTTCGATAAGGGGGTTTGAAAAATATGATGGTTACATGCTTAACATACTGCGATAAGGCATTGGGCCGTTTGTAGGGCGCGATGCGCTCATCGCGCCGGAGCAGCCGGAACCCTGCTGGTTGATCATTCCCGCATCATACTGCCTGCAGCTCTTTGCCTTAAATCCTGCTTGTGTTGTGCTATTGTTGTACTATTGCTGTGGTATTCATATGAAAATATAGAAGGCGTTATCAATTCCAGGAAGAAGGCAAACCCGCCGTCAGCCTGACCCCCGGCACCGTGATCACCATCCCGGCCAACGTCAAGCACTGGCACGGTGCCAAGGCCGACAGCTGGTTCAGCCACATTGCTGTGGAAGTTCCCGGCGAAGATTGCAGCAACGAATGGTGCGAGCCCGTTACCGACGAAGAGTACGCCAAACTGAACGGATGAGCAGCCGCTAATAAAATCCAACCGGCACGACCCGACAAAAGAGCAGTGGGTAGTGCCGGTTTTACTTTTGGATGCTTTTTTGTCTACAGGTTCTTGCGCCGGGGCGGGCAATCTGCTACACTGAAAAAAATGTTATGTACAGGAGGCTGCAATCATGTATTATCTGGGTGTGGACCTTGGGGAAACCAATATCAAAGCTGCGCTTGTGGATGCAGACGGTGCTATTATAAAGGAAGCGAGCACCCCCACCAAACTGCCGCGCCCGGCCGAGGCTGTGTGCGATGATATTGCAGCCCTCTGCAATCAGCTGGCACAGGGCCAGCTGGTAGCGGGCATTGGCGTTGGCTGCCCCGGCACGGTGGATGGCGGCATCGTGCGCTACTCCAACAATTTGGACTGGCATGATTTTGCCATGGGGGATTATCTGCGCGCCAAAACCGGCCTGCCGGTTGCTCTTGCCAACGATGCCAACGCCGCCGCTTTGGGCGAAGCACTGGCGGGCTGCGCCAAAGGAGCCGAAAGCGCGGTGATCATTACGCTGGGTACCGGCGTGGGCGGCGGTGTGGTGCTGGGCGGCAGGCTGCTGACCGGTTATACCGGCGCAGCGGCGGAGCCGGGGCACATGGTGATTCTGGACACCCCGGATGCCCCGCGCTGCACCTGTGGCCGCCCCGGCTGCCTGGAAAGCCTGGCCAGTGCCACCGCCCTGATCCGCATGACCAAAGAAGCCATGGCAGCCCACCCCGAAAGCGCCCTGCATGGCATAGCCGCCCAAAGCGGCGGGGTAAATGGCCGCACCGCCTTTGATGCCGCCGCCCAGGGCGATGCCGCAGGCAAAGCCGTGGTGGAACAGTACATTCATTACCTTGCGGTGGGCGTTGCCAACATGATCAACATCTTCTTCCCGGAAGTGATTGGTCTGTCCGGCGGGGTGGCCAACCAGGGGGAGAACCTGCTGGCTCCCCTGCGCGCCGCGGTGGGACCAATGGTTTTTGGCAATGCTTACGCCCAAAAGCACACCCGCATTACCACCTGCACCCTCGGCTACCGCGCCGGGGTGATTGGAGCAGCGCTGCTGGCCAAAAACCAGGGATGATGCCTTTAGCGGGATAAAAAAGAGAAGATAAAAGGCAACACCGCACAATTCCCGCCTGACGGCTTAAGCACCGCTCCGGCGGCTGCGGCACGGCATCTGCGTTGCCAAAATGCTCGATAATGTCGGGT
>CDYX01014277.1_pt1 | contig 18977 bp, 11 predicted proteins | sample 554871 | NCBI WGS metagenome assembly CDYX01 (sample SAMEA3182061, study PRJEB8094) | gut metagenome | biome: human; feature: gut; material: Stool; isolation source: human stools | place: Canada | collected 2013-01-14 | reverse complement strand
ATCGGCAAGAAGACCCGCGAGGACCATCCGCAGGTGATGAACGCCTGCGTGCGCCTCTACGCCGACGCAGCCAACGCCAAGACCAAGCTGGAGAACGGCTTCGACCTCTCGGACTACGACGAGCGCACCCTGAAGTTCGCCTTCGACTACTCGGAGAAGCTGCTGGCCATCGACGTCAATATCGAGATCAACCAGATGCTCGACACCGCATGGAGCCTCTTTGCCAAGTACTTCACCCGGGAGGAGGTCGCCATCAAGGAGGAGCTTATTAAGAAATACTGGAAGGAGGCGTAACGCGCAATGGCAATCAAATTCCAATATAACAAGACCTCGCTGGGCGAACTCGGCAAACAGCTGAAAATGCGCCAGAAGGCCCTCCCTACGATCAAAAGTAAGGAGTCGGCCCTGCGCTCCGAAGTGAAGAAGGCGAAGGACTCCGCTCTCGACTACCGCCGCCGGCTCGATGCCCTGAAGGCCGAGTACGACTACATGGTGTCGCTCTGGGGAGAGTTTGATTGTGACCTCCTGCGCATTGCCGACGTCGATTTGTCGGTCCAGAAAATCGCGGGTGTGCGCACGCCCGTCCTGCAGGAAGTGAAATTCGAGGAGAAACCCTACGATCTGTTCTCCTCGCCGGTGTGGTTCGCCGACGGAGTCGACATCCTCAAGCGCATGGCGCAGCTGGGGATCGAGTTCGAGGTCTACAACCGGAAGATGGAACTGCTGGACCATGCGCGCCGCAAAACCACTCAAAAGGTGAATTTGTACGAGAAGGTTCAGATACCCGGGTACGAGGACGCCATACGTAAGATCAAACGCTTCATGGAGGACGAGGAGAACCTCTCCAAGTCGGCCCAGAAGATCGTGAAAACCAAACAGCAGGCCGCCGGGGAGGGCGCGATGTTATGATAGCCAGAATGTCAAAATACAACTTTGTGCTCTTTGCGGCGCAGAGTGAGGATTTCGTCGAGAAGCTGCGCGGCCTCGGGCTGGTGGACATCACCACCACGGGGTGGGAACCCTCCGAGGAGGACCGCCAGCTGCTGCTGGACATCGAGAGCCACGCGAAGGCCGCGGAGTTCCTGAAGAACTTCCGCGCCGGGGAGCGTTGCGACGCTGCCGCCGGGCCGTTCGCCTCGGGCGAGGAGGCCTACGAGCATTACGTCGCCGCGCACCGCGAGGCCGCGGCGCTCAATGCCGAGATCGGACGTCTGGAAAAAGCGGCCGAGGAGCTGCGTCCCTGGGGGGCGTTCGATGTGGAGGCGACGCGGAAACTCGCCGCACAGGGCATCGTGCTCCGTTATTTCTTCACCCAGCGCAACACCTTCGACAAACAGCTTGCCGAGTGGTCGGAGAGCTATACGATCTCCGAGATCAGCCGTTCCGATGCGACGGTGTGGTTCGTCGTCGTGGCCAAGCCCGGCGAGGAGGTTACGCTCGACGCGCAGGAGATGAAGACTCCGGCGATGGACATCCGCGAGGCGGAACGCCGCATCGCCGAAGCCGAAAAGAAACTCCGGGACCTCGACGCCGAATTTTCGCGCGTGGCCGCTTCGGAGGCGCTGCTCGCACGGCATGCCAGTTCGCTGAAGGAGCGTTTGCAGGGCGTGCGGGTGAAGGCCACGGCACAGGAGGCCGCCGACGGCACGCTGGTCGTCATGGAGGGCTGGGCCGAGAAGGAGACTTCCGATCGGGTCGACGCCCTTTTGGAGGAGTACCCCAACGTGGTCTTCCTCAAATCGGACCCCACGCCCGAGGACGAGACGCCCGTGAAACTCAAGAACCGTTGGTTCGCGCATGTTTTCGAGCTGGTGGGCGACATGTACGCCCGTCCGAAATACGGGACGATGGACCTCACGCCGTTCTTCGCACCGTTCTACATGCTCTTTTTCGGCATCTGTCTCAACGACGCCGGCTACGGACTGATCCTGACCCTGATGGGGTGGTGGATGCTCGCTAAGAACAAAAAGCCCGGCATGATGCGCCAGGCGGCGTGGTTCGCCACGCTGTGCGGCGTTTCGACGGTCCTTTTCGGACTGCTGTGCGGTTCGTTCTTCGGCATCAACATGAACACGTGGTTCCCCTCGGTGAAATTCCTCGATTTCCAGGGACAGTTCTTCTCCATTGCGCTGGTCATCGGCGTGGTGCAGATCCTTTTCGGCATGCTGCTCAACATCTGGATGACCGTTCGCTGCTTCGGTTTCGGCCGTGCGCTGGGACTGCTGGGGTGGTTCATCATCCTCGTCTCGTGCTGCCTGGCCATGGGCCTTCCGATGGCGGGCCTGGCCATTCCGGGCTTTACGGCCGGATCGGCGGCCTTCTACGCGGCGCTGGGCGTCGGCGGCGTGCTGATGCTGCTTCTGAACAATCCCCGGCGCAATCCGCTCATCAACTTCGGCGCGGGTCTTTGGGACCTTTACAACAACCTCACGGGCCTGTTGAGCGACGTGCTGTCGTACATCCGTCTGTTCGCCATCGGGCTTTCGGGCGGCGTGCTGGCGCTGGTGTTCAACACACTGGCGTCGGGATTCGTGCCCGAAGGTGCGAACATCCTGGTCCGGCTGCTGATCATGATTCCGATTCTGCTGATCGGTCACGGCATCAACCTATTCATGTCGACCATCTCGTCGTTCGTGCACCCGCTGCGTCTGACGTTCGTCGAGTTTTTCAAGAACGCCGGTTTCGAAATGGCCTCGCGCAATTTCGACCCGATTCGTAAAATGAACGATACTAACGAATAATAACAATTAAAAAACTCAAAACATTATGGAAACAACAGCATTGGTATTGGCTTACGTCGGCGTAGCGCTGATGGTGGGTCTGGCAGGTGTCGCTTCGTCGATCGGCACCTCCATTACGGGTCAGGCCGCAGTAGGGGCCATGAAGAAGAACGGCGGCGCTTTCGGCAGCTACATGATTCTCTCGGCGCTTCCCGGTTCGCAGGGTCTCTACGGTTTCGTCTGCTTCTTTCTGGTACAGAAGGGCCTGACGGACCCGACGATGGTGCAGGGCGCGGCTATCTTCGGCGCGGGTCTGCTGGTCGGTCTGGTGAACATCGCCGCTTCGATCTATCAGGCGAAGGTCTGCGCCAACGGTATCGCCGCCATCGGCAACGGTCACGACGTGATGGGTAAGACGCTGATCCTCGCGGCTTTCCCTGAGCTGTACGCCATCCTGACGGTGGCCGCCACCTACTTGATCGCAACGCTCGACGGCGTGAACCTCTTCTGACGGGGCGGAACGCCCGTCACCGAAAAGGGAGACCCTGCGGGGCCTCCCTTTTTCGTTGCCGTCCTGCGGGCGGGGCGGTTTTGCCGTTTCGGAAAATTTGCCTTATCTTTGTTGCCGAATCAAAATCTTTTGTCAGCGATGCGGATTTAAAAATTTCATAGACCCCTTCTGCCGCCCCGCCCTTGCGGATGCGGCACCGTGTACTTTGTAAATTTTCAAATCCGATATTTTATGTCGCTTGTTTTCAGCGGGGTGTCGTTCGCATATCCCGGTTCGGAACCCCTTTTTTCCGACATCACCTTCACCGTCCGCCCGGGCGAACGGGTCGCCCTGGTCGGCCCTAACGGCTCGGGCAAAACCACACTGCTGCGCATCGCTGCCGGGTTGCAGCCTGCCGCCGGATCGGTCAGCTGCCCGGCGGCGCGCTGGTATCTGCCCCAGAACGCCCTGTGCCAGCCCGGCGAACCGGTCGCGGAGCTGCTGGGCGTAGCCCGTAAACTCGCTGCGCTGCATGCCATCGAGTCCGGGCGCGGTACGGAGGCCGATTTCTCGGCGCTCGACGACGATTGGGGCGTCGGGGAGCGGCTCGATGCCGTGCGCGGCCGTTGGGGAATCGCTTCGATCCCCCTCGACCGGCCGTTCCGTACGTTGAGCGGCGGCGAGCGCACGCGCGTCCTGCTGGCCGGGGCGGAGCTGTCGGGCGCCCGCGCGGTGCTGCTCGACGAGCCGAGCAACCACCTCGATGCCCGTGCGCGGACGCTGTTGTACGACTACGTCGGCCGGAGCCGCGCGGCCATGCTGATCGTGAGCCACGACCGGGCGCTTCTGGAGCTGATGGACGCCATCGTCGAACTGGATTCGGGCCGGGCGACCCGTTACGGCGGAAATTACACGTTCTACAGCGGACAGCGCAACTTGCAGCTGGAGGCACTCCGCCGCCGTGCCGACGAACGGCAACGCACTCTGCGGCAGGCCCGGGAGCGCGAACGGCAGCTGGCCGAGCGTCGGCAGCGGCAGGAGAGCCGGGCCGCGGGACATACCGAACGCCGGGGGCTGGCCCGCATTGTGGCCGGGGGCCTGGCTTCGGCTTCCGAGCGGTCGGCGGCGCGTCTGGAGGAGGAGCGCCGCAGGCGGGTCGAGCGGATCGCCGCGGATCTGCGCGAGGTCCGGGCGCGGATCGTCGCCGAACAGCCGCTTTCAGTGCACCTGCATTCGCCCGAACGGCGCGACCGACGGCTGCTCGCGGCGCTCGAAAGCGTGAACGTCCGCTTCGGCGACCGGATGCTGTGGCCCGAGCCGCTCTCGCTGGAGCTTTTTTCCGGCGAACGCCTCCGGATCCGGGGCGGCAACGGGACCGGGAAGACCACGCTGCTGCGTCTGCTGACCGGGGAACTGCTCCCTGCGTGCGGTTCCTGCCGCCGGGCGGAGCCGCTGCGCACGCTGCTGCTCGACCAGGAGTATTCGGCGCTTTCCGGCGCCGGGACCGTCGGGGAGTTCGTCATGCGCCGTGATACGGCCCATCGCCCCGAAGGCGAACTGCGCGCCTGGCTCGACCACCATTGTTTCGCGCAGGAGCAGTGGACGCAGGCGTGCGACACCTTGAGCGGCGGTGAGAAGCTGAAACTGCTGTTGTTCGGGGAGACGCTCGGCGCTTCGGCTCCCGACCTGCTGCTGCTCGACGAGCCGACCAATAACGTCGACCTCCGGAGCCAGGAACTGCTGCTCGGGGCGCTCTCCGAATACAAAGGAACGGTTGTCGCGGTTTCCCACGACGAACCGTTCCTTCGGGATCTGGGTATTACGGCCGAACTGGCGCTCGTTCCGTGACTACCGTCCTTTGCGGCGCGACGAGGTGCGCACCTTCGGGCCTTTGCCGCGGGACTCTTCCGTACGGCGCGCCGCGGCCCCTGGCAGCAGCAGTTCGAAATCCAACTGGCGCTTCTGCAGGTCGGCGCGCTTCACGCGGATGCGCACCGGGCTGCCCAGCGTCATGCGGATGCCCGTCGAGCGGCCGATGATTTCGTAGAGCTGTTCATCGAACTGGAAAAAATCGCCCTCGATGTCGCGCAGGAACGACATGCCTTCGATGTGGGTTTCGTCCAGTTCGACGTAGACGCCCCACTCGGTGAGTCCCGAGATGTGTCCCTCGAACTCCTCGCCGATGTGCTCTTTCATAAATTCGACCATCTTGTATTTGATCGACGCGCGTTCCGCCTCGGCGGCCACGACCTCGCGGTCCGAAGCGCGTGCGCAGAGGTCTTCCAGTTCCGTTTTGTCGGCCGGCTTGCCGCCCGCGAGGTAACGCGCCAGCAGGCGGTGGACCATCATGTCGGGGTAACGGCGGATCGGCGACGTGAAGTGCGTGTAGTAGGGGAACGCCAGACCGTAGTGTCCGATGTTGTCGGTCGTGTAATAGGCTTTGGCCATCGAGCGCACGGCCATCGTCGCCACGGCGTTTTCCTCCGTGGTTCCCTTTATCTGTTTGAAGAGCTTGTTCAGTTCCTTGGCCACGGCGCGGCCCTTCGTAGCCTTGAAGATGTGCCCGAAGCGGAGGATGAACTGCCGGAAGCGGTCGAGTTTCTCCTCGCTCGGGGTGTCGTGCACGCGGTAGACCATCGTGCGCTCCGCCGAGCGGCCGCTCTCGGTCCTGCGTTTGCCGCAGAACTCCGCCACGCGGCGGTTGGCCAGCAGCATGAACTCCTCGATCATCTGGTTCGACTCCTTCTGCTCCTTGAAGTAAACGCCTAACGGTTTGCCGTTCTCGTCGAGGCGGAATTTCACCTCTTCGCGGTCGAACGAGATCGCGCCGTTCTTGAAGCGCTCCTTGCGCAGCGCCTGCGCCAGCCGGTTGAGCGTCAGCACCTCCTCGGCGTAGTCGCCGCGTCCCGTTTCGATGATCTCCTGCGCCTCGGCGTAGGTGAAACGGCGGTCGGAGTGGATCACCGTGCGTCCGAACCACTCTTCGAGGATGTCGAGGTTTTCGTTGAGCGTGAACACCGCCGAGAAGCAGAGGCTTGTCTCGTGGGGCCGCAGCGAACACAGCTCGTTCGAAAGCCGTTCGGGAAGCATCGGCACGGTGCGGTCCACCAGATAGACCGACGTGCCGCGCTCCACGGCCTCGTCGTCGATCACCGAGTGGGGCCGCACGTAATGGGTCACGTCGGCGATGTGCACGCCCACTTCCCAGACGCCGTCCTTTATTTTGCGCACCGACAGCGCGTCGTCGAAGTCCTTGGCGTCCGCGGGGTCGACCGTGAAGGTCGTGACACCCCGGAAGTCGCGCCGCTGGGCGATCTCTTTGGCCGTGACGCGGGCGTCGATGGCCTGGGCGGCCTCCTCGATTTCGGGTTCGAAGCGGTAGGGAAGCTCGTATTCCGCCAGGATCGAGTGCATCTCCGTGTCGTTGTTGCCCGCCATGCCCAGCCGCTCGACCAGTTCGCCCACGGGGCTTTTGCTGCCCGGGAGCCAGTCGGCGATGCGCACCACGACCTTCTCGCCGTCGCGCACGTCGGGATAGGTGCGCTTCGAGAGATAAATGTCCATCGGCATGCGGCGCGAGTCGGCCCGTACGAAAATCTGGTGCGCCCCGACTTCGGCCACGCCCACGTAGGGCTTGCGGTTGCGTTCGATGATCCGCGTGATCTCGCCCTCCAGCTGTCCGTTGCGGCCGCGGTGCATCACCACGACCTCGACGCGGTCGCCGTTCAGGGCGTTCGCGGCGTTGCGCTGGTTGACGAAGATGTCGCTCTCCTGCCCTTCGACCTTCACGTAGACCGAACCCGAGGGGGCCATGTCGGCCACGCCCTCGTAGTGGGGCAGGTGGGTCTGCATCAGACGGTATTTTTCGCGTGCGCACTCCTCGACGACTCCCTCTTCGAAGAGGCGTCCGAGGATTTCTAACGTTTCGCGGCGGCCCTCTTTCGTGGCGCCTCCGGAAGCCGAAGCCAGGTGCTTCAGCGAGAACTTATTGTTGGGGAATTCCCGGAACATGCTCAATATGATCGAGGTGCGGTCCGTCTTCCGTGCTCCGTTTTCGGAGCGTTGTTTCTGTTTTTTCATCATTTCTCAAAAATTTGCGGGGCTTCGGTCCTCCGTCGGATTTCCGTTGTGCCCGTTTTGCCGCTGTCGCGGCCGGCCTGTGTGCGTTTTGCGGAACAGGGCGTTATTTTTCCAGGAGTTGCAGGGCCAGTTTCCGCATGTAGGCGATGCCTACGCCGATAGCCGCTTCGTCGGGGAAGAATGTCGCCGTGTGCGGGCGTCCGGCCGCAGCGCCCACGCCCAGCCGGTAGAACAGCGACGGGTATTGCTTGCAGTAGAACCCGAAATCCTCGGCCGTGGTGCGCAGGGGCAGCATCTCGACCTTCAGCTTCTCGGCTTTGGCCAGGGCCGTGGCCTGCTTCACGAGGATCTCGTCGTTGACGACGCACGGATAGCCGCGGCTGATCGTCACTTCGGTCTTCACGCCGTGCCGGGCGTCGATGTCCGCGGCGATGATCTCGATGCGGCGGTGGATGATGCCGCGCTCGCGTTCGTCGAACGTGCGCAGCGTTCCCTCCATGTAGATCTCGTCGGGCACGATGTTCGTCGCGCCCCCGGCCTCCACGCGGCCGATCGAGAGCACGCACTCCTCGCCGTTGAGCGCGATGAGGCGCGTCAGCAGTTCGGCGCCGGCCGCCACGGGGTCCTTGAGCTGCTTGCGCATGGCGCCGTGCCCGCCCGTGCCGCGGACGCGGAAGCGCAGTTCGTCGCTTGCCGCCATGTACTTTCCGGCCCGGAATCCGAGGGTCCCGACCTCCAGCTGCGGTTCGACGTGTTCGCCGACGACGGCCCGCACGTCGTAGCCCTCGAACGGCTTTTCGGCCAGCACCAGCGAGGCTCCGCCCGGGTTGCACTCCTCGCCCGGCTGGAACAGCCCGAAGAGCGTGCCCCGGAAATCGGGCGCCTCGGCGAAGGTTTTCAGCACGCCGAACAGCACCGCGGCGTGCATGTCGTGGCCGCAGGCGTGCATCACGCCCTCGTTCTGCGATCTCCACTCGCAGTCGTTCCGCTCCGTGACGGGCAGGGCGTCGATGTCGGCGCGCAGCACCGCGGCGCGCCGGTCGCCTTCGGGGGTCTTGCGGCCCTTGATGCGGGCCACGACGCCCGTCGATGCGATCCGGCGGTGTTCGATGCCCAGTTCGTCGAGCTGCTGTTCGATGAACGCCGCCGTGTCGTGTTCCTTGAACGACAGTTCGGGGTGCGCATGCAGGCGGCGGCGGAATTCGACAGGATCCATAATCGTAGTCTCTTTAAAATATCGCTTTCACGATTTTCTGTATGTTCGTCGTGCGGCTCATCGTGTAGTAATGCAGCACGGGCACGCCCGCGGCCATCAGTTCACGGCTTTGGGCGATGGCCCATTCGGTTCCCGCCTCGCGCACGCCGTCGGGATGGGCCTTGACTTCGCGCACGAGTTCTTCGGGCAGCTTCACGCCGAACGTTTCGGGCAGTATTTCCAGGTGGCGCAGCGTCGAGAGGGGCTTGATGCCGGGGATGATCGGCACGGTGATCCCCGCCTCGCGGCAGCGGCGCACGAAGTCGAAATAGCAGTGGTTGTCGAAGAACATCTGCGTGATGACATACTCCGCCCCGGCGTCGACCTTGGCGCGCAGGCGGGCGATGTCCGAGGTGATGTCGCGCGCCTCGGCGTGCACTTCGGGATAGCCCGCCACGCCGATCGAGAATTTCGAGTGGTGGCACTCCTCGACCTCGCCGTCGATGAATTTTCCGCGGTTCATGTCGGCGATCTGCCGCACGAGGTCCACGGCGTGGGCGTGGCCCTGCGGATGGGGCATGAAACGCTTTTCGTTCTGCGACTTGTCGCCGCGCAGCGCCAGCACGTTGTGCAGGCCCAGGAAATCCATGTCGATCAGCGTGTCCTCGATGTCGTATTTCGACAGTCCCCCGCAGATCAGGTGCGGGACCACCTCCACGCCGTAGCGGTTCTGGATGGCCGCCGAGATGCCGACCGTCCCCGGACGGCGCCGCACGACGTGCCATTCGACGCTGCCGTCCTCGCGCTCGGTCTCCTTGATCCCCTCGCGGTGGAACGTGATGTTGACATAGGCCGGGTCGAGGGCCATCAGCGGCTCCACGGCGGCGAATATCTTCTGCATGCCGTCCCCCTTGAGCGGCGGCAGCAGTTCGAAAGCGAAACGGGTGCGCCCGGTGGCGATCGCCTCGTTGATGATATCTACGACGTTCATACGTTGTTCGGTATAATCTTTTTTACGGTTTCAACCTCCATTCCGCGGCGTTCGGCATACTCCTCCAACTGCTGCGCGTCGATGGTCCCGACCGAAAAGTAGTCGGCGTCGGAGAGCAGCAGTCCGCACAACGCCTCGCCGGGGTCGATCATCCAGTTTTCGGTCAGCCGCATTCCGGTCGTCACCTCGGCGGCCAGCAGGTCGAAGACCTCGCGTTTGAGCGAGTGGTCGGGCGAGGCCGGGTAGCCGAAGGCCATGCGGCGCCCGCGGTACTCACCGCGGATTGCCTGTTGCGGGGTGGGCGGCGTGCCCGTCTCGTAGCCCCACATCTCCCGCCGCACGAAGGCGTGCACGGCCTCGGCGAAGGCTTCCGTGAGGCGGTCGGCCAGCAGTTTGGCCATGATGGCCGAATAGTCGTCACCCCCGGTGCGGAATTTTTCCGCCAGCTCCTTCAGCCCGATGCCGGCCGTCAGGGCGAAGCAGCCGATCCAGTCGCCGTTCGGCGCGATGAAGTCCGCCAGCGACAGGTTCTCCTCGCCGCGCGTCTGGTTGCGGAGCATCGGGAGACGTTTTTCGCGCCCTTTCGTGTCCGTCACCAGGATGTCGTCGTCTTCGGAGCGCGCCGGGAAGATGCCTGCGACCCCTTGCAGCGTCAGCAGCTGCTCGTCGCGGATGCGGGCCAGCAGGGCCTGCGCGTCGGCGAAGACCTTGCGCGCCTCGGCGCCCTTTTCGGGGTGGTCGAGGATCTCGGGGTAACGCCCCTTGAGTCCCCACGCCGCAAAGAAGAAATTCCAGTCGATGTACGGCTCGGCGTCGGCCACGTCGAAGTCGGGGAAGACCATGCGTCCCGTGTGGAGCGGCACGACGGGGGCGTGCTGTGCCGCGCCGCGCCGCGCCCTGCGCACTTCGACGATCGGAATGAGGTCGCGCGCCCGCAGCCGGCGGGCGTACTCTTCGCGCAAGGCTTGCTGGTCGGCCTTCACCTTGCCGGCATAAAGGTCTCCGTCCGTGCCGAGCAGCTGCGCCAGTATCTGGCTGTTGCGGCTGGCGTTGGGAGAGTGGACCGCCACGCCCGAATACACCGGGGCGATCTTCACCGCCGTGTGGAGGTCCGAGGTCGTCGCGCCGCCGATGATGACCGGGATGCGCAGCCCTCGCCGTTCCAGCTCTTCGCAGACGCGGGCCATTTCGTCGAGCGACGGGGTGATCAGCCCGCTCAGGCAGATGCACTGCGCGCCCCACGCCACCGCCTCCTCGACGATGCGTTCCGGCTCGACCATCACGCCCAGGTCCCGGATTTGGTAACCGTTGCAGGCCATCACGACCGCCACGATGTTCTTGCCGATGTCGTGCACGTCGCCTTTCACAGTGGCGATCAGCACCTTGCCGGCGTTATGCGAAGTGCCGCCCGAACCCTGTTCGATATAGGGAGTCAGTGCCGCCACCGCGCGCTTCATCACGCGGGCCGTCTTGACCACCTGCGGCAGAAACATCTTGCCTTCGCCGAACAGCGTGCCGACCTGCTCCATGGCGGGCATCAGCAGCGTGTCGATCACGGCCATCGGGCTGCCCAGCGTCTCGTAACCCTCCAGCGCGTCCTGCTCCACGTAGTCCGCCACGCCCTTGAGCATCGCGTGGGCGATACGTTCTCCGAGCGTTCCCGCGCGCCATGCGTCGGGGGCCTGCGGCTGCGTCTGGGCCGTCTGCTGCACCTCGTGGGCATACTCCGCGAGCCGCTCCGCGGCGTCGGGCCGGCGGCAGAGGATCACGTCCTCGACACGTTCGAGCAGTTCGGGTTCGATCTGGCTGTAAACGCGGAGCATCTGCGGATTGACGATACCCATGTCCATTCCGGCCCGGATGGCGTGGTAGAGGAACGCCGAGTGCATCGCCTCGCGCACGGCATTGTTGCCGCGGAAGGCGAACGAAAGGTTCGACACGCCGCCCGAGACCTTCGCATGGGGAAGGTGCTCCTTGATCCAGCGCGTCGCGTCGATGAACGCCTTGGCGTATCCGTCGTGCTCCGCAATGCCCGTTGCGACGGCCAGTACGTTGGGGTCGAAAATGATGTCTTCGGGCGGAAACCCGTTGTTTGTCAATAGTTTGTATGCCCTCTCCGCAACCTCCGCTTTACGTTCGAAGGTGTCGGCCTGGCCCCGCTCGTCGAAGAGCATCACCACGGCGGCCGCGCCGAAACGGTGGATCTCCGCGGCCCGGCGCAGGAATTCCGCTTCGCCCTCCTTGAGCGAGATGGAGTTGACCACCGACTTACCCTGCGTCACTTCAAGTCCCGCTTGAAGCACCTCCCATTTCGACGAGTCGATCATCACCGGCACGCGGGCGATCTCCGGCTCCGAGGCCATCAGGTTGAGGAACGTGCGCATAGCTTCGGGACCGTCGATCAGCCCGTCGTCCATGCAGACGTCGACGATCTGCGCCCCGGCGTCGACCTGTGCGCGGGCCACCGAGAGCGCCTCCTCGTAGTTCGCTTCGCGGATCAGCCTCGCGAAGCGGGCCGATCCGGCGACGTTCGTGCGCTCGCCGACGTTGATGAAGTTGGCTTCGGGGACGATCCGCAGCGGCTCCAGACCGCTCAGCGTCGTGACGTGTTTCGGCGCGGGAACGGGCCGCGGGGCGTAATTTCCGGCGATCTTCGACAATTCGAAGATATGTGCGGGCGTCGTGCCGCAACAGCCGCCCACGATGTTCACCAGTCCGCGCCGCAGATACTCCCCGACGTCTTCGGCGAACATTTCGGGCGTCTCGTCGTAGCCGCCCATCACGTTGGGAAGGCCTGCGTTCGGGTGCGCCGAGATGCGCGTTCCGGCCACAGCCGCCAGCCGTTCGAGGTAGGGCAGCAGCTGCTTGGCCCCGTAGGCGCAGTTCAGTCCGACCGACAGCAGGTTCGCGTGCGACACCGAGGCGGCGAAAGCCTCGACGGTCTGCCCCGAGAGGGTGCGGCCGCTGGCGTCGGCGAGCGTTCCGGAGACCATCACGGGGATCGCGCGGCCCAGCCGCCCGCAGAGCGTGTCGATGGCCCAAAGGGCCGCCTTGGCGTTGAGCGTGTCGAAAACGGTCTCCACCAGCAGGATGTCCGCGCCGCCGTCTATGAGGCCCCGCACCTGATCCGTATACGCTGCGACCAGTTGTGTGAAGGTCACCTCGCGGGCCGCGGGATTCTGTACGTCGGCCGACATCGAGGCCGTGCGGTTCGTGGGACCCACCGATCCGGCCACGAAGCGCGGCTTCTGCGGGTTGCGGGTCGTGAAGGCGTCGGCCGCACTGCGGGCGATTTCGGCCGCGGCCTTCGAAATCTCGTAAGCGCACTCTTCGAGCCGGTAGTCGGCCAGCGACACGGCGTTGGCGTTGAACGAGTCGGTTTCGATGATGTCGGCTCCCGCCTGTAGGTATTTTTCGTGGATTGCGCGCACCACGTCCGGGCGGGTCAGCGCGAGCAGGTCGTTGCAGCCCTTGAGCAGCACCGGCCAGCCGGCGAACCGCTGGCCGCGGTAGTCCTCCTCCTGCAGTCCGTAGCCCTGCACCATCGTGCCGAAGCCTCCGTCGAGCAGCAGGATGCGGCGCTCCAGTTGGTCGTATAGCGTTGTTGCCATCTATTTTTCGATTATTTCTATTTCGTAGAGTTTCGGCCAGTTTTTCCCCGTCACGAAGATGCGGTCCCCCTCGGCGTCATAGGCGATGCCGTTCAGCACGTCGGTCGTCGCGGTCATCTCCGTTTCGGGCAGCAGGCCCGTCAGGTCGACGACACCCTCGACGACGCCCGTCGCGGGGTCGATGACGACGATCTGGTCGGTGGTGTAGACGTTGGCCCATATTTTGCCGCCGATCCACTCCAGTTCGTTGAGGTATTCGACAGGTGCGCCCTTGTAGGTCACCGTCACGCGCTTTTCGCGGCGGAACGTCGCGGGATCGACCGTGTGGATCGTGGACGTGCCGTCCGACATGTAGAGCTTCTCGCCGTCGGTCGTGAGGCCCCAGCCTTCGCCCGGATAGCGGAAGTCGCGGATTTTTCGTAGTTTCCCGTCCTCCAGCGAATAGACGTGTGCCGTATTGGACTGCCAGGTCAGCTGGTAGAGCTTCCCGCCGAGCAGGGCGATTCCCTCGCCGAACTCCGAACGGGGCAGGCGCGCCATGACCTCGGTCCTGCCCGTCGCGAGGTCGGTCTTCTGCACGACCGATTCGCCGTGCTGTCCCGTGCCTTCCCACATCGTCCCGCCGACGTATTGCAGTCCCTGGGTGTAGGCGCCGGTCGAGTGGGGGTAGACCGCCGCGATACGGTAGGTGTACGCCTTCGGCTCGGCCTGCGCGGCCGCTGCGGTCTGCGCCTTTGCGCCGGGGCGTTTGGCGCGCGCCGCCGGGCCGCCGCATGCGCCCAGCAGCAGGACGGAAAACAGAAGTATCGGGGTCGTTTTCATCGTTTCGGAATAAAATAGCTTACAAAGGTACGAAAAAGTCGGATGGGATCAAAACGGAATTGCGCACGGTTGGGTAAAACCTTCCGGCCGGCAAAAGGGTCGTTACGACCCCAAAGGTACGAAAAAGTCGGATGGGATCAAAACGGAATTGCGCGCGGTTGGGTAAAACCTTCCGGCCGGCAAAAGGGTCGTTACGACCCCAAAGGTAGGAAAAGCAAACCAGATATCATAATTTGACCATATTATACGGGTAATGTCTTGCCGGAAATGGAATAATTTCGTATCTTTGCCTCCCGATTCTGAACGGAAATACGAAGAATAACAAATATAATTCATTCATTATGAACATTGTAAGAGAACAACGCGGCGAGAATAACTCGCTGATCCGCGTGACTGTCGGCGAGGCGGATTACGGGCAGGAGGTCGAAAAGTCCCTGCGCGAGTACAAGCGCAAGGCCAACATCCCCGGATTCCGTCCGGGCATGGTCCCCATGGGCATCGTCAAGAAGATGTACGGCAAGGGCGTCCTGGCCGAGCAGTCCTACCGTCAGGCTTCGAACGCCGTTTTCGAGTATCTCCAGAAGGAGGGCATCGACTACCTGGGCGACGTGATCCCCGCGGAGGAGCAGGGCGACTTCGATTTCGACAACGCCACCGAGTTCGAATTCGTGTTCGAGATCGGCGAGGCTCCCGAGATCAAGCTGGAGCTTTCCGACAAGGATAAGCTGACCTACAACAAGATCAAGGTCGACAAGAAGATGCACGACGACTACCGTTCGAACTACCTGCGCCGCTTCGGCCGCCTGGTGGACGCCGAGAAGGTGACTTCGGACGAGGCGCTGTCGGTGACGCTCGACAACGGCGAGATGAACGTGGCGGACGCTTACGTGGGCCTGATCTCGATGGACGAGGCCGGCCGCAAGCCTTTCATCGGCAAGAAGGTGGGCGACAAGATGAAGGTGAATATCAACGAACTCTATAAAAATCCCGCCCAGCGTGCCGCCTGCCTGCAGGTCAAGGAGGACGAACTGGAGGGCATCAACCCCGAATTCGAACTGGAGATCACCAAAATCCGCAAGTTCGCCGAGCCGGAGCTGAACGAGGAGTTCTTCAAGATGGCTTTCCCGCAGGGCGGCGTCACGGATGAAGCCGGGCTGGACAAGTTCATCGACGCGCAGATCGAGGCCGAACTGCGCCGCGAGAGCGACTACCTCTTTACGTTGCAGGTGCGCGACTACCTCGTGAAGAAAGCCGACCTGAAGATGCCCGCGGCGTTCCTCAAGCGCTGGCTCTATACGATCAACGAGGGCAAGTTCTCGATGGAGGACATCGAGAAGGATTTCGACCAGTTCCTGAAGATGTTCACCTGGAACTACCTCCAGAAGCACTTCATCAAGACCGACGGCATCACCGTTTCGAAGGAGGAGGCGCTCTCCGAAGCCAAGGCGCTGGCCGCCTCGCAGTTTGCACAGTACGGCATGCCCTCGGCGCCGGACGACATGCTGGAGGGCTATGCCGAGAAGATTCTCGCCGACAAGGATCAGGGCCAGAAGATTTACGAGAAGCTCTATGAGGTGAAGGTCGTCGAGGATGTCAAATCGAAGGTCAAGGTAACTGAAAAAGCCGTATCTGCGGACGATTTCGCTAAATTGGCGAAGGAGCTTTAAGTTTCGCGGATTTTTATCTATCTTTGGACTTTGCAGGCGTGATGTTTGCAAAGTCCTTTGTGCTTTACCCGCTTAAGAAGCGGGTTTTGAGGGCGGCAGGAGGCCGGGCGCTTGCGGCGGTTTTCCGCGCCCGCTTAAAAAGCGGGTTTTTAGGGCGACAGGAAGTTCGTAGTGCCTGCGGCGGTTTTCCGCGCTCCTAACCAGTGGAATATGAAGAGTAAATAAATACGACTATGTCAGAATTTGAAAAATACGCACGGAACCACTGCGGGATCAGTTCGCTGAAACTGCATGATTTCCAGTCGGTAAGCGCGGCCTACGTGTCGCCTACGATCATCGAGGAGCGTCAGTTGAACATCGCCACGATGGACGTTTTCTCGCGCCTGATGATGGACCGCATCATCTTCCTCGGCGCGCCGATCTACGACGACGCGGCCAATATCATCCAGGCCCAGCTGCTGTTCCTCGAATCGGTCGATCCCGAGAAGGACATTCAGATCTACATCAACTCGCCCGGCGGGTCGGTTTCGGCCGGACTGGGCATTTACGACACCATGCAGCTGGTGAACTCCGACGTGGCGACCATCTGCACGGGACTCGCCGCCTCGATGGGCGCCGTGCTGCTCACGGCGGGTGCCAAGGGCAAGCGTTCGGCGCTTCCGCATTCGCGGGTGATGATCCACCAGCCGCTGGGCGGCGCGCAGGGCCAGGCCTCGGACATCGAGATCACGGCGCGCGAGATTCTGAAAACCAAGCGAGAGCTGTACGAAATCCTCTCGGCCCACTCGGGCGTCCCGGTCAAGAAGATCGAGAAGGATGCCGACCGCGACTACTGGCTGTCGGCCCGCGAGGCGAAGGATTACGGACTGATCGACGAGGTGCTTTCCAAACGAGACAAGTAAACCGCATGGCACAGAATAAGAACAACAACAAGAACGGCGGCGACTGCTGCTCGTTCTGCGGCGCCAAGCGCACGGACGTGGAGATCATGTTCCAGGGTTCGGACGGCGCGAATATCTGTAACAAATGTATAGAAAACGGCTATAAGATCATCCTCGACAACGACATCGCCTCCGAACGGGGACGGCGCCCCGCGGCGGCTCCGCTCAAGATGGAGGAGCTGCTCAAGCCGGCGCAGATCAAGGAGTTTCTCGACCAGTACGTCATCGGGCAGGATGCCGCCAAGCGGTATATGTCCGTGGCGGTCTACAACCACTACAAACGGTTGCTGTACGCCCCGAAGGAGGACGAGGTCGAGATCGACAAGTCGAACATCGTGCTGGTCGGCCCGACGGGCACGGGCAAGACGCTGATGGCCCGCACGATCGCCAAACTGCTGAAAGTGCCGTTCACGATCGTCGACGCGACGGTGCTGACCGAAGCGGGTTACGTGGGCGAGGATGTCGAGAGCATCCTCTCGCGGCTGTTGCAGGTCGCCGACTACAACGTCGAGCAGGCCGAGCGCGGCATCGTCTTCATCGACGAGATCGACAAGATCGCACGCAAGGGCGACAACCCCTCCATCACGCGCGACGTTTCGGGCGAGGGCGTGCAGCAGGCGCTGCTGAAGATCCTCGAAGGGACGGTGGTAAACGTGCCTCCCCAGGGTGGCCGCAAGCACCCCGAGCAGAAATTCATCCAGGTCGACACGCGCAACATCCTCTTTATCTGCGGCGGCGCGTTCGACGGCATCGAGAAGAAGATCGCCCAGCGGCTGAACACCCGTGCGATGGGCTACGGGCGGCTGAACGCCGACCCCGTCGACCGTTCGAACCTCATGCAGTACGTCACGCCGCAGGACCTCAAGTCGTTCGGACTGATTCCCGAACTGGTGGGACGCCTCCCGGTGCTGACCTACATGCAGCCGCTGGAGCGCGCGGCCCTGCGCTCGATCCTCACCGAGCCGAAGAATGCCATCGTCAAGCAGTACAAGCGTCTGTTCGAACTCGACGGCGTGAAACTCACCTTCGACGACGACGCGCTGGACTACATCGTCGACAAGGCCGTCGAGTTCAAACTCGGCGCACGCGGACTGCGCTCGATCTGCGAGGCGATCATGATGGACACGATGTTCGACATCCCCTCGACCGACGCCCGGAAGTTTACCGTCACTTTGCCTTACGCAAAGAAAAAGATAGAAAAAGCAAATATTTTGGAGCTTAAACAAGTCGGATAATTTCTTTTTGGCTATCTTTGCCGGAAATAAACAGCTAAAACGCATAAAACACTAACTCCATGTCTACAACGAATTCAAAACTTACGCGCGTTGCCGATAATATCCGCATCCTTTCGGCCGCGATGGTCGAGAAGGCCAAGTCGGGACATCCCGGCGGCGCCATGGGCGGCGCGGATTTCATCACGGTGCTCTTCACCGAGTTTCTGCGTTACGACCCCGATAATATGGCTTATCCCTACCGTGACCGTTTCTTCCTCGATCCGGGCCATATGTCGCCGATGCTCTATTCGACGCTCGCGCTGGCCGGGCACTATTCGACCGAAGACCTGCAGTCGCTGCGCCAGTGGGGCAGCGTGACGCCGGGACACCCGGAGGTGGACGTGATGCGCGGCGTGGAGAATACCTCGGGACCGTTGGGACAGGGACATGCCATGGCCCTGGGAGCCGCCATTGCGGAGCGTTTCATGGCCGCTCGTTTCGGCGAGTGGATGGCGCACAAGACCTATGCCTATATTTCGGACGGCGCCGTCGAGGAGGAGATCTCGCAGGGCGTAGGCCGCATCGCCGGCCATCTGGGACTGTCGAACTTCGTGATGTACTACGACTCGAACAACATCCAGCTTTCGACCAAGGTCGACGAGGTGATGACCGAGAACGTGGCCATGAAGTACGAGGCGTGGGGCTGGAACGTGTTGTCGGTCGACGGACACAACATCAATGAGATCCGCGAAGCGCTGGTCGCTGCCGAGAGCGAGACCGAGCGTCCGACGCTCATCATCGGCCATACCGTCATGGGCAAGGGTGCCAAAGGCCCCGCCGGGGAGAGTTTCGAGGGCAAAGTCTCGACCCACGGCCAGCCGCTGACGGCCGCCGGGGCCGATTTCGCCGCTACGGTGAAGAATCTGGGCGGTGATGCGGAGAATCCGTTCGCCATCTTCGAGGAGAGCTGCGAGGCCTTCGCCGAGCGCCGCGAAGCGCTCCGGGAGTGGGCTGCGAAGCAGGCCGCCGTCGAGAAGTCGTGGCGCGCGGAGCACAAGGATCTGGCGCGCAAACTCGACGATTTCCTTGCGGGGAAACTCCCCGAAATCGACTATAAGTCCATCGAGGTGAAGGCCGACGTGGCTACGCGCGCCGCATCGGCGACGGTGCTGGGCGTCTTCGCGGAGAAGATCGACAACATGATCGTGGCTTCGGCCGACCTTTCGAATTCGGACAAGACCGACGG
>CDYX01005526.1_pt1 | contig 18984 bp, 18 predicted proteins | sample 554871 | NCBI WGS metagenome assembly CDYX01 (sample SAMEA3182061, study PRJEB8094) | gut metagenome | biome: human; feature: gut; material: Stool; isolation source: human stools | place: Canada | collected 2013-01-14 | reverse complement strand
GACATCCCGGAGAAGGTGGACTTCTTCGATGCCCTGCCGGAGTATCCCGTGGACTACTATACCAATAAGAAATCCAAGACCAACCCCGACGTCTCCCGTGCCATGCTGGAGGCGGTCATCCCCGTGCTGGAGGGCCTGACGGAGTGGACGGACGAGGCCATTCACGACGCACTGGTCGATCTGGCGCAGCGGCTGGAGGTGAAGAACGCCACCCTCATGTGGCCTGTCCGCATCGCCGCCGCCGGTAAGCTGGTGACCCCCGGCGGAGCCGTGGAGATCTGCCGCATTCTGGGCAAAGATGAGACGCTGCGCCGCCTGAACGCCGGTCTCGCCATGCTGGGGGCATGATGGACTGGCTGGAACAGCAGCGCACCCGGCTGCACGGATTTTACCGCACGGAGTACCGCTACTCCCTCCGCATCACCGCCATCGCCTTCGGCGCACTGATCCTGCTGGGCTTTGCCGTCAGCCTGCTGCTGCCGGATCTGGCAGACCAGCTGTTCCTGCAGTTCGCCCAGCAGATGGCGGAGCTGGGCATCATGGACACCACCGGCCGGGTGGATGTGCTGGCGCTGTTCGGCAACAACGTCCGGGCGACGGTGTTCAGCATCGCCTACGGCTTTATCCCCTTTATCTATCTCCCGGCCCTGTCCATCGGCATCAACTCCCTGCTGCTGGGGCTGTTTGCCGGGGTGTACGTCAACAACGGCATCTCCCTGCTGGCGTATTTTGCGGGCATCGTCCCCCACGGCATTTTCGAGTTGCCGGCCCTGATCCTGGCCCTCAGCAGCGGCATCTATCTCTGCCGCAAGGTCACAGACTACGTCCGGCACAACAAAAAGGGCGTTATGGGTCCCCTGATGAAGGATCTGCTGCGCCTGTTCGTCATGCACATCATCCCCCTGCTGGTGGCAGCGGCGGTGATAGAGGCCTATGTGACACCGCAGCTTTTGAAGCTGTTTCTGTAAAAACTTTAGTGCCGCAGCGTGCGGCGAAAGGAGCATCACATGAACGAGAAGAATGTACGAAGCATCCCGGAGCTTTTTGGCAGCATGGTATTCAGCCAGGCTCAGATGCGACAGCGTCTGCCGGAACGGGTCTATGACGCATGGCAGCAGTGCCTGATCCAAGGAACTTCTCTGGATCGCTCCATCGCCGACGAGATCGCCGCCGCCATGAAGGACTGGGCCATCGAAAAGGGCGCTACCCACTACACCCACTGGTTCCAGCCCATGACGGGCTTTACCGCCGAGAAGCACGACAGCTTCATCGCCCCCAACGTCCCCGGCACCATTTTGATGGAGCTGTCCGGCAAGGAGCTGTCGCAGGGTGAGGCGGACGCCTCCAGCTTCCCCTCCGGCGGTCTGCGGGCCACCTTCGAGGCCCGTGGTTATACGGCGTGGGATCCCACGTCCTATGCCTTCATCAAGGATCAGACCCTGTATATCCCCACCATCTTCTGCTCCTACGGCGGCGAGACGCTGGATAAAAAGACGCCTCTGCTGCGCTCTATGAAGCAGCTGGATACACAGGCCGTCCGCATCCTGCGGCTGTTCGGCAACACCACGGTGCAGCACGTTATCGCTCAGGTGGGGCCGGAGCAGGAGTATTTCCTCATCGACAAGGCCATGTATCGCCGCCGGGAGGATCTGATGCTCTGCGGCCGCACGCTGTTCGGTGCCAAGCCTCCCAAGGGGCAGGAGCTGGACGACCACTACTACGGTGCCATCAAGCCCCGTGTGGCGGCCTTCATGCACGAGCTGGATCAGGAGCTGTGGCAGGTGGGCGTGCTGGCCAAGACGGAGCACAATGAGGTAGCTCCCGCCCAGCATGAGATCGCCCCGGTGTACTCCGACGCCAACAGCGCCTGCGACCACAATCAGCTGACCATGGAGTTTCTGAAGAAGGTGGCCGACCGCCACGATCTGGTGTGCCTGCTCCACGAAAAGCCCTTTGCCGGGGTCAACGGCAGCGGCAAGCACGACAACTGGTCGCTGGCCACGGATACCGGCGAGAACCTCCTCAAGCCCGGACGCACCCCCAGTCAGAACGCACAGTTCCTGCTGTTTCTGGCGGCCTTCATCAAGGGCGTGGACGAGTATCAGGAGATGCTGCGCTGCTGCGTGTCCTATCCCGGCAACGACCACCGGCTGGGCGGCAACGAGGCACCTCCCGCCATTGTGTCTATCTTCCTCGGCGACGAGCTGACGGCCATCCTCCGCTCCATCATCGACGGCACGGCCTATGTGGACATCACCAAGAAGAAGCTGGAGATCGGCGTGGACACCCTGCCGGAGCTGCCGCAGGATACCACCGACCGCAACCGCACCTCCCCGCTGGCCTTTACCGGCAACAAGTTCGAGTTCCGGATGTTGGGCTCCTCCCAGTCCATCGCCAGCCCCAATGTGGTGCTCAACACCATCATGGCCGACGAGCTGAAGCAGTTTGCCGACCGGCTGGAGAAGGCGGAGAGCTTCCATCAGGCCCTGCAGGAGCTGCTGCGGGATACCTTCCGGGATCACCAGCGCATTATCTTCGACGGTAACGGCTACGACGACGACTGGGTACAGGAGGCCAAGCGCCGGGGGCTGAGCAATCTGCGGGACACCGTGGACTGTATGCCCGCCTACATCGACGAGAAGAATGTGGCGCTGTTTTCCCGCTTCGGCATCCTGACGCCGGAGGAGATGCACGCCCGGTATGAGATCCATCTGGAGAATTACTGCAAGGTCACGGCCATTGAGGCCGCTACCCTGCGGGATATGACCCTGCGGGGCATCCTGCCCGCCGTCACCCGCTACACCGGCGATCTGGCCAAGGGCGTTGTGAGGAAGCGGCAGGCGGAGATGGCCACCCCCTGCCGGGTGGAGAACTATCTGGTGGCGCAGCTGGACGCCCTCAGCGGCGACCTGCTGGACGCCTGCCAGGCTATGAGCCGGGCGCTGGAGGCCGCTCCCGCCGCCGATGCCGGCATCGACGCCGCCCGGTACTACCGGGATGAGGTGGCCTCCCGGCTGGAGGAGATGCGGAGCATCATCGACCGCATGGAGCCGCTGGTGGGGGCCGACTACTGGCCCTATCCCACCTATGCAGACATCCTGTTCTCCGTGTAATGATAGCCGATACGAAAAGAGAGTGTGTTCCGGATGGAACACACTCTCTTTTTCGTCAACCGGCGGGGTGAGCCAGACGGCTGAGTAAACTAAACGGAGGAATCAATAGTCGGAGTTCAGCCACGGCTTCTGGCCGTAGTGAAGAAGCTGCGCCAGCTGCTGCCAAGGGCCGGTGACGGCGACGGCTCCCAGCCGCACCATGCCCTCCAATCCGCAGGAGGCCATCAGCAGGGATGCCAGATCCCCCTGCCGACACGTCACCGTTACCTCGGCGGGTGCTTCCTCCGGGAGGGCGAACCAGTGGCCGCCGTCGAAGCGCAGCACCGTGCGGCAGTCCCGGTGGGCCATCTCATCACGGTAGCAGAAGGCCGCTGTCAGCGTCCCCTGCGGGAGGGCGCGATAGGCGGTGGCGGTCACGAAGGCCGCCGGGTCCAGAAGCTTGAACATGGTGCCTATGGCGGAGACGTTGGTTTGCAGGAAGCCATAGTCGATGTAGTTGCCGGAGACGTCCTGCGGATCCTCCAGCAGGTGGTGGAAGTCCTCCTCTCCGGTGCGGAGGAGCACCGTCTGGGCCAGATCCTCCTGCAGCTTCAGCGCTCCCAGCAGCGCCCGGAGGACAACGCCGTCGTCGTACACCAGCTCCTCCACCGACAGGCGGTTGCGGGTGTAGTTGGTGTCGCTGGCGCTCTCAAAGCGATAGGCCACATAGCCCCGCAGCGTCCCGTCGTCGGCGCAATAGCCGATGCGGCGCACCTGAACATCCGTGCGGGCGGCCCGAACCTCCTCCTCGAACTTCTCCACCATGCCGTGGTTCTGGGCGGCGAAGCGGCTGTGACAGGCCAGCACCCGGTCAAAGTCCTCCGGCTGCAGCAGGCGCAGATGGCGGCGGGCCTCTCCGTCGGGCTTGGGCAGCACGGCGGTGGGCAGATGGTACTCGTAGAACTTCCCCGCAAAGCCATAGCCCATGCGGCGGTAAAAGGAGATCTGGAAGGGCAGCAGCAGCGTCAGCAAAGCGCCGTGGCGGCGGGCGTAGTCCTCGAAGTAGCGGATCATCTCCAGCGCCGCCCCCTGCTTTTTATGGAGGGGGTGTACCTCCAGCGCCATCAGACCGCAGGCCGTCTGCATCCGGCCGAAGCAGTTCATGGAAAAGAGGATCAGCTTCATGGTGGCAATGAGTACGTCCCCTTCAAACAGGCCCACCGTCTGCACCTGACGGTCCTCCCGCAGCTCCAGACGGTGCTTCTCCCGGTAGTGCTCCCGGCACGCTTCGTCCAGCGTTTTATAGGCCGGGTAGGCGTTGAGGTAGATGTCCAGATAGGCCTCCAGATCCTGCTGGGTCAAGGGGCGGATGGTGCGGTTGGTGTGTTCCATGGCGGCGGGCTCCTTTCACATGATTAGATGAAGCTATTGTACCGTGTTTTGCCGGTTCCGTCAACGACGGGTAAGAAAAAAGCCCACCCGCTCAGGCGGATGGGCTTTCAAGGGAAACTACTTTACAGGGACAGGCTCTTCGTCCACGCAGAGACCTCCTGTGCGGAGGCATGGCTGGACAGGCGCCTGCCCTCGTTCCAGCGGGTATCGGGGGCACAGGAGGGTCGCAGGAGCTCCACGGTCTTGCCCATGCCGCTGCCGCCGGAGGTAGCGAAGGGAATCACGGTCTTGCCGGAGAAATCGGCGCTCTCCAGAAAGGTCTGGATGATGCGGGGCGCCTGATACCACCAGATGGGAAAGCCCACGAACACCGTGTCATACCCCGCCAACCGAGGGGTCTCCGCCATGGCCGGGCGGCTCTTGGGGTCGTTCATCTCCACGCTGCTGCGGCTTTTGGCGTTGTTCCAGTCCAGATCGGCTGCAGTGTAGGCCGTCTTGGGACGAATTTCGAAGAGATCGCCGCCAATGACACCCGCCAGCGTCTTGGCCAGACGGGCCGTTTCGCCGCTGGCAGAAAAATAGGCAACCAGAATTTTGCTCATGTGTATGCTCCTTTCAACATTTCTCCGGGATCGCTCCGGGCGGCGGGACATCCCACTCTCCCCCCATTGTATCAGCCGAGGGCGGCGGATGCAAGGCACTTTTCCCGGAAATGGGTGCTTATCGGACCGTGAAGCCCAGCCCCGTCAGCCAGTCCGCCACGTCGCTCCGGGCGGCGCTGCTGCCGAAGCGCTGGCCCTCCTGCCAGTCGCCGGTGCCAGCCAGCTGAGCCAGCGTCTCCCCGCTCTGGCCGAGGGCGGAGGAGGCGGAGGTACAGAAGGGGATCACCGTCTCCCCTGTGAAGTCATTTGCCTTCACAAATCCGTTGACAGGCCATGCGCTGCCGCCCCACCAGATGGGATAGCCCACAAACACCGTGTCGTATCGTTCCCAGCTCTCCACAGCGGTAGAGGTGAGGGCCACATCCTGCAGGGCGGGGTCAGCGTGCTCCCGGCAGACACGGCTCTCGCTGTTGTTGTAGTCCAGATCCGCCGCCAGATAGGGCTCCTGCGGTGTCAGCTCAAAGGTATCGGCTCCCAGTGTCTCGGCGATGTATCCCGCCACAGCCTTGGTGCTGCCGGTGGCGGAGAAATACACCACCAGCACCTTGGTCTGCTCCTCGGTGGGGGTGCTATCCTGTGGGGTATCGGTGTCCTGCACCTCGTTCTGCGAGGCATCGCTGTCGGGCTGCTGCTTCTTTCCGCAGGCGGCCAGCGCCGGCAGCATCAGCAGAGCCAGCAGCAGGCAGCTCCATTTTTTCAGTTTACGCATCATTCTTCTCCTTTCACGCCAACGGCTTGCCGCTGAACACCGGAAAACCATTGTAATCGCCGTAATCCGTCAGGTGCTCCATGCTCCGCAGCGTCTCCATGTCCTCCGGGGAGATGGCAAAGTCCACGGCGGCGTTGGAGCGCATATGGCCGGGGTCCGCCGTCTTGGGCAGGGCCACCGCTCCCAGCTGCAGGACATAGCGGATGCACAGCTGCGGCACGGAAACGCCGTATTTCTCCGCCATGGCGGTGATGGCCGGATTTTTCAGGGCCTCGCCGTGGGCGATGGGGGAATAGGCCTCCACCCGGATGTCCTGCTGGGTGCAGTAGTCCAGCAAGGGCAGGTCCGTACCGGCGATGTGCAGCAGCAGCTGGTTCACTGCCGGACGCACCCGGCAGCCGGTCAGCAGGTTCTCCAGATCGTCCCGCAGAAAATTGGAGACGCCGATGACCCGCACCTTTCCCGCTGCCTGAGCATCCTCCAGCGCACGCCAGACGGCCCTGTTCTCCTGAAAATACCGCTTTTCGGCCCGGAACTCCCTCCACGGCTGGGGAGAGTGGATGAGCATCTGGTCCAGATACGTCAGGCCCATTTTCTCCAGCGTCTCGTCAATGGAGCGGGCGGCGTCCTCATAGGTCTTGTGCTCCGCCGCCACCTTACTGGCCACGAACAGCTCCTCCCGCTTCAGGCCGCAGGTGCGGATGCCCTCGCCCACGCCCCGCTCGTTGCCGTAGGCCTGAGCCGTATCGATGAGCCGGTAGCCCAGCTCCGCCGCCGTGCGGACGGCCTGCGCCGCCTTGTTGTTGTCAATGAACCATGTGCCAAGCCCCAGCTTGGGGATGGCTATACCGTTTGCCAGCGTATAGGTCTCCTGCAAAATCATTTGGCATCCTCCTCCGTCCACATCTCCTTGGCCATGCGGAACACCGCCCACGCCTTGGGCCAGCCGCAATAAAAGGCCGCATGGGTGACGATCTCTGCGATCTCCTCACGGGTGATACCGTTTTTCTTAGCGCTGAGCAGGTGGTAGCGGAAGGATTCATCCGTCAAGCCCTGCGCCATCAGGGCCACCACCGTCACCAGCGAGCGATCCCGCAGGGATAGCCTTTCCTCTCGGCTCCATACCTGACCGAACAGGACATCGTCATTGAGCTCTGCGAATTTCGGGGCGAACTCCCCCAGGGCGTCCCGCCCCGCCGTCTGTTTGACTGCCATATGGCTCTCCTCCTTACAGTTTGCTGTATGCTTCGTCGCTGACCGGCTCGCACCACTCGTTGCGGCACTCCTCGCCGGGGATCTCCACGGCGATGTGGCTGAACCAGCTGTCCTTCTTGGCGCCGTGCCAGTGCTTCACCTCTGCCGGGATCATCACCAGGCTGCCCTCATGGAGGGAAACAGCGGGCTTGCCCTCCTCCTGATACCAGCCCTCGCCGGCGGTACACAGCAGCAGCTGTCCGCCGCCCTTGGCGGCATGGTGGATGTGCCAGTTGTTGCGGCAGCCCGGCGCAAAGGTGACGTTGGCTGCAAACAGCCCGCTCTTGGGGTCCGTCAGGGGGTTCAGGAAGGAATCCCCCTGAAAGAATCGGGCATACGCCGTGTTGGGTTCCCCGGTGCCGAAGGCATTGGCCGCTTCAAAGGCCTCTTTGGTTTCGTATTTCATGATGACTTCCTCCTGCTTTCAGTCGTGTACGGTGCGGTAGCGCAGCCAGACGGCGCCGCTGTCATAGGCCTTGACGCCGGTGAGCGTCAGAGGCGTCACCGGGCGCTGGGCAGGCAGTCCGTCGAACACCGCAGGCTGGCCGCCCCGGCCGTCCACACCGGCGCCCACCAGCACGCTGACCTCGTCCAGCAGACCGGCCGCCAGAAATCCGGCGTTGACGTGGCCGCCGCCCACCACCGCCATGCGCTTTACGCCGAAGTCCTGCGCCAGAATGTCGCAGGCACGGGGCAGATCGATGCGCTCAGCGCCGCAGGCGATCCACGAGATGCGGCTGCGGTCCAGATACGTCAGATACTCCCGGCTCACCTGCTCCGAGGTCAGGATCAGCAGAGGACGCTCCCCCTCCGGGACGCTGTCCCACAGCAGGGTGCCGTGGGTATCGGCCACCACCTCGTAGCCCTGAGCCTCGGCGGCCTTGGAGAAGGCGGTGCGGCCCAGCGGGGTATGGTGCTCACTCTGGAAGGTACCGGGCCGGGCCATCTCCAGCTCTGCCGTCACCCTGCCGCTGACACGGGTGGGGGCCTCCAGAGCGTCCAGCGTGGCGTAATACTCCTGCACGCCCGGCAGCTGCTCCGTCATAGCGCAGTCGATGCGTCCGTCCACGGAGGCCATCATGTGGCATACGATATAGGGTTTGTTCATGTTCCTCGCTCCTTTTGTGATGTTTTATTCTCCGCTCCGAGAAGCGCGGCCTTGACAGCAGCGCTTCTGCGCTGTATGATGCTCTTAAAGCTTATCTATACTCTAAAACTGAAAGTACACTTTAAGTCAAGGGGTTTTGCAAAATTTTTTCGGAGGAATTGGAAAATGGTCTATACCGTGGGTGAAATGGCGAAGCTGCTGGATATCCCGGCATCCACGCTGCGCTACTATGACAAGGAGGGGCTGCTGCCCTTTGTGGAGCGCTCCTCCGGTGGCATTCGGATGTTCCGGGAATCGGACTTTGAGTGGCTGCAGATCATCGGGTGCATGAAAAAGGCCGGTATGTCCATCCGTGACATCCGGCAATACATTCAGCTGGCCATGCAGGGAGACGACACCATCGACACCCGGCTGCAGATGTTCCACCACCAGCGGCAGGTTCTGCTGGATCAGATCCGGGAGATGCAGCACACGCTGGAGACGGTGGAATACAAGTGCTGGTTTTACGAGACGGCGCAGGCCGCCGGCACCACGGACGTCCCCATCCGCATGGCGGAGGAGGAGGTCCCACAGCGCTTCCGGGCCATCCGGCGGGAGCTTCACGGCGAGGGGCCGGTGAAGGACGATGCGTCGGCGTGAGATTTTCCCTCTTGACAAGTTCTTTACGGGATGGTATGATGTCCGTGACAAGTGAACATCAAAAGCGATGACGAAGACGGAGCTGGCAGCACGTCGCATAGAGAGCCGGGGACGGTGGAAGCCCGGCGGACAGCGCCAGAACTCTTATCCCTTCCGAGCCGAGTCCCCCAACGCATCTGTCAGTAGGAGACTCCGTGTAGGCTACGTGAGTGCATAGGGCTTGATGGAGCCTGAAGTGGCAGGACGTTTTTCGTCGTGCAATTTGAGTGGTACCGCGGGTATTGTATAGCAAGGCTCGTCTCAAAGAAATTTGGGACGGGTCTTTTTTTGCGGAAATTTTTGGAAAATAAGGAGTATCGACATGAAACTGAGTAGAAACAAAATGCTGCTGGTGAGCTTTATGCTGTTTTCCCTGTTCTTCGGGGCGGGGAACCTGATCTTCCCGCCCTTTCTGGGGCAGAACGCCGGGAGCCACACCCTGCCGGCCATGCTGGGCTTTCTGGCCACGGCGGTGGTGCTGCCGGTGCTGGGGGTGGTGGTCGTGGCCCGCTTTGACGGGCTGGACCGGCTGGGGCAGCAGGTGGGCAAGCGCTTCGCCATCGTCTTTACCCTGCTGATCTATCTCTCCATCGGTCCCGGTCTTGGCATCCCCCGTGCCGCCTCTGTTCCCTTCGAGATGGCGGTGGCCCCCTATCTGCCGGAGGGCACCAATACCACCGTGTGGATGCTGGTGTACTCGCTGGCGTTCTTTCTGGTGGCCCTATGGCTGTGCATGACGCCGGGAAAGCTGGTGAACCGCATCGGCCACTTCCTGACCCCCAGTCTGCTGGTGCTGCTGGTGTTCCTGTTCGTTTGTTTTCTGTTCCGGGGAGAGGTGAACGTGGCCCCGTCCCAGACGGCCTATGATGTTGCCCCCTTCCTGAAGGGCTTTTCCGAGGGCTACCAGACCATGGACACCATCGCCGCCCTGAACTTCGGATTGGTCATTGCCACCACGCTGGGTTCCTTCGGCATGACGGAAAAGCGGGATCGGATGCGCCACACCGTTCTGGCAGGTATCTTCGCCGGAACCATTCTGGCGCTGGTATATGCCATGCTGTCCTACATGGGGATGTGCAGCTCCGGAGTCTATGCCATTCAGGAAAACGGCGCATGGACCCTGCGGTGCATCGTCTACCAACTGTTCGGTGCGCCGGGAGCCGTGCTGCTGGCGGCCATCTTCACGCTGGCCTGTCTCACCACCTGCGTGGGGCTTATCAACTCCATCTCCCAGTATTTCTCCACCCTTTTCGGAAAGCTCTCCTACCGCCAGTGGGTGCTGGTGATGACGGGCTTCTCCTTTTTGGTGTGCAATCTGGGACTGAACGCCATCCTCAGCATCTCCATCCCCATTCTCAACGCCATCTACCCCGTGGCCATTGTGCTGATCCTGCTGGGGCTGACCCACAGCCTGTGGGTCAAGAATCGTTGGGTCTACTCTCTGGTGGTGGCGGGCACCGGAACCGTCAGCGTCATCTATGCGTTGGATGCCGCACAGCTGTCGCTGGGCGCTGTGACGGAGCTTTGCCGGAAGCTGCCCCTGTACGATATGGGCTTCTGCTGGGTCAGTGTGGCGGCGGTGATGCTGGCAGTGAGCCTGCTGTTGGGTCTTGTGCGGCGGGAACGGGCGTAAGGGTCAGAAAAAGCTTGCCCTTCTCCTCCAAGGCTGGTAGAATGAGACATATTCTCCACCGAAAGGAGTTTTTCTCATGAAACTAATGATCGCCTCCGACCTCCACGGCTCCGCCGCCTACACCCGGCGGCTGCTGGAGCTCTATCGGGATACCGGCTGCCAGCGGCTGGTGCTGCTGGGAGACCTGCTGTACCACGGCCCACGAAACCCGCTGCCGGAGGGCTATGAGCCGCCCGCCGTGGCCAAGCTGCTCAACGACATGGCGGATGAGCTGCTGTGCGTCCGGGGCAACTGCGACGCCGAGGTGGACCAGATGGTTCTCCACTTCCCCATTCTCTCCGACTCCGCCCTGCTGGTGCTGGACGGCCTCACCATCCACGCCACCCATGGCCACATCCACGGGCCGGACACGCCGCCGCCCCTGCGGCAGGGAGATATCCTGCTGTGCGGACACTTCCATGTGCCGATGCGCCGGGACTGCGGCCGTTACACCTATCTGAATCCCGGCTCCGCAGCCCTGCCCAAGGAGCACAGCCCCCACAGCTGCATGGTGCTGGAGGACGGACAGTTCACATGGCTGGACGTGGTGACGGGTCAGCCCTTCCAGCCCCGTGGATGACGGTGCTGCTTGACGCTGCATAAAAAAGAGGACTCTGAGCCGATGGCTCAGAGTCCTCTTTTTTATGTCTTACTTCTGGTTGGGCATTTTCCAGCCCTCGTGGTCCGTATGGAGCAGGTGGTGCGAACGGCCACTGAGGGGGGCACGCAGGTACTCCCGGTACAGGGTCTGGATCTCCGGATTCTCGTGGGAGAACCGCACCGGGGACTTCTTGTCGATGCTCCACAGAACGTTTCCACGGGCCTCGGCCATCTCCGTGCCGTCGTGGATGGGCTGCCCGCCGCCGCCGGCACAGCCGCCGGGACAGGCCATGACCTCCACGAAATCGTAGTGGACTCTTCCCTCCTCCAGATCGGTCATCAGCTGGCGGGCGTTGGAGAGGCCGCTGACCACCGCCACGGAGAGGTCGCCCACCTTCGGAATGGTGAAGGTGGCCTCCTTCCAACCCTTCACGCCACGGATGGCGCTGAAGGCATCAGGGTCGGGATTGGAGCCGGTGACCAGATAATAGGCGCTGCGGAGGGCGGCGTCCATCACACCGCCGGAGGCACCGAAGATCACCGCCGCACCGGTACCGGTACCCAGCGGACTGTCGAAGGGAGTCTCCTCCATGGTGGCGGGGTTGATTTGCTCGCCCCGGAACATCCGCACGATCTCACGGGTGGTCAGCACAACATCCACGTCGGGATCGTCGCTGATGGTCCGCATGGTGGGCAGGGCCGCCTCGCTTTTTTTTGCGGTGCAGGGCATGATGGACACCACAAAGATGCGCTTGGGGTCCACACCGATCTTCTCGGCAAAGTAGCTCTTGGCCAGAGCGCCGAACATCTGCTGGGGACTCTTGGCAGTGGAGAGATTGTCGGTATAATCCGGGAACTGGCCCTTCAGGAACCGCACCCAGCCGGGACAGCAGGAGGTGAACATGGGCCACGTGTACCGCTCCCGATGGGTAAAGCGATCCACGAACTCACTGCCCTCCTCCATAATGGTGAGGTCGGCGGTAAAATTGGTATCGAACACGTAGTCAAAGCCCATCTGCTTCAGGGCGGTGACCATGCGCTCCGCCGAGGCGAACTCCGGCGTCAGATGGTAGTACTCCGCCCAGGCCACCCGGACGGCGGGGGCCATCTGCACCACGGTGATCTTATTGGGGTCGGCCAGAGCATCGAACACCTTGCCGGTGTCATCGTGCTCCTGCAGGCCACCCACGGGACAGTGGGCCACGCACTGGCCGCAGAAGGTGCAGTCGGACTCCCCCAGGGTGCGGTACTTCCCCACGCCGATGGTGGTGTGGGAGCCGGTACCCATCAGGTCCCATACGTGCATCCCCTGGACCTTATCGCAGATCTGGACGCAGCGCATACAGCGGACGCAGCGGTTCTCGATCCGCACCACGGGGTTGCTGAAATCCGTGGGGATATTCCGCAAGTCCTTGATGTAGTGCTCCCCCAGCAGATTATAATCGTTGGCCAGCTGCTGAAGACGGCAGTTGCCGCTGCGGGTACACTTGGTGCAGCGGATCTCATGCTGGCTCAGAAGCAGCCGCAGGTTCACCCGGCGGGCCTCCCGCACACGGGGAGAGTGGGTATGGATCACCATGCCCTCGGCCACCACGTTGTTGCAGGAGGGGATCAGGCGCTCCTGACCCTCCACCTCCACGATGCACAGGCGGCAGGCACCGATCTCGTTGATCTCCTTGAGATAGCACATGGTGGGGATCTCGATGCGTGCGGTGCGGGCGGCCTCCAGAATGGTGGTACCCTCCGGCACGGTAACGGTCCGATTGTCGATGGTCAATGTTACCATTTTTCGTTTCGACCTCCTCTGAAAATTCCGTAGCCGAAGTGGTCGCACCGCAGGCAGCGGCCTGCCTCGGCGCAGGCCCCCTCTTGGGTCAAGCCGCACTCGATATCCTCGAAGTCGTGCTTGCGCTCACAGGCCTCCCGCTCGGTGGTATCGATACGCCCGTGGGGGGGCGAGTTGTTCAGCTTGGGGCTGGGGATCTCCACGTCCACGGTGATCTCGTGGCGGAAGCCCAGATGCTCGTCGATGTTGGCGGCTGCCACCTTGCCGGCGGCAATGGCCCGGATGGCAGTGGCAGGGCCGGTAACGCAGTCGCCGCCGGCGAACACGCTGTCCATATCCCGCACCTGCCCCGACAGGCCCGCCACAAAGGCACCCCGCTGGATGGGGACGCCGGCCTGATCGAAGCCCTGGATCTCGACGCCCTGTCCGATGGCCACCACGATGACATCCGCCGGGATGCGGACCTCCTCCAGCGCCGCCTTGCCGGGACGGGGACGCCCTGCCTTGTCCACCTCCCCGATGATCTGGGGCTGGACCCACAGGGCCTTGGCGGCGCCGTCCTCATCGGCCTCGATGCGGACGGGAGCGGCCAGCGTCATCAGCTCGGCTCCCTCCGCCAGCGCACCGGTGATCTCGTCCGGCAGCGCCGTCATGTCCGCCTGACGGCGGCGATAGACGCAGGTGACCTTGTCGGCCCCCAGTCGGATGGAGCTGCGGGTGACGTCCATGGCCACGTTGCCGCCGCCGATGACCACCACCTGCTTGCCGGTGAAATCCGGCATCTCGTTGTCGCCGATGGCGCGCAGCATCTCCACGGCGGAGATGACGTTCTTACTGTTCTCGCCGGGGATGCCGGTCTTTTTATCCTGATGAGCGCCGATGGCGATGTAGATGCAGTCATACTCCTGCTCCAGCTTCTCCAGCCAGATATCCCGGCCCACGGTGACGCCGGTATGTACCTCAATGCCAAGAGACAGAATGGATTCGATCTCGGCGTCCAGCTTCTCACGGGGGAAGCGGTAGCTGGGGATGCCGTAGCGCAGCATACCTCCCAGCTGCTCCCGCTCCTCGTACACCGTGACCCCGTGACCCATAAGGGCCAGGTAGTAGGCGCAACTGAGACCGCTGGGGCCTCCGCCGATGATGGCCACCTTCTTGCCGGTGGCGGGAGCGCACTCCGGCTGGGGTACCACCCCGGCGTGGTCCACGGCATAGCGCTTCAGGCCACGGATATTGATGGCATCGTCCACCATATTCCGGCGGCAGCGGGCCTCGCAGGGATGCTCGCAGATATAGGCGCAGGCCGTGGGGAAGGGATTGTCCTTGCGGATCAGGCGCACGGCATCAGCGCAGCGACCCTCCCCTACCAGCGCCATGTAGCCGGGGATATCCACGCCGGCGGGACACAGTGCCACACAGGGAACGGGATTTTGCAGGCCCGCCAGACAGCGGTTGTGCTTCACGTGCTCCTCGTAGTCATCCCGGAAGCCCTCCAGTCCCTCAACCACCAGACGGGCGGCGTCACGGCCGATGGCACAGTCGGCGGTGTTGACGATGCTGCGGGCGGTCTTTTCGATGATGGCGATGGTCTCCATGGTAGCCTCGCCGTCCAGCACCTGATTGATCAGCAGCGTCAGCTGCCCCAGCCCGATCCGGCAGGGGACACATTTGCCGCAGGTCTGTGCATGGCATAGCTGCAGAAACGACAGGGACATATCCACCGGACACAGGCCCGGAGGGCTGGCGGCAATGCGCCGCTCCATATCCCGGTAAAGCCCTTCCACCACGGTCTGGGCCCGGCTGGGTGTCTTGATATCCAGTCTGCTCAAAGCAGGACACTCCTTTCGTCGGCACGGAGAATAGCACCCCATTCTCCGGTGCATATGATTGAATTATGTTAAGAATGACATAATTCACAGCCAAAGTCAATGGGATAAAATCTTTTGTTGCAGTGAAAAATTATCATTAGTTTTCCGAAAAAGTCACGAAAGTGTATACAATTCCGCAAGAATTGTGAGATTTTTCCACAGAACATGGCTTTTCACCTCATGGGGGCCGGGCGTCCTGCCCTCCTGCGGCGATGTTTTTTGTGCAAAAATTTTCGTCCCACGCAGTCCCCTCCCCTCTCCGGAGGGGGCATCGGGCCGGACTTGACAGGGACAGTCCGGGGGAATATAATTTGAATACTTATGACCATTTGCGATACGGCTATTTCTCATTATAATATTTACGGAATGTGCAAAGGACAAGTGACATGAACTTTCGTTTGATACTGAACATCATGGGCTATACCCTCTGGGTGGAAGCCGGGTGCCTGCTGCTGCCGCTGCTGGTGTCCGTAGGCTATGGTGAGGCCTGCTGGGAGCCGTTTTTGTGGACGCTGGGGCTGTGCAGCCTGTGCGGGCTGATCCTCACCCACATCCCGGCCCGGAAGAACCGTTTGCAGGGCCGGGACGGCTATGCGGTGGTGGCCATGGCGTGGATCGTGCTGTGCCTGTTCGGGGCAGTGCCTTACGTCCTCAGCGGGGCTGTCCCCCACTATGCTGATGCCCTGTTCGAGACGGCCTCTGGCCTCACCACCACCGGAGCCACCATCCTGACGGATGTGGAGGCCATGCCAAGGGGGATCCTCTTCTGGCGGGCGCTGACCCAGTGGATGGGCGGCATGGGTGTGCTGGTGCTGTTTCTGGCCCTGATGCCCCGGGCGGGGGCGGGGGCCGTACACCTGATGCGGGCCGAAAGCCCCGGCCCTATCAAGAGCAAGCTGCTGCCCCATGTCAACGACACCGCCAAGGTGCTCTATGGCATCTACATTGGTCTGACGACGGCGGAGATCGTGGCTCTGTGTCTGGCGGGCATGGACCTTTACGACGCCGTGGTCCACTCCTTTGCCACCATCTCCACCGGTGGCTTCTCCACCCGCAACGCCAGCATCGCCGCCTTCGGCTCCCCGGCCATCACATGGATCGTGGCCATCTTCATGTTCCTGTCGGGCATCAACTTCTCTTTGATCTTCATCTCCCTGCGGGGACACATCCGGGAGGCGCTGCACAGCGAGGAGCTGCGGCTGTATACCCTGCTGACGTTGGGGTCCATCGGCCTTATCGCCGCCAGTCTCATGGTGCAGCAGAGCGTTCCGCTGGGTCGGGCGCTGAAGGATTCCGTCTTCAACGCCGTGTCCACCGTGACCACCACCGGCTTCGCCACGGCGGACTTTGCCCAGTGGCCGGTCTTTGGACAGATGCTGCTGGTGATCCTCATGTTCACCGGCGCCTGCGCCGGGTCTACCTCCGGCGGCATCAAGGTCTCCCGCATCCTGCTGCTGGGAAAGCTGCTGCACCGGGAGATCAAAAAGATCCTGCACCCCAAGCATATCTCCGTCATCACCGTGGACGGACAGCTGGTGGAGGACCGGGTGGTCTCCTCGGCGGCGGCCTACATGGTGGCGTATATGATCCTGCTGCTGGGTGGGGCCACCCTTCTGGCTTGGGACAACCTGGGCTTTACGGAGTCCTTTACCGCCGTGCTGACGTGTCTCGGCAACGTGGGACCGGGGCTGGGCCGTCTGGGCCCGGCGGGGAATTTCAGCCCCTTCTCCGGGTTCAGCAAGGTGGTCATGTCGCTGCTGATGCTGCTGGGGCGGCTGGAGCTGATGCCCATTCTGGTGATGCTCTCCCCACGGATGTGGCGGGAGCGGTAATAGCGCTGCCCGAAAATCCAAGGATTTTTCAAGCGCCGACCTTGGCAAGCAAAAAACAGCCTGCCGGTAACACCGGCAGGCTGTTTTCCGTTAAAGGACGGTTGATACGTTCTTACTTGGAGCGCAGGGCCTTGCGGATCAGGGGGGCGATGGTCACGGCCAGCACGCCGCCGATGGCGGCAGTCACCAGCTGGGGCCAAGAGAAGCTGGCAGAGATGGCCGCCACCTGCTTTTCCGCCAGTCCCAGTGTAGGCAGCACCAGCTTCACGATCAGCAGCCACAGGGCCAGAAACTTGGTCACGGCTCCTACAACCACGGCCAGATAGCTGCGTGTGGCAATCTTGTCACGGCTTGCCAGAAGGTGCAGGATCACCACCAGCACCATGTTGCCGACGGCCACCATGGGGACAATGGGCAGAAACGCCGGGCCGATGCCCAGCAGAAAAGCGAAGAAGGGACTCACCAGCGCCACCGTCAGGCCGCACCACAGGCCACCCACCAGCACCGATACCCCCAGCACCAGATTCACGCAGGAGCCGGTGACGAACTGTCCCAAGGGCTTGGTGGCCCACTGCAGCGCCACCAGCAGGGCGATCATCACGGCGGTCTCCGTGATCCAGAGTGTTTTCTTGTTCATGGGTTTATACCTCCAGAAGTTTTTCCCTATTTTACCACACTATCGCTGGGCTTACGTTGCCCGTGCAACGAAAGGAGCCGTCTATGCAACCGGACATCCCTCTGTTACAACAAACCATTCTCTTCTCCGGCATCGAGGCGGAGGAGCTGCAGCATCTGCTGACGTGCCTTGGCGGCTCCGTGCGCCGCTATGGCCGGGGGGAGTTCCTCTGGCACGCCGGGGACACGGTCCTGCAGGCGGGCATCGTCCTGCAGGGGGCCGTGGACGCCGTACAGTACCGGGAGGACGGGGCCATGCAGCTGGTGGCCCGCCACACCGCCGGGGGCGTGTTCGGGGAAATGCTCATGGCAGCAGGCGAGGCAAGCCCGGTATCGGTGCTCTCCCCGGAGGGGGCGGAGGTGCTGTTTTTGCCGCTGGAGCGGATCATGGGGGGCTGTGAGCGCCACTGTGAGGGCCATGCCCGGCTGCGGATGAATCTGCTGCGGGAATCGGCCCAGAAGTTCTGGCAGATGCGGCACCGGGTCACCTATCTCTCCGAGCCAAGCCTGCGGCGGCGGGTGCTGCTGTATTTGCAAGACTGCCGCAGCCGTCAGGGATCCGACTGCTTCCGGCTCTCCCTGTCCCGTGAGGAGATGGCGGCGTATCTGGCGGTGAACCGCAGCGCCCTGTCCCGTGAGCTGAGCAGGCTCCAGCAGGAGGGGCTCATCGAGTTCTACCGCAATTCCTTCCGGCTGCACTTTTCCCCGGAGCAGCTGTCGGTGACGGAAATGTAATGGATTTTTCGCCAGACGTCTGGTATACTTCTCCCCAACAAGGAGGGATGACGGATGGAAAAGCGATACTCCGGCCGCAGACGGCGGCACCTTCGGTGGCTGTGGCTGCTGATGATCCCGGTGCTGGCGGCGGGCTATACCCTGTGGCGCTTCGGACCGCAGCGGTCCTATACCGCCCGACAGCTGGGACTGACGGACCTGCAAAGCCCCAACGACGCCGACGGCGACGGCGTGGACGATTGGACGGACGTGGTGCTGGGCGCACGGGCCTACATCGCCACGGATCCCCACTATCAGAGCAAGTACTATGCCGGGGGCTATCCCGACGACGGACTGGGCGTCTGCACCGACGTCATCTGGCAGGCTCTTCAGGCGGCAGGCTATGACCTGAAGGCGCTGGTGGATGCGGACATCGCCGCCTGTCCGGAGGCGTATCCCCACATCACCACCCCCGACTCCAATATCGACTTCCGCCGGGTCAACACCTTGGATACCTTCTTCCGCCGCCATGCGCAGGTGCTGACCTGCGACCTGTCGGATGGACAGCAGTGGCAGCCGGGGGACATCGTGGTGTTCGGTGATCGGGTTCATATCGGGCTGTGCTCGGATCGGCGGAACCGGCAGGGTATCCCCTTCCTGATCCACCACGGAAACCCCATCGACGAGGCGGTGGAGCGCAACGACATCCCCCGCATGACGGTGACAGGACATTTCCGCTGGCTGGGCTGACGGGAAAGGAACAAAACTGTAACAAAAAAGACATTGCGGAGCGAAATTTTCCGTCAGATTTTTTCGCTCTGTAATGTCTTTGTCATTGCTTTTAGAAAAAATTGTGGTATACTATGTTATGTATCCCTCGTGAAAAGCCGAGGGTATCCTTATGTTAAAACGCTTCCGGCCGCGGCCGTATGAAGCTTACCG
>CDYX01040331.1_pt1 | contig 19276 bp, 19 predicted proteins | sample 554871 | NCBI WGS metagenome assembly CDYX01 (sample SAMEA3182061, study PRJEB8094) | gut metagenome | biome: human; feature: gut; material: Stool; isolation source: human stools | place: Canada | collected 2013-01-14 | reverse complement strand
GGAAAACCTCGACCGTATCCCGGCAGAGGATGGCGGCGATTTGTACCTCATTAACGGCAATATGCTCCCGCTGAAAAATGCCGGGGCTTTTGCAAATACACCTACCGATGACGGAAAGGAGGAAAAATCCGATGAAGAAATTCTGGAATTGGAAGACCCGAACGGTGACCAATCAGGAGACACAGGAGCAGGTTCAGGAGAGAACGCTGTTTCTGAACGGGACCATCGCCGAGGAAAGCTGGTTTGACGATGATGTCACCCCGCAGCTTTTCAAGGACGAATTGATGGCGGGCTCCGGCGACATCACTGTCTGGATCAACAGCCCCGGCGGCGACTGCGTGGCTGCAGCGCAAATCTACAATATGCTCATGGACTACAAGGGTGATGTGACCGTGAAAATCGATGGCATTGCGGCATCCGCAGCATCCGTCATCGCTATGGCAGGCACGAAGGTGCTGGTGTCCCCGGTGTCCATGCTTATGATCCACAACCCCATGACATCGGCATTCGGCAATTCGGACGAGATGCAGAAAGCTATCGAGATGCTCTCAAGCGTTAAGGATTCCATCATCAACGCCTATGAGATCAAGACGGGGCTGTCTCGTGCAAAACTGTCTCATCTCATGGATGCCGAAACATGGATGGACGCAAACAAGGCTGTGGAACTCGGCTTTGCGGACGAAATCATGCAAAGAAGCCTGGAATCCGAAGAGGTGCCCACACCAGCCGTTTCCATGCTGTATTCCAAGGCGAATGTGGTGAACTCTCTCATGGAGAAAATCGCCGCAAAATGCGCCATCACCCCGAAACCCACCCGTACACAAAAAGCCGATGACCTTATGGATCGGCTCAATCTCATTAAAAACTGGAGGTAATTTATATGACGATCAACGAACTGCGTGAAAAGCGCAACCAGGCTTGGAACGCCGCAAAGGCATTTGTGGAAACCAAGCGCGACAAGGACGGTCTGCTTTCCGATGAGGATGCCAAGACCTATGCTCAGATGGAAAAGAAGGTGCAGGACTACGGTGCAGAGATCGAACGCATGGAAGCCATGTCCGCAATGGAAGCACAGCTGAATAAGCCCACTTCTTCTCCCATTACTGAGAAGCCCATGAACGGCAAGTCCACCGCTGACGAGAAGCCCAAGACCGGTCGTGCTTCCGACGCCTACCGCACCGGAATGCTTACCGCCCTTCGCAGCAACTTCCACCAGGTGAGCGATGTCCTTCGCGAGGGTGTTGACGCTGACGGCGGCTACCTCGTACCCGAGGAGTATGATTCCCGCCTCATTCAGACGCTTTCCGAGGAAAACATCATGCGAAAGCTCGGTCACACCATCACCACATCCGGTGAGCATAAGATCAATATTGCTGCGACCGCACCTGCCGCTGCGTGGATCGAGGAAGGCGGCGCACTCTCTTTCGGTGACGCCACCTTTGCACAGATCCTTCTGGATGCACACAAGCTCCATGTTGCTATCAAGGTGACCGAGGAACTGCTCTACGACAATGCGTTCAAGCTGGAGGATTACATTCTTACCGAGTTTGGCAAGGCACTCGCCAATGCCGAGGAGGACGCATTCCTCAACGGCACCGGTGTCGGTCAGCCTCTTGGCCTGTTTGCGGAGACCGGCGGTGGTCATGTGGCAGAAACGCTAACTGCGGCACTCAAGAGTGATGATCTCATCACACTCATCCATGCGCTGAAGCGTCCCTACCGCAAGTCTGCCTCTTTCATCATGAACGACAAGACCATCGCGCAGATCCGCAAGCTGAAGGACAACAACGGTGCATACATCTGGCAGCCTTCCTACCAGGCAGGCGAACCGGATCGTATTCTCGGCTACACGGTTCACACCTCTGCGTATGCGCCGGAGAATGCTATTGCGTTCGGCGATTACAGCTACTACAACATCGGCGACCGCGGCACCCGTTCCTTCAAGCAGCTCAATGAGTTGTTCGCAGGCAACGGCATGATCGGTTTCGTGGCTAAGGAGCGTGTGGACGGCAAACTCATTCTCCCCGAAGCCGTTCAGATCCTCAAGCTGAAAACCGAATAAGGAAGGAGGCGGCGGTGATGGACGAGCTTCTTTCCAAAGTGAAAGCCAACCTCATACTGGAACACACGGCGGATGATACCTTGCTGAAAAGTTACATCACCGCCGCTGTTTCTTACGCCGAAAGCTACCAGCACATCCCGGAGGGCTATTACAAAGAGAATCCCATGCCAGCCACCACAGAGCAAGCCGTCATTATGCTGTCGTCCCACTTTTATGAAAGCCGGGACGGCAGCACGGGCGGCTTTTTTGCAGATAACACCGGAGCGGCACAGCAGGTGTGGAACACGGTCAATCTGCTGCTCCGCTTGGATAGGCGGTGGCAGGTATGAGTTTCGGAAAAATGAACGGCTTTGCCGACATCGTGGGAACCCGCCAAGTCAAGGACAGCGAGGGCTTCACCCATTCCGAGGATGAAGTCCTCGCTTCCGTCCGTGTGTACCGGGAAGGTCGGCACGGCAGTCAGCGTTGGGCGAACCTCGCCGCATTCAGCGAAGCTACCGACCTGTTCCGCTTTCGGTGCATTCCGGGGCTGACGGTCACGACTGACCATTTTCTCATCTGTGACGGAGAGCGATTTGACATTACCTCAGTCGAGAATGTAAAGGGCCGTGGGATGTACACTGAGGTTTTAGCGAAAAGGAGTGAACCCACCATTGGCAAAAGCTGAAATGAAAATGCCGGAGGATTTCCTTCTGAAGATTTCCAAGCTCGGCAGCAACTTTGACGGCGTGGCAGATACCGTCCTGCAGGCCGGTGGCGAGGTCGTTCTGAAGAAGGTCAAGAGCAATCTCTCCTCCGTTATTGGCAGAGGGACAAAGTTCAAATCCCGCACCACGGGCGAACTGGAAGGCGCACTCGGCCTTTCTCCCTCCAAGCTGAACCGGGACGGCAACCACGACATCAAGGTCGGTTTCGCCGAACCTCGCTCGGACGGCGGAAGCAATGCCAAACTTGCCAACATTCTCGAATACGGCAAGCACGGTCAGCCTGCAAAGCCGTTTCTGAAGCCTGCGAAAACGGCGTCCCGGCAGGAGTGCATTGATGCTATGACCAAAGCACTGGATGAGGAGGTGGAAAAGCTGTGAGTCTTCTATCCGATTTACAAACCATCGCCGAGCATTGCGGTGTTCCAGTGAAAACGGGTGTGTTCTCCAGCAAAGCACCGGACACCTATCTGGTGATTACGCCGCTGTCGGACAGCTTCGACCTTCACGCCGACAACACCCCCGGCTGCGAAACGCAGGAGGCACGGCTGTCCCTCTTCACAAAGGGCAGTTACACCAAACTGAAAAATGACCTTGTCCGTGCCTTGCTGGGTGCGGATTTCTATATTACCGACCGCCGGTACATCGGCTTTGAGACCGAAACCGGCTACCATCACTACGCCATTGATGTGGCGCAAATCTACGAACTGGAGGAATAAGTTATGGCAACGATCGGTCTTGACAGACTGTATTACGCAAAAATCACCGAGAACGACGCCGGTGAGGAAACCTACGGTACGCCGGAGCAGCTTGCGAAAGCCATCTCCGCTGACCTTTCGGTGGAACTGGCAGAGGCTACGCTCTACGCCGACGACGGCGCTTCGGAGATCGTGAAGGAATTCAAATCCGGCACACTCTCCCTCGGCATTGACGATATCGGCTCTGCGGCGGCATCCGACCTCACGGGTGCAACCATCGACAAAAACAAGGTGCTGATTTCCGCATCTGAGGACGGCGGCGACCCTGTGGCTGTGGGCTTCCGCGCCAAGAAGTCCAACGGCAAGTACAAGTATTACTGGCTGTACCGCGTGAAATTCGGTATTCCGGCGACGAACCTTGCCACCAAGGGCGACAGCATTACCTTTTCTACGCCGACCATCGAGGGTACCATTCTTCGCCGCAACAAAGCAGACGCAGGCGGCAAGCACCCGTGGAAAGCGGAGGCACTGGAGGGCGATGTGACCGCTGCGACTATCACGAACTGGTATAAGGAAGTCTATGAGCCGACCTATACCACAACACCCGAAAAACAGGGTTAACGGAGGTAACGCACAATGGATAACGAAAGAACCGCAGTCATCACCATCGGTGACGAGGAGTACACGCTGCTCCTCACAACCAAGGCCACCAAGGAGATCGCCGGTCGCTATGGCGGGCTGGAAAACCTCGGTGAGAAGCTGATGAAGTCCGAGAATTTTGAAATGGCCATCGGAGAGATCGTGTGGCTCATCACGCTTCTGGCAAATCAGAGCATCCTCATTCACAACCTCAAGGATAAGGAGCACCCCAAGGAGCTGCTCACGGAGGATGTGGTGGAGCTTCTGACCACGCCGCTTGATCTCGCCGGATACAAAACCGCCATTACGGAGGCACTGTATAAGGGCACCAAGCGGAATGTGGAAAGCGAGAAAGACTCAAAAAACGCACAAGTCGGGTAACAGTCTCCGATGCGGAGCTGTTTACCCGGCTTCTTTATTACGGCCTTGCCCACCTGCATCTGTCACAGGATGAGGTGTGGCTGATGCCCTTCGGTCTGCTGCTCGACCTGTGGGAGTGCCACAAGCAGTATAACGGTCAGGCAACCCCGGCAAGAGAACATTATATTGACGATATTATCCCGGAGGGGATTTAAGGAGGTGACGGCACATGGCGGATAATTTCGGACTGAAGATCGGTCTTGAGGGTGAGAAGGAATTCAAAAAGGCACTGGCGGATATCAACCAGTCCTTCAAGGTGCTCGGCTCCGAGATGAAGCTCGCCACCTCCCAGTTCGATAAGAACGACAAATCCGTGGATGTCCTCACCGCACGAAACAAGGTGCTGCGCAAGGAAATCGATGAGCAGACCACGAAAATCGAAACGCTCCGCAAGGCACTTCAGAATGCCGCCGATTCTTTTGGAGAGAACGACCGCCGCACCCAGAACTGGCAGATCCAGCTCAACAATGCCGAAGCCGCCCTCAACGACATGAACCGTGAGCTGGACGAGAACGAGAAAGCCATCAAGGAGGGCGGCAAGGCTGCGGAGGAATCCGGCAGTAAGTTTGAAGGCTTCGGCAAGGTTCTCAAAACCGTAGGTGTGGCACTCGGTGCTGTGGCTGTTGCTGCAGGTGCCGCCGCCGTAAAGCTCGGCAAAGAGGTCATCGCCGCCTATGCTGACTATGAGCAGCTGGTCGGCGGTGTTGACACTCTGTTCAAGGACTCCTCGCAGGAGATCCAGCGGTATGCCGCCAATGCATACAAAACGGCAGGACTTTCTGCCAACGAGTACATGGAGACGGTCACGGGCTTTTCCGCAAGCCTCATCCAGTCCCTCGGCGGCGATACCGAAAAGGCCGCAAAGTATGCGGATATGGCAATCACGGATATGTCCGATAACGCCAACAAGATGGGCACGGATATGTCCTCCATTCAGAATGCCTATCAGGGTTTTGCCAAGCAGAACTACACGATGCTCGACAATCTCAAGCTGGGCTACGGCGGTACAAAGCAGGAAATGGAACGCCTGCTTGCCGATGCGGAGAAGATATCCGGCGTCAAGTACGATATCTCTTCCTACGCAGATGTGGTGGAAGCCATCCATGTCATGCAGGAAAGCTTGGACATTGCGGGTACGACCGCCAAGGAAGCGGAAGCCACCATTTCCGGCTCTGTCAATGCGCTGAAATCCGCCGTGTCGAACCTCATCGTAGGCTTCGGCGATGCGGACGCTGACATGGAGCTGCTGTGCAACAACATGGTTGACGCCTTCAAGACCGTGGTGGCGAACATCACCCCGGTTATTGAGAACATCGTGGCGGCTCTGCCCACGGCGCTGGATGCTCTGCTGACGGCTGTGGGTGAACTGCTGCCCACACTGCTGGAAGCGGTCACCGAGCTGTTCTCGCAGGTGCTGGAAACGCTTCTGTCCCTGCTTCCGCAGCTTATCCCGGCGGCGGTGTCCGCGCTCATGACCATCGTGAACACGCTGATTGAGAATCTGCCCCTGCTTATTGAGGCCGCGGTTCAGTTGGTGTCCACGCTGGTGACCGGCATTGCGGATGCGCTGCCCACGCTCATCCCGGCAGCGGTGCAGGCTATCGTTACCATCGTGCAAGGTCTGGTGGACAGCCTGCCGATGCTCTTGGATGCAGCCTTACAGCTTATCACAGGGCTTGCCCAGGGACTATTGGACGCACTGCCCGTGCTGATTGCTGCTCTGCCGGAGATCATCAACGGCATCATTACCTTTTTACTGGATTCGATTCCGCAGATCATTGAAACGGGCATTCAGCTTCTGACCTCGCTTGTTGCCGCATTGCCGGATATCATTATGGCAATCGTGGAAGCCATCCCGAAAATCATCGACGGCATTATCAATGCGGTGCTGAATGCTATCCCTCAGATTATCCAAGCAGGCATCGACCTGCTGATCTCCCTCATTCAAGCACTGCCGCAGATTATCACGACCATCGTGCAGGCGATTCCGCAAATCATCTCCGGCATTGTCAATGCCCTCATCGGTAACATCGATAAAATCATCATGGCAGGCGTGCAGTTGTTCGTTGCGCTGATTGAAAATCTGCCCACCATTATCGAGGAGATCGTCAAGGCGGTGCCGCAGATCATTGCGGGTATTGTGAAAGCCTTCGGCTCTCTAATGTATAAGATCGTGGAGATCGGCGGCAACATCGTCAAAGGACTGTGGAGCGGCATCCAGCAGCTTGCCTCGTGGCTGTGGGACAAGGTTTCAGGGTGGATCTCCTCCATCTGGGACGGCATCTGCGATTTCTTCGGTATCCATTCGCCCTCTAAGGAAATGGCATGGGTCGGTGAAATGCTGGTCAAAGGCCTTGCAGGCTCCATTGACGACAACGGCGATAAAGCGGTCAAAGCCGCTGAAGGCATGGCGGAGGACATCAACGGCGTCATGGGCGACCTTGCCCACGATATGCAGACGGCGCTGCCTACCGACTTTGATGTGAACGGCTCGATCCGATCCGCTGTTGACGGCGTGGTCGGCAAGGCGGCATCCGCTTTCAGCATTGCCCTGAACATTACGAACTTCAACAATTACAGCAGTGAGGATATCCGTCAGCTCACCAACGAAGTCATGGAAACGGCAAATCAGTTCGCCCAGCGGAAAGGAGTGGTATTCGCATGACCTATTTTACCTACAACGGCCGCAGTTCCGCTGAGTTCGGCCTGCATATTGAAAAGAAGGACGTGTTCTCCGCACCGGAGTACGATGCGGAGTTCATCTCCATTCCCGGCCGGAGCGGCGATATCATCAACCCCAACCGCCGCTTTGCCAACATCAATGTGACCTACACGGTGTTCCTCGCACGGAAGAACGCAGCCGCCCTTGCCTCCGCCCTGCGGGACATCAAGGGCTGGCTGTATTCCGAGCCGGACAGATACCACGAACTCTCCGACTCTTACGATGCGGAGTATTTTCGCTACGGCGTCATCTCCGGCACTCTGGACATTGAGGAACAGCTGAACAAGGTCGGCTGTTTCACGGTTACCTTTAACTGCAAGCCGTATAAATACAGCTTTGCGGGGCAGAAAACGGTGTCGGCTGACGCTTCTGAACTGACGATTACCAATCCGACTGCTTTTGAGAGCCGACCGTACATCAAGCTCTATGGCAGCGGTGCGGTCACGCTCAATATTTCATCGGTCGGCAGTACTAATGCGTGGACGATTTCAGCCATTGACGAGTACATTGAGATCGACAGTGAGCTGATGAACTGCTTCAAAGACACCGTCCTCAAAAACGATACAGTCAAAGGAGCGGAATTCCCAGTCCTCAAGCCGGGTATTTGCACCATCAGCTGCACCGGCGATGTGACAAGGATCGAGGTCATTCCGAGGTGGTGCTGTCTGTAAGGTCGTTCCCGATTGTAAGCGGTAGAAAAATTCACAAATGTATGTTATAATATTTAAAGATTTGAATGACAAATCGGGATTTGTGAGGGCACTAAAATGTTTTTTGAAAAAATTGATATTAACAGGTGGACGCGACACGAGTATTTTGAACACTACTTTACGAATATACCTTGCACATACAGTATGACTGTTAAATTGGATATTACGCAAATAAAGAAGAATCAAATGAAGCTATACCCTGCGATGCTTTATTATCTTGCAACGATTGTAAACCGTCATTCAGAGTTTAGAACGGCAATCAATCAAGCGGGTGAATTGGGAATATATGACGAGATGATACCCAGCTATACCGTATTTCACAAGGACACAGAGACATTTTCTAACCTTTGGACTGAATATATGCCGAACATTGAAGAATTTTCAAGGGCTTATGAAAACGATATTCAACGGTATGGAAGTAATCATGGCATTACAGGAAAACCAGATGTTCCGGAAAATGTTTTTACGGTATCTATGATACCATGGTCAACATTCGAGAGTTTTAATTTGAACTTGCAGAAAGGGTATCGTTATTTAATTCCCATTTTCACCTTGGGAAAATATTACGAGGAAGATGGGAGAATTATGCTTCCTTTAGCAATTCAAGTTCATCATGCAGTATGTGATGGATTTCATATCTGCCGGTTTGTCAATGAACTTCAAGAATTGATAAATAGTTAAATTCCGATTTGCCAAACTACAAGCAAATCGCTCTTATCACACCACCAGGGAGAAATCCCCGGTGGTATTTTTATGCCCGGAAGGAGGTGGTTTTCATGATCCCGGCACTCTATCCGCCCAACGCTGCGGACTTTTCCTCATTCGGTCTTGGCGTACTGACGGATACCATTTCCTGCGAAGTCACCGAGGAGCGAAACGGCGTGTTTGAGTGTCTGCTCAGATACCCGATCAGCGGTCAGCACTATGGGCTTATTACCAAGGAGTGCATCGTCAAGGCAAAGCCCAATGACACCGCCGCAGACCAGGCGTTCCGCATTTACCGCATTACGAAGCCACTGAACGGCATCGTCACCATCTATGGGCAGCACATTTCCTATGACCTTGCCAATGTTCCTGTTATGCCATTTACCACCGAAAGCCGTTCGCCGCAGCTGATCCTCTCGCAGCTTCTGTCGGGAGATACACGCTTTACCGGCTGGACGGACTATTCGGACGCAAAGGCATTCTCGGTCACGCAGCCGAAAAGCGTCCGAGCCTGTCTCGGTGGCACGGAAGGCTCCATGCTCTCTCAGTGGCACGGCGAATTTGAATGGGACAACTTTACGGTGAAGTTTCATTCCCATCGCGGACAGAAAACCGGTGTGGTCATTGAATACGGCAAGAACCTCACCGCTTTGGAGCAGGACGAGGACAACAGCGGCGTGTACACGGCTCTGCTGCCTTATGCGGTTTACACCCCGGAAGGCTCGGACACCGAAACGGTGGTCACGCTGCCGGAGGTCACGCTCCCCATTGTGACCTCGGAGATCGTCCGGGCGAAAACTCTTATTCTGGATTTTTCCGACCAGTTCGGAGAGAACGCTGCCATTACGGAAGAAGCCCTCCGTGCCAAATCCAACAGCTATATCAAGGCAAATCCGCTGGGTGCGACCATCCCCACTGTGAAAGTATCTTTTGAGCCGCTGTGGAAGCAACCGGAATTCTCGGCACTTCTGGAGCGGGTCAACCTCTGCGATACCGTCACTATCCGGCACTCGGCATTGGGAGTCAGCGTCTCCGCTATGGTCATTGAAACGGTATACGACACCCTCGCCGAGCGGTACAAGAGTATTTCGCTCGGTCAGAGCAAATCCAGCATGATTACCACCATCTCCGAGGTGCAGTCCTCGGTGGACAAGGTGGAATCCACGGTGGGACGCTTTCCGAAGCTGCTCCAAACCGCCATCGGCAAAGCCACCGGACTGATTACCGGTCAGAGCGGTGGGTATGTGGTCATCCATACCACCGAGGAAAACGGACAGCCCTATGAGCTGCTGATTCTGGACGCACCATCCATTGACGATGCTGTGAATGTCTGGCGATGGAATGTGGGCGGCTTGGGCTTTTCCCATAACGGCTACAACGGTCCCTACGAAACCGCCATCACCGCAGACGGTCAGATCGTAGCAGACTTTATCACCTCCGGCTCCTTGGTGGCCAACATCATCAAGGCAGGCGTTATCCAGTCCCAGGACGGTTCGTCCTGGTGGGATTTGGAAAGCGGCGAAGTCGTGCTTCGCGCCTACGCCACCAGCAAAGAGATCACCGAGGTCAGCGACCGCATTACCACCATCGAGGAGCAGAAAATGCTCCGGCTGGTCATTATCTCATCCAACGGCAACATTTTCAAAAACGGCAATGTCAAAACGCTGCTCTCAGCGGTGGTGTATTCCTGGGATAAGGATATCACCGACACGCTGGACGCAAACCAGTTCATCTGGACAAGGGTGTCCGAGGATACTGAAGCGGACAAGGTCTGGAACGAGCAGCATTTCGGCGGCGCAAAGTCCGTGGTCATCACCGGTGCGGATGTCAAAGTCCGCGCCACTTTTTATTGCGACCTCATCGACACCACCACACGGCAGAGCCTGTTATAACGGAGGAATTCACTATGGCAACCACAGAACCATCTCAAGACACCGGTGTTAAGCCGGAAAACCCTACAAATTCAAAGGAGGCTACTCACATGAGCAAGGCACAAGGCCAATTTACAATTATCGACTACAATGACGCGCTGACGCTGACGGGGTACATCGGCTCGAACCTCGCCAAGACACAGATGTATAACCCCGACAACGGCAGTTACACCCCCGACTGGAAAACGAAGAACCTCGTTCTGACACCCAGTCTGTATGTTATCGGCACCACTGCCGACCAGATCGCCACCGCCAATGTCACCTCGGTCAAGTGGTATGTGGGCGACAGTAACACCGCCATTACCGCAGGTACGAACTATGGACTGAGCGGTGCCAAGAGCCACATCCTCACGGTCAAGGCCAATGTCATGGCGGAACTGCCCGGCATCGACTATCGCTGTGTCATCACTTACAAGGACGAAAGCACCGGTCTGTCGCTGACTCATCCGCTGACCATTTCCTTCTCCCGTGTGGTCAACGGCTCCGGCATCGTTGACCTGTTGGTCACCACGCCTAACGGAAATGTGTTCAAGAATGAGGAGGTCGCCAGTTTGACCGCCAAGGCCGAGCTGTGGCGCGGCTCTACGGTGGATACCACCAAGGTCAGCTATAAGTGGGCGGTCATGGACGCTTCCGTCACCGCTACTTCTTCCACCGGCTATGATGCAGACTTCGGCATCGGCTGGCGCAAGCTCTCGGACGCTGCCGACAAATACACCGGCACGGCCACCAATACCCTCACGGTCTACGCCGCAGCGGTGGACAGCTACGCCGTATTCAAGTGCTGCGCCCAGGACACGGATTCCGCATCCGCTTCTTATAACACGAAGTTTTTCGATGTAGCGACCTTCATCGACAACTCTGACCCGTTGCAGATCATCGTCACCTCCACGGGCGGCGATGTGTTCAAGAACGGCCAGGGTACGACCGTGCTGACCGCCGTCTGCTACCAGGCGGGCTCCGAGGTGGATGCGGCCGGGAACGGCAGTTACACCTGGACGAAGTACAACAAGGATGGTGTAGTCGATACCTCTTGGGGAACCAACGGCAGCAAGACCGGCAAGACCCTGTCGGTGTCCAGCGCCGATGTGGATACCAAGGCAACCTTTATGGTCGTTGTGGCACTTTAAGGAGGCGGTGAGATGATCGCATCGGCTCAGTTCACGATTATCAGTCTCTGCGATGTGGTCACCTCGGACACGCCGCCGGAGAAACCCTATGAGGGGCAGCTCTGGGTGGACACCTCCGTGACCCCGCCGGAGACGAAGATATGGGACGGAAACGAATGGGTGGTGCAGAACGACATTGAAACAATCCGCACCACCATTTCCATTCTGACCGAGAAGGACGCACAGTTCCAGCAGACCATTGACGGGCTGAACAGCTATGTGGCGACCCTCACTGAAACGATGGAAACGGTCTCCAACGACCAGGGCGTCCTGGAGGAACGGGTACTGAATTCCGAGAGTAGGGTTTCGGAACTGGAACACACGGTGGACGGGCTGACCGTATCCATGCAGGAGCAATACATCGGTGGCATCAACTATGTGCAGAATTCATCCGGATTGAACGGTGTCACGGACGATTGGAGCTACTCCGGCACGGTGAAAACGGATGCCTCCACGGACACCCAGAACAACACCATTTCCGACTCCTGCTTTGTGCTGGGCGCATACTCCTCGCTGTCGCAGTACATCCGAGGGGTAGTACCCGGCACTTATACGATCTCTGTCCGGGCAAAGAAAACCTCGACCATGTCCGGGTATTTCTATGTGACCTACAACGGGAACAAAACGAAGTACCTGTTCAATAAGTCCACGGCGTTTGACTGGACGGACTATTCCGTGACACTCACGGATGTGACTGACCCTACGCTGCGTATTTACTGCTACTGTCGGGATGCGTCCATTTACCTCGCCGACATCATGATCTCCGAAGGAGCGATTCCCCGAAAGTGGACGCCTGCACCCAACGAGATTTACACCAGCGAGGTCAAAATCGACAAGCGTGGCATCGAGGTATCCAACAGCGCATCATCTCAGCGGACGGTCATCACAAACACGGAGTTCGCCGGTTACTACAACGATGAAGTGATTTTCACCCTGAACAAGGACGAAACGCAGACTAAGAAAACCACGGTGGACGGCGAGCTGACCGTGGGCAAAACGAAGTTTGTCCCGATGCCGACGGCGTCCGAAGGGCTGAACATCGTCATTCTGGATTAAGGAGGGAAAGCTATGGCAACTTGGAAAAGCGCGGCATACGATGGGCGCTATCTTCAACTGGACATTTCAGAAAGCGTGAATGTGGTCGGTAACAGCTCGACACTTTCCTGGACGCTGACCTCTACCGGTGGCGCATCCACTTACTACACCATTGACACGACCACTGTAACGATCAATGGTACGACCGTATACTCAAAGGGCCGTACCTATTGGGATGACCGTGTTTTCCCGGCAAAGAAAGGTTCTGTCAGCGGCACGATTACTGTGGCTCATGACAGCAACGGCAGCAAAACGATTGCGGTCGGTTTCTCGACCCGTGTGTATATCTACGGTTCACAGGAATACGGCGGCAGTATGACGCTGACCACCATCGACCGTTCCGCACCTACCGTGACCTTCAGCACATCGAATGTCACGGCAAACGGGTTCAAAATCTCCGCTACATCCTCAGCCACGGCGGACGTCTGGCAGTACAGTACAAACGGCGGTTCGAGCTGGACGCAGTTCTCAACGACGGCATCCACCAGCGCCAGCGTAACATTGTCCTCGCTCTCACCGAATACAAGCTACACGGTGAGGGTCAGAGCAAGGCGGCAATACAACCACGTCTACGGCACTTCCGGCAGTTCCACGGTCAAGACGCTGGGCGGTGCTGTGGTGAATAGTGTCAACACGGTGACGGCGGACAATGCCACGGTTTCCATTACCATCAATGTGACCGTGTACGAAGCCTCCTACACCAATACGCTGGTGCTCAAAAACGGCAGCACGACCATCCTGACTATTTCCGGGCTTTCCTGGTCGAAGGGCACGGCGAACCGCACGGTCACGCTGACATCGGCGCAGAGAACAACGCTTTTGAACGCTATGGCATCCATCAAGTCGTTCACAGGTACCTTTGCGGTTTCGTCTTACAGCGGGTCTACGCAGATCGGCAGCACCTCAAGCAAGACCGCCGCTGTACTGACCACGGCAACCAATTCTGCTCCAACCATAAGCGGATTCACTTATGCCGACAGCTACACGACCACGAAAAACCTCACAGGCAACGACCAGCTATTCGTTCAGAACTACTCGACCCTCAAGGTCACGCCCGGAACGGCAACTGCAAAAAACGGTGCCAGTATTTCCAACTACACAGCTTCCTGCAACGGGCTGTCATCCTCTAACACTACCGGCTCTGCCTTATCTGTTGGAAAGATCGCCAAGTCCGGCAGCGTAACGGTCACGCTCACGGTCACGGACTCCCGCGGTTATACCGCCAGCGTTTCCCAAACTATTACGGTCATCCCATACGCAAAGCCGAAGGTGTCCTCGGTGACGCTCCGACGAACCAACGACATTGAAGCGGAAATGCAGCTCAGATTCAGCGGTTCTATTTCCGCTGTGACCGTAGACGGGACGCAGAAAAACAGCGTGGTTTATGTGCGGTATCGGTACAAGAAAACCAGTGAGAGCAGTTACGGCAGCTACACCAGCATCTATTCCGGCACGACAAAAAGCGGAACCTCTTTCAGCTACTCCAATTTGGAACTGTGCAGTCTGGATGCCAACAGTTCCTACGACCTTCATCTACAGATCCAAGACAAGCTCTATTCTTTGAGCAGTCTGGATCTGTATTTTACTGTTCCGCAGGGCACGCCGCTCATTGCGCTGCGTAAAAAGAAGGTCGGCATCAACACGCCGGAGCCACAAGCCATGCTGGATGTTGCCGGGGATATGCGGGTGGATGGCTCACCCCTTGCGGATTTTGTCATTCAGCAAGGGACAAGCGGCATCTGGAATTACCGTAAATGGAAAAGCGGTACAGCGGAATGTTGGGGTCAGTATTCCTTTACGACCGCCATTTCGACGGCATGGGGCGTGCTCTATGAGAGCGGCGCAATTGCGCTCCCTAATTTTCCATTTACCTTCGCGGAAATTCCTCATGTCCATATCTCCACGGAGAACAGCAATTACGCCATGTTTGTGGAGCGAGGCAGTTCGAGTAGCTGGTCTACAACGACCAACCCCGGAAAGATATTTGCCGTAAGACCAAATACGGTACCATCGGCAACCTACAAAGTATCAATCTATGCTATCGGAAAAGTGTGACGCTCCGGCGTCACTTTTTTCATACCCATTTTTAATTTCAAAGGAGGACAAACAACATGAAAGAATTCTGGACGACCATTCAGGTGGTATTCGCCGGTATCGGCGGCTGGCTGGGATGGTTCTTGGGAGGATGTGACGGCTTGCTTTATGCGCTTCTGGCTTTCGTAGTCATCGACTACATCACCGGCATCATGTGCGCCGTGGTGGACAAGAAGCTGTCCAGCGAAGTCGGATTCAAGGGCATTTTCAAAAAGGTGCTCATCTTCGCCCTGGTCGGCATCGGGCATATTCTCGACACCCGTGTCATCGGCAGCGGCTCGGTGATGCGTACCGCCGTTATTTTCTTCTATTTGTCGAATGAGGGCGTGTCCCTGTTGGAAAACGCCGCATACCTGGGACTGCCCATTCCGCAGAAGCTGAAATCCGTTCTGGAGCAGCTTCATGACCGCAGTGAAAAGGAGGATGAATAATATGGCTTACACAAACAGTTCCCTGGTGTCCTACACCAAACTCAGCCCGAACCACTCCGGGCAGCGCACCCACGGCATTGACCGCATCACACCGCACTGCGTGGTGGGTCAGTGCAGTGTGGAAACGCTGGGCAACATCTTTTTGCCGACCTCACGGCAGGCAAGCAGCAACTACGGCATCGGCGTGGACGGTCGGGTCGGGATGTATGTGGAAGAGAAAAACCGCTCCTGGTGCTCCTCCTCCGCAGCCAACGACCAGAGAGCTATCACCATCGAGTGTGCCAGCGACAACACCGAGCCTTACGCTTTTAAGGATGTGGTGTACAAGAGACTCATCGAGCTTTGCGCCGACATCTGCAAGCGCAACGGCAAGACAAAGCTACTCTGGCTCGGCGATAAGACCAAGACGCTCAACTACACCCCGAAATCCGACGAGATGGTTCTGACCGTCCATCGGTGGTTTGCGAACAAAAGCTGCCCCGGTAACTGGATGTATTCCCGTATGGGTGATTTGGCATCCAAGGTCACGGCAGCGCTCGGCAGTGAGGTGAAGCCGATCGAACCGACCCAGCCCACTGGCACAATCAAAGCTGGTGACCTCGTGACCATCACTGGCAGCACCTACTATGGCGGCAAATCCATCCCCGGCTGGGTGAAGAAGCTCCGCTGGTATGTGGTAGAGGTCAGCGGTGACCGTGCGGTCATCAATAAGGACGAGTCCGGCAGATACGCCATCATGTCGCCGGTCAAGACCTCTGCGCTTGCCTTGGCAGGCACGAAACCCTCCGAGAACTATCGCATTCATACCGTAACGCACGGAGATACCCTCTGGGCAATCGCCAAGAAGTATCTCGGCAACGGCAGCCGCTATAAGGAAATCGTCAGCCTGAACGGGCTGAAAAGCAATGTCATCTACAGCGGCATGAAGCTGAAGATTCCGAATAAGTAAATCGAACCTATCACACGCCCTCTGCGGATTTTTCCGTGGAGGGCGTTATTATTTTTGCCCATTTTACCCTGACAAAAGTGCCTTTTCTCTGGGTATAGCGAGAAACGCTATTTCTCAGGAATGAGGTATCAATTACTATGACAGACACGGAACGCTCACGAATTGTGGAACTCCAACACCAGGGCTACGGGTATAAGAAAATATCCGCTATAACAGGGCTACCGCTAAACACAGTAAAGTCCTTTTGCGCCAGGCATCCTGTGCAGATCAAAGAGTTACCGAGTTCAAATGCCCTGTGTCGAAACTGTCTGGCTCCGCTTGAGCAGACACCGCATAAACGGAAAAGGATGTTCTGCTCCGATGCTTGCCGTATGGCGTGGTGGAACGCGCACCCTGAAAGAGTGCAGCGAAAAGCGTACTACACACTCACTTGCCGACATTGCGGGAAGCAGTTTGAAAGCTATGGCAACAGCCATCGGGTGTTCTGCTCCCGTGACTGCTATTTGAAATTCCGCAGGAAGGAGACCGACCATGAGTGATTACGATAAGCGTCTGTTTGCCTACCAGATGGCGATGGCACTCGCCCGGAGTATGCGTTCCAAGGGGCTGATCTCAGCCAAAGAGTACGCTAAAATTGATACGATCATCGCCAATAAATATGGCATATCTTCGTGTAGTATATTCCGCTGAAATCGCTGGATAACTGGGGCATTCAGAGGTAATATGTAACACACCTAAGGAGGTGAACCGATGGATAGAATTATAAAACGGGTCGATTTCCCGAAAATCATGCAGCCGCAGTTTTTGAAAGTATGCGCCTACACCCGTGTTTCCTCCGGCAAGGATGCGATGCTCCATTCGCTTTCTGCCCAGGTCAGTCATTACAGCGAAATGATCCAGTCCCATACCGGCTGGGTCTACTGCGGCGTTTACAGCGACGAAGCCCTGACCGGAACCAAGAGCGACCGGGACGGCTTTCAGCAGATGCTGACAGACTGCCGTGCCGGGAAAATCGATATGGTCATTACAAAGAGCATTTCCCGCTTTGCCAGAAACACCGTCACTCTTTTGGAAACCGTCCGAGAGCTGAAAAGCCTGGGCGTTGATGTGTTCTTCGAAGAACAGAACATCCACACCATGAGCGCTGACGGTGAGTTGATGCTGACCATCCTGGCATCGTATGCCCAGGAGGAAAGCCGCTCCGTCAGCGAAAACCAGAAGTGGCGTGTCAAACGGAACTTTGAAGCAGGAATCCCCTGGAACGGGCGAATGCTCGGATACCGAATGCAGGATGGCAAATACTACATCATTCCGGAGGAGGCGGAGCTGGTTCGCCGCATTTATCGAGAATTTCTCGACGGCATGGGTCGAAACCGCATCGCTGCAAAGCTGAATGACGAGGGCATTCAACCCACCAGATACGGTGAAGAATGGCATCCGCAGACGATTGCAAAGATCCTACGGAACTACGCCTACACGGGCAATCTGCTCCTTCAGCGATTTTACTGTGAAAGCTACATCACGAAGAAAACGGTTCCCAACAACGGGCAGAAAACAATGTACCATGCGGAAAGAACCCATGAAGCCATTATCCCTTTGGAAGAGTGGAAGGCAGTGCAGACAGAAATTGAACGGCGAGCTGAGCAGCACAAATCGAAGCCGCCCGCACAGCCGTCTTTCTTTTACACTGGTCGCATTCAGTGTGCAAAATGCGGGAAGAACTTCCGCAGGAAAACAACGGCAGCACGGGTGGTTTGGATCTGTGCCACGCTCAACACCAAAGGGAAAAAGCACTGCGCTTCCAAGCAGATACCGGAGGCCACCCTTGACGAGCTGGTGCGACAGGTCACGGATGACCCTTTCAGCGTCAAAAAAATCATTGCCGATGACGGCAACACCCTGCACTTTCACTTTTCAGACGGCTCAGTGGTCACACGCACCTGGACAGACCGTTCACGAGCTGAAAGCTGGACGCCGGAAATGAAAGAAAAGGCACGACAGCAGTCACTGGCAAGAAGGAGGCAAAAATCATGAACACTGCGGTTCGGACGGTTACGGTGATACCACCGTCCATCAACCCCATGACCCACCTAACTGACACGCCGCTTTACAAACTGCGAGTTGCTGCTTACGCCCGTGTTTCCACGGACAGCGATGAGCAGTTCACCAGCTACGAAGCTCAAATCGACTACTACACGCAGTACATTCAGAGAAACCCGGAATGGACATTCGTAAAGGTCTATACAGATGAGGGGATTTCCGGCACGAATACCAAGCACCGTGCGGGTTTCAATGAGATGATCGAGGATGCCTTGGCGGGAAAAATCGACCTCATCGTTACAAAGTCCGTCAGCCGATTCGCTCGAAACACCGTGGATAGCCTCGTCACCATCCGCAAACTCAAAGAGAAAGGCGTCCAGGTCTACTTTGAAAAGGAGAACATTTACACCTTCGACGGCAAGGGTGAACTGCTGCTCACCATCATGTCGAGCTTGGCGCAGGAAGAAAGCCGCTCCATTTCGGAGAATGTAACCTGGGGGCAGAGAAAACGCTTCGCCGACGGGAAGGTCAACCTGCCATATAAGCAGTTCCTCGGTTACCGCAAAGGAGCGGACGGCTTTCCAGAAGTTGTACCGGAGGAGGCGGTCATTGTCCGCCGAATCTATACTCGATTCATGGAGGGGCTGACGCCGGGAGCTATTGCAAAGGAGCTGACAGCGGATGGAATTCCGACTCCATCGGGAAAACAACGCTGGCAGACCAGTACAGTGGAAAGCATCCTCCAAAATGAGAAGTACAAGGGCGCTGCACTCCTGCAAAAATGCTTTACAGTCGATTTCCTCACGAAAAAGAGGAAGGTCAACGAGGGCGAGGTGCCGCAGTATTATGTGGAACACAGCCATGAGCCAATCATTACGCCGGAAGAGTTCGACAAAGTTCAGACGGA
>CDYX01013538.1_pt1 | contig 19333 bp, 9 predicted proteins | sample 554871 | NCBI WGS metagenome assembly CDYX01 (sample SAMEA3182061, study PRJEB8094) | gut metagenome | biome: human; feature: gut; material: Stool; isolation source: human stools | place: Canada | collected 2013-01-14 | reverse complement strand
GGTGGGGATGAAGTTCCGTATAAGTTAGCAAATGCGGGCTATCCTATTATACTCTGTAATGTGGGTAATTTCTATTTGGATATGGCCTATTGTTATCATGTGGAAGAGCCGGGATTGCGTTGGGGCGGTTACGTAGATGAGTATGTAACGTTTGATATGTTGCCTTTTGATATTTATAAGTCTTTACGGCGGAATTTGAAGGGTGAACCTGTGGATGTAAAAACTGCCTCAAACGGTAAACAACCCTTGACAAAAGAAGGCTGTCAGAATATTAAAGGTTTGTCCGGACAAATCTGGTCGGAGACAATCCGTAGTTTTGAACAGATAGAATATTATCTTTTCCCGAAAGTCTTCGGGCTGGCAGAGCGCGCTTGGAATGCTCAACCATCGTGGGCATTATCTTCGGACAACAAGATATATATGGATGCCAAACGGAAATATAATGCCGGTATTGTAAATTATGAATTGCCTCGTCTGGCAAAGCGGGGAATTAATTTCCGGATATCTCCTCCCGGTATTATTGTAAGGGATGGATTATTACTGGCTAATACAACCAATCCAAATGTGGTAATCCGGTATACCACTGACGGTAATGAGCCTAATGAAAATTCTGTAGTATGGAAAGAACCGATAAAATGCGATGCTCCATTGATAAAGGCTAAAGCTTTTTGTTTAGGGAAAGAAAGCGTAACAATTGTATTGATAAATAAATGATATCTGAATAGAAGGCTATTTTAATAATATTAGGATAGCTTTCTATTTATTTTGTGTGTTTTGGAAACTTTAGGAATATTGAAAACGATATAAATTTCAGGTTCTTCTTTACACTGTTCAATAAACTCCACCTGTATACATGAGGATTAATTTAATTATCAGTTGAAATATAAATACATTTATCATATTGTGTTTTTATTAATTTTTTCATATTTTTGCAGGGAGTTTTTGGAATATTTGTGAAAGGCATGGATAGTTTTGTAAAAATGAGAAGGTATTTGTTGTTTATAATCCTTCTCATTAATGGTACTGTAAGCAAGGGGCAGATTTATAAGTACATAGGGCTGGAAGATGGTTTGAACAATCAGAAAATATACCATATCCAGAAAGACCGAAGAGGGTATATGTGGTTCTTGACTCAGGAAGGGGTAGACCGTTATGACGGCAAACATATCAAGCATTACACCTTTTCCGACAACAGCATGAAGTTGGACTCGCGGATTGCCTTGAGCTGGCTTTATATGGACAGAAAGGATAGGTTATGGGTGATTGGTCAAAAAGGGCGTATTTTCAGGTATGATTCACAACATGATAAATTCGAGCTGGCCTACATACATCCGAAGCTGATTAGAAATAAGTCTCAGGCATTTCTTAATTACGGTTATCTGGATAAAAATGACCATGTCTGGTTGTGTTATAAAGACACCATTACTTGGTATAATATCCGTACTGGCACAACGCAGGATATGGTAATGCCGGTCCACGGGGAAATAACTGCCATCGAACAGACGGAGGGCAACCATTTCTTTATCGGTACGGGAAGCGGTCTGTTTCATGTTGGAGTAGAAGAGGGGAAACTGAAGTTGGTTTCCGATGAAGTCGTGGAAAGTATAGTTACACCGGTACATGAACTCTATTATCACGCTATTTCAAAACAATTGTTTATAGGAGGCTATAAAGACGGAATACTTGTGTATGATATGGGGGAATCGGGAAAAATCACTTCCTGTCATTCACCAAACAATGTAGAGATTAACCGGATTGTTTCATTGAATGCTCATGAATTGCTAGTGGCTACAGGTGGAAAAGGTGTATATAAATTAGATGTGAATACCTGCCTGAGTGAACCATATATAACGGCTGATTATAGTAGCTATAATGGGATGAATGGAAACAATATCAATGACATTTATGTGGATGAAGAAGAGCGTATCTGGCTTGCTAATTATCCCACTGGTATTACAATCCGTAATAACCGTTATCAGAGTTACGACCTGATAAAACATTCTCTCGGAAACAACCGGTCACTGGTGAACGATCAGGTTCATGATGTGATGGAGGATAGTGACGGCGATCTTTGGTTTGCTACCAGTAATGGTATCAGTCTCTATCAGACCGGTACAAAAGAGTGGCACTCCTTTTTTAGTTCTTTTGATCCGGTACCGGATGATGAGAATCACATCTTCTTAGCACTGTGTGAAGTCTCTCCCGGTGTGATATGGGCTGGTGGTTTTACCTCCAATATTTATAAGATAGAAAAAAAAGGGTTTAAAATAAGTTGTTTTTCTCCTGCTTCTATTGCAGGAATACGCCCCGACCAATATATTTTTGATATTAAAAAGGATTCGAACGGTGATATTTGGTCTGGTGGATATTATAATTTAAAACGTATCAATCTTGAGACTAAAAGTGTGCGTTTGTATCCGGGGGTAAGTTCCATCACCACCATTCTGGAGAAAGATGCCCGGCAGATGTGGATTGGTACGAGAATGGGGCTTTATCAGCTTGATAAGAAATCTGGAGTTTACCAATATATTGACTTGCCTATTGAGTCTCTTTACATATGTGCATTATACCAGAGGGAAAACGGCATCCTGTATATTGGTACCCGTGGAGCCGGACTTCTAGTTTATGATAGCAATGAAGGGAAATTTATTCATCAGTATCGGGCTGACAACTGTGCGCTGATTTCCGACAATATTTATACGATTCTTCCACGTCAGGACGGCAGCCTCCTGATGGGAACGGAGAACGGTATTACAATCTATTCACCCAATGAACACTCCTTCCGCAACTGGACGCGGGAGCAGGGGTTGATGAGTGTCAATTTTAATGCAGGCTCTGCCACCGCTTACAGTAGTAGTACGCTTGTTTTTGGCGGTAATGACGGTGCTATCAGGTTCCCGACAGACATACAGATACCGGAGCCGCATTATTCACGTCTGTTGCTGCGTGATTTTATGATAGCTTATCACCCTGTTTATCCGGGTGATGACGGATCTCCCTTAAAGCAGGATATTGACGAAACCGAGCAGCTTGAATTAGCCTACGGACAGAATACTTTCTCTCTTGATGTAGCTTCTATTAATTATGATTATCCGTCCAATATTCTTTATTCATGGAAAATTGACGGTTATCATAAAGAATGGAGCCGTCCGAGCCACGATAACCGGATTCTTGTCAGAAATTTGCCTCCCGGCAGTTATACTTTACAAATTCGTGCCATATCCAATGAGGAGAAATATAAGACTTATGAGACGAGGAGCATTCAGATCATTATTACACCTCCGGTATGGGCCAGTATGTGGGCCATGGTGGGGTATGCAATTCTATTGGTGTTGGTTATGATTATCATATTCCGTATTATCATGTTGCACAAACAAAAGAAGATATCGGATGAGAAAACACGGTTCTTTATTAATACGGCCCATGACATACGTACACCGCTTACATTGATAAAAGCACCGTTGGAGGAAGTTGTAGAAAATCATATGGTGACTGATAAGGCATTACCTCATATAAATATGGCTCTTAGGAATGTGAATACATTGCTTCAACTGACGACCAACCTGATAAACTTTGAGCGGATAGATATTTACTCTTCTACCCTTTATGTATCAGAGTATGAGCTGAACTCTTATATGAATGATGTTTGCGCTACTTTCCGCAAATATGCCGAAATGAAACATATCAAATTTGTTTATGAAAGTAACTTTGACTATTTAAATGTGTGGTTTGATAGTGACAAGATGGGATCTATTCTAAAAAATATTTTGTCCAATGCATTGAAATACACGCCGGAAAATGGCAGTGTGTGTATTTGTGCTTACGAGGAAGGAACCACTTGGAGTATCGAAGTGAAAGATACAGGAATCGGTATTCCTTCATGTGAGCAGAAGAAATTATTCAGGAACTATTTTAGAGGTAGCAATGTTGTCAATCTGAAAGTAACGGGTAGTGGAATCGGACTTATGTTAGTATATAAACTGGTCCGGTTGCATAAGGGAAAGATTCAGATTCAAAGTGCCGAACAACAGGGTACTTGTGTCCGGATAACTTTTCTGAAAGGAAATAAACATTTCCATAAGGCTAAATTCATTTCCCCTAAAGAGGTGGATGAATGTCCGGAAGTTACCATGTCGGGTGAGGCTCCGGATTTGCCGGTCATGAAATCTCCACAGATGAACAATTCTTCGCAACGTGTTTTGGTAGTGGAAGATAATGATGATTTGCGCAATTATCTTGTTGATATGCTTGCCGTAAGTTATTACGTTCAGTCTTGTTCCAATGGAAAGGATGCACTTGTCATTATACGGGAATTTAATCCGGATCTCGTCATATCTGATATAATGATGCCCGAAATGAGTGGGGATGAGCTATGTTCAACTATAAAGAGTGATATTGAGATGTCCCATATTCCAGTCATTTTGCTGACCGCACTAGGGGATGAAAAAGATATACTCGGAGGACTGGAAATCGGAGCAGATGCTTATATCACCAAACCTTTTAGTGTGGGAATACTTAAGGTTACTATTAAAAACATACTTGCGAATCGTGCATTGCTCCGTCAAGTTTATAATAGTATTGAAGATGAAGAGAAGGATTTACCAGCTAATTGCGCTAATACCTTGGATTGGAAATTTATAGCTTCAGTTAAGGAATGTATAGAGAAGAACATGGGAGATCCGGGCTTTAATGTGGAGATGCTTAGCAGTCATCATCATATGAGTCGTACAAGTTTCTTTAATAAATTAAAAGCGTTGACCGGTTATGCTCCGGCTGATTATATCCGGATGATACGTTTGCAACATGCTGCACAGTTGTTAAAACAGGGTGAACATACAGTAACGGAGGTTTCTGATATTGTTGGATTCTCGGATGTGAAATACTTCCGGGAGGTATTTAAGAAGTATTACGATGTAAGTCCAAGCAAGTATGCAGAGTCGGGAAAGGAGGGAGCTTCTTCGACAACCAATTTTCGAAACGAGACAGATTAACCAAAAAGCCCTGTAAGAATGTTTTCTTCTCACAGGGCTTGTCTTTATGGGAAAGGAATTATTTATAGTAATTTGTTGGAGCCAAGTATAATCAGCATGGTATATCCCAGTATTAGTCCGATGATTCCCATAATTATGCCGACTTTTTCCATATCTTTTTGCTGAATCATACCCGTGGCATGTGCCAGTGCGTTGGGAGGGGTACTGATGGGTAATATCATTGCTAATGATGATCCGATTGCTACCCCGATCAATAAAGTTTCTACCCCACCTAATGAAGACAGGTTTTCGCGCATGCTGCTTCCTGCAATAGCAAGAATAGGGACGAGCAATGCCGCAGTAGCCGTATGTGAGATGAAGTTTGCCATGGCATAACAAATCAGTCCGGAGCCGACAATCATTAGTACAGGAGGCCATGTGTTGAAGGGGATAGCTTCAATCATATGTTTGGCCAGTCCTGTTTCCTGTAAGGCAACACCCAGTGCGAATCCACCGGCTACCATCCAGAGCACACTCCAACTGATTTCTTCCAGGTCACGTTTAGTGATAACCCCTGTTATACAGAATACGGCTACCGGAATCATGGCTACTACATTGGAATTCACTCCTGTCACTTTGTCAAACATCCATAGGACGACAGTGATAGCAAAAGTGATATAAACCACAATGGAACGCCAGTCTTTTTTGCTTCACCTTCAATTTGTAATTCGATATTTTTTTGTTTAAAAGGGAATAATCTTAAGAGAATAAACCACGCAATAAATAATACAATAATGGTATAAGGCAACATAAAACTCATCCACTCTCCGAAACCGATGTTTAAGTTTAGCCCTTCCGGATCATTCAGGTATTTTAAAGCAATGGCGTTGGGTGGAGTGCCGATAGGAGTTCCCATACCGCCTACATTGGCAGCTACAGGAATAGCCATGGCCAGACCTATTTTTCCTTTACCGTCTGCTGGCAGTGCTTTTAACACAGGAGTAAGGAAAGTGAGCATCATGGCAGCTGTAGCCGTATTGCTAAGGAACATTGAAAAGGCTGCTGTAACGAGAATGAATCCTAATAGTACATAGCGTGACTGTGTTCCGAAAGGTCGCAACATGACGCGTGCCAACAATACGTCCAGTCCGCTTTTGGTTGCTGCGATGGCAAGTATGAACCCACCTATAAATAGCATAATGATAGGATCGGCAAAGCAGTGCATAATGGATTTATACTTGACTGTCTGCCCTAACTTATCAGCTGAAATATTTTGTGTGAGGAACCATAAGCTACTGTCGGAAACGGTGAGTAATAGTAATACAACAATCAATACGGAAGTTGTCCATGCAGGGACAGCTTCGAATACCCACATCAGTGTGGCAAAAATAAAGATGGAAATAAGTCTTTGTTCTATGACGGTTAATCCTTCTATTCCAAATGTGTCAATAGGGAGGAGCCATAAAATAAGGGAGAGGGTAATAGCTACGGTTAACTTAATGCATCGGGTTACTGTCTGATTTTTTGCCAACCGTTTGGCTTTTTTCAAATCCTGATAAGCCTCTACTAGATGGAAGCCGTGAAAAATTTTGTACATAATACTAGGTTAAGATAAAATTTAAAAAAACGGTGCAAAAATAACTTTTTATTCCATATTTAGTTATTAGGAGATGATTTTTTTTCTTTATTTTTTCTAGCTAAAGTGTCTTTGGAGATATTAATATAGATATTAGGTTAATTAGGACAAATTCTCTAAATTTGTGCCATTAACTTGACTAATACATCCATGGAGCATACTGAAACTTTAATAGTGGAGCAGTTGAAGACAGGCAATGAAGATGCTTATCAATACATCTATGACCGTCACTATGCTCTGCTGTGTCATGTCGCGAATGGCTATGTAAAAGATCAATTCCTCGCGGAAACCATCGTCGGAGATACTATTTTTCATTTATGGGAGATTCGTGAAACGCTGGAGATTTCCGTTTCCATCCGTAGCTATTTGTTGAGAGCCGTCCGTAATCGTTGTATCAACTATCTTAATTCAGAATGGGAAAAGCGAGAGATTGCGTTTTCATCTCTAATGCCCGATGAGATAACAGACGATAAAATGACGATATCCGATTCGCATCCGTTGGGGACATTGCTGGAGCGTGAACTGGAAGAGGAAATATATAAAGCCATTGATAAATTGCCGAACGAATGTCGTCGCGTGTTCGATAAAAGCCGTTTTGAAGGAAAATCATACGAAGAAATTTCTCAAGAGTTAGGCATCTCTGTCAATACGGTTAAGTATCATATAAAGAATGCATTAGCATCTTTACAAACGAATCTAAGTAAATATCTGATTACTCTACTTTTATTTTTTTTCGGGTAAAAACGAAAAAAAGTCATTTTTAGACTACCCTCAATTAAAAATCTACTGTCTCCTTTATAGAACGCAGAAAAATGGAAGAAGAAAAGAAACATATTGATGAATTGATTGCAACCTATCTGACCGAAGGTTTGGACAAAAATGCTTTAGCCGAACTAAAAGCATGGATAGCTGCATCACCTGAAAATGAGGATTATTTTATTCAGCAACGGGAAGTCTGGTTCTCTGCCGTGAGCCGTGAAGCCGCGTCGAAATACAATAAAGACAAGGCATTCGATACCTTTAAGAATCGTATCGGGAGCCGGAAACAAGTGGAGAAAGCTCCTCGCCAGGAATTCCGTTTGTCGGCGTTGTGGCGTTATGCCGCGATTATCGCAGTCATACTTGCAGTAGGATGCTTCTCATATTGGCAGGGAGGAGTGAATGTAAAAGACACTTTTGCAGATATATCCGTAGAGGCTCCTTTAGGATCAAGAACGAAACTCTATTTGCCTGATGGTACATTGGTTTGGTTGAATGCCGGTTCACGAATGACCTACTCACAAGGCTTCGGAGTAGATAACCGTAAAGTAGAATTAGAAGGCGAGGGATATTTTGAAGTCCAACGGAATGAGAAACTCCCTTTCTTTGTAAAGACTAAAGATTTACAATTGCAGGTATTGGGAACAAAATTTAATTTCCGCGATTATCCGGAAGATCATGAAGTAGTAGTATCCTTGTTGGAAGGGAAAGTAGAATTAAGTAATTTACTGAAAAAAGAGAAAGAAGCTTTCCTTGCACCCGACGAGAGAGCGATATTAAACAAAGCGAACGGATTGATGACCGTAGAAACTGTCACAGCTTCCAATGCCTCCCAATGGACGGATGGCTATCTGTTTTTTGATGAAGAACTTTTGCCCGACATCGTGAAAGAATTGGAACGTAGCTACAATGTGAATATCCACATAGCTAATGATTCATTAAATAAATTCCGGTTCTACGGAAACTTCGTCCGTCGGGAACAAAGTATTCAGGAAGTGTTGGATGCGTTGGCATCTACAGAGAAAATGCAATATAAAATTGAAGAGCGCAATATAACTATCTATTAACCAGTTACCAGAGATTATAATACTATGATTGTTTAACCTTATAATTGAAGAATATGAGTAAAGGAAATAATACTGAATAGTCTTTAGTGAATGATAAGGAGAGAAAAATAAAAACCGGAAGATCTCGAACATCTTCCGGCTCCTGAATCTCTTCTTCAACAACTTTCAAACGTGAGCATGTTTTCAAAAGAGATTATGCAAAGTTAGCAAAATACATCTCTTTTAAAACGAGTTATTCAAGTTTTAATTAAATAATTTGTTTATTTTATGAATTACAGGAAGAAGGCCATATTAATGGTCGTGGCTCTCTTTTGCCTTAACATAGCAATGCTAGCCCAGGCCGTTTCATTGAAAATGAATAATGTTTCAGTGAAAGAAGCAATGACGCAATTGAAGAATAAAAGCGGATATTCTTTCGTATATAAAGTGGGGGACCTGGATACTAGGAAGATTGTAAGTGTAAAGGCAAAACAATTGAATGAAGCTATCGATCAGATATTGTACGGGCAAGAAGTTGTTTATGAGGTAAAGGGCAAGAATATTATTGTCCAAAAAGGGCAACCCCGTCCGAAAGTTTTGAAAGATAGTAAGAAACGAAAAATCATGGGTGTGGTGAACGATCTGAATGGTGAACCTATTATTGGTGCTACTGTAAAGGAAAAGGGAGATGTTAATGGAACTGCGACCGATTTGGATGCAAAATTTGTTTTGGAAGTATCATCAGGAGCAGTATTGGAAATCTCTTATATCGGTTATCAGACACAAGAAGTAAGAGTTGGTGACCGGACAACTTTAGCTATTACCTTGATTGAAGATCAGAAGGTGCTAGATGAAGTGGTAGTAGTGGGATATGGTACAACCTCCCGTAAAAACTTGACCACAGCTATTGCGACGGTAAAAACTGAAAAAATATCGAAAGCTGCTAATAGTAGTGTAGCCAGTATGTTATTAGGACGTGCGGCAGGATTACAGGCTACGGTAAATAGTACTCAACCCGGAGGTGAAATAAATATTTCTATTCGTGGTGGTGGAAATCCGATTTATGTTGTTGATGGAGTAGTAATGCCAAATTCTTCTTTAGAAGTCGGGAGTGGGGAAACTGGATTGCCGGATGGTGTTAAACGTGCCGCTTTGGCAGGCTTGAATCCTAGTGACATAGAATCTATTGAAGTACTGAAAGACGCTTCAGCGGCTATCTATGGTATCGGTGCAGCTGATGGTGTTATCCTGATTACAACCAAAAAAGGAGTAGAAGGGAAGCCTCATATTACTTATGAAGGGAGTTATTCTATTCAGAAGCGTTATTCTTATGGGATGAATCGTCTGAATTCACAAGAATACATGAATATGGTCAATTTGTACGGAAAAGAAAATTATTTGTTTATTAATGAGCAATATCCTTATGGAAATGTGGGATATGATGGTAAATGGACTCCGGTATTTACGTCTGAACAGATAGCGAATGCAACTACAACAGATTGGTTGAGTTATGTATTGAAGACAGGGCAAGTTAATAATCAGAATTTGACTATTAGTGGCGGTTCAAAAACACTGCGTTATTATTTAGGATTAAACTATTATGATGAAGACGGGGTTGTTCGTAATGCCGGAATGCAGCGTTATTCTTTGCGGACCAATATTTCTGCGCAGCTGTTTAGCTTCTTGAAGTTGACAACCATTGCTAATTTGAATCATAATAAATATAGTAATTCTACGGTAGGAGGAGATACCGATAATCAAGGGAATTCGGCAGCAGGGTCACTTTATACAGCAATGAATTATCCGCCTTATCTCGCTATGTACGATAATATGGGAGAATATACAATATTCGGTAGGGAACCGAATCCGTTGGCTGCATTAGAAATTTGCGACGAATCTAAACAAAGTAGTTATTATGTGAACTTTGCTCTTGATATTGATATTATCAAGAATATGTTGTCGGCTAAATTGTTGTATGGTGTGAACAAAGAGAATGGAAAACGTTCTGCCTATATTCCTAAAGATGTTTATTGGGGACTTGTTCGTAAATCAAGAGGAAGCCTTGGATATAATGAACGACAGTATGAAACGATGGAAGGTACTCTTTCTTTCCGGCATAAATTCTGGAATATGATAGATGTGAATGCTGTTGCAGGTATGGGGCGGTATTTAGACAAGGGAACCGGAATGACCGTCTCTTACCAGAATGCTAATGATATGATTAACGACAGCAACCTGGCTGCAGCGGATGGGCCTTTCTCTCCAACTTCGTATAAGTATGAAAATGAGAAACGTTCTCAATTCCTTCGTGCTTCTTTCGATGTATTGGAACGTTATGTATTGACGGCTACTTTACGGCGGGATGGAACAGATAAGTTCTTTCCGGATAAAAAATATTCGTTGTTCCCTTCTGCTTCAGTGGCATGGAAAATGTCTAATGAATCGTTCATGCAAAATCTTTCTTGGCTGAATCTATTGAAGGTTCGTGCTAGTTATGGTGTGACGGGTAGTGACAATTTAGGAACTTCTTTATATGGTATTATCGGTATATCCCGTGAAGATGTTAAGTTTTCGAATAGCGGCGTTACTTATGTACCTTATGCACTGCAAAGCGCCAATTATTCGGATGTGACCTGGCAAAAGACAACGATGAAGAACATAGGATTAGATTTTTCAATTTTGAAAGATAAAATATGGGGAAGTCTTGATTTTTTTCGGAATGATGTGACTAACTTGTTGGGAACAGCTCCCACTTCTTTATTGAATATGTACGGTTATCGTCCTATAAATGGAGGGCATTATAAACGGACTGGTGTAGAATTGTCCTTAAACACCTTGAATATCCAGACACCACATTTTAAATGGACTTCTTCACTGGCATTGTCTCATTATAATGCATATTGGATTGAGCGGATGCCGAATTTTGATTATAAGAAATATCAGAAACGGGAAAATGAGCCGATGAGTGCTTATTATTATTATAAGACAATTGGTGTCATTAATGAAGATAGGAGCAACATGCCAGATTCTCAACGTTCGTTACCTCGTGAAGCACAGTTACCTGGATATCCTATTATTGATGATCGCAATGGAGATGGCAAAATAGATATCGATGATATTTATATGGATAACACGTTGCCTAAGGTATATTATGGTTTTGGTAATACCTTTACTTATAAGAATTTTGATTTGGATGTTTATATGTACGGACAGTTGGGCGTGAAAAAATTTAATTCTACTCATGCTAGTAATTGTTCTGCAGCCAATTTAGCAAGCGGAACATTGGCAAGTAACCCTACAGATTATGCTTATTCTATTTGGAATTCACAAATCAATTCCAATGGGACTGTACCGGGAATTGCTTCCAGTAAATCTGTAGCACTTCCGGAAAATGCCCCGATCAACACCTTCTGGGAGAAAGCCTCGTTTTTGAGAGTCAGAAACATTACATTGGGATATAACTGGGATACGAGGAAACTTGCTTTTCTAAAGGGGAATATACAGAATATCCGTCTTTTTGTAGATTTTCAGAACCCATTCACTTTGACCAAGTTCGAAGGTGATGATCCGGAAATAACAACAGCTGCCGGTAATCTTGGCCATGGGCAATATCCTCAATTAAGAGTCTATTCTTTTGGTGCGAAAATTTCATTCTAATTGATATAAAATGTAGAAATATGATGAAAAAGACAATATTATTACCAATATTATCTTCCTTATTACTTTTATTGGGAAGTTGTGAGAATAATTTCGATGCACATATCTATGGCGACCTTATACAGGGCAAATATCCATCTACAGAAGATGAATACGTCTCTTATATGATGACTTGTTATATTCCGTTTACATCGGTATTTACATATCAGATAAATAGTGGAACAGGACAGCACGGCTTCTATGTTGCTACCGGGGGAAATATTCGTATGTTTGACTCTACGTCGGATATAATGGCACCAGCTGTAGTGAAATGTAGCGATGAATGGCTCCGTCTTTCTCAGGCAAACTTTGAAAATTGCTATTATTACTGGAGAGGTTGGGTAGATGATGCCAATAACCTGAATCATTTTCCTAAAACGGCAGAGGTAACTCGTTTTACGGAGATTATCGGTACGCTGGAAAAAGCTCCTGAAGATGTACTGGCTAAAGAAAAGAAGAATAGCCTGTTGGGAGAAGCCCGTCTATGCCGGGGGATGATGCTTTATTACTTGATGCATATTTATGGTCCGGTGCCGGTTGTAATTAACCCCGATGATGTGTTTAATGAAGAAGCACTGGGAAATACTGTGCGCCCTACATTGAATGAGATGTGCGGATGGATTACAGATGATTTGGAGTTTGCAGCCAATAATGCTCCTGAAACTACATTGGAAAAAGGGCGATATACCCGTGATTATGCTCGTTTCTGTCTGATGCGTCATTGTTTGAATGAAGGGGGATATATGGATGGTTATTATAAAAAAGCATTAGATATGTATGAGGCTTTGAAAGGTAAGTATTCCTTGTTCAAATCGGGCAGCAATCCATATACGGACCTTTTTAAAAATGCCAATAAATTTAATAACGAAATCATTATGGCAGTAAGTTGTGATCCAAATGCTGACGGGAATCCTAAGAACGGGAATGCCAATGTTCTTTCTTGGTTGGTTGTTCCTAATGAAGCGTCAGCATTGGATCCGACAGGAAATCGTACTCCTTTCTATCCGCAAAATGGCGGTTGGAATGCTTTTTACAATGTGGCTCCTAAATTCTATAATAGTTTTGAAAAAGATGATTTACGCAAAGAGGCGATTCTAACAGAATACTGGACAAAAGATGGAATTAAGGTGACTAAAAGTGATATTGGGGTGAAATGGGATGGATTTATTTGTAATAAATTTCCAGTGGAAACTTCAGGTACTTTCCAAGGAACAGATATTCCTCTAGCACGGTGGGCCGATGTGTTGCTGATGTATGCTGAAACAGAAGTTCGTTTATCGAAAGCAGCGCCGACTGCAGCTGCAATAGCTGCAGTGAATGAGGTGCGTAATCGTGCCGGACTGGGAAATCTATCCTCTGAAGCTCTGTCATCTGCGGATGCATTTCTGACTGCAATACTGAAAGAGCGTGGGCACGAACTATTTTATGAAGGATGTCGTAAGATTGATTTGATTCGTTTTAATCGTTATGCACGTGAGACGGCTGCAACGAAGGGCAATGTCCCTACAAAACAGTATATGCCTCTGCCCAATTATGCTGTAGACCAAGCAGCAGAGAATGGAAAAACTCTCGAACAAAACTATGAAAGACCAGATTGGAAAACAGATAAAGATGCAGCTGGTGGAATCTAAGAAAATGATTTTTATTCAATTAAATAACAAATAACATGAAATATATGAATTATCTAATAGGTATGCTAATGATATTTGCCGGATGGGGATGTTCGGATGATACGATACAAGAAAATAAAGAGCCGATGGTAGCTACTGATGGCGGATACTTATTTGCCCATATGACAGATGAAAATTATGCCCGTTTATTTTATTCTGTTTCGCGTGATGCATTCCATTGGGAAACATTGAATAAAAAGCGGATTGTGTTGCCTGACTATTGCGGTCATCCTGATATTTGTCAGGGTAAGGATGGTGTGTTTTATATGATTGGCGTACAGCCTAATACGGGGATACCTATATTGTGGTCATCCTCAGATTTAGTGACTTGGAAGAGTGATAAGTTGAAAAAGTCTATATTTAATAAAATATCAGCTTTGGGTTATAAGAATGAAGAAACCTATTACGGAGCTCCGAAAATATTTTATGATGAGGCAGGTGGGCAATATATTATTACTTGGCATGCCGGTAAAACTGGGAATGACGGAGATACATCAGAATGGAAGACGAAACGTACATTTTATATTTTGACATCGGATTTCAAAACTTTCACCGACCCGAAACGTCTGTTCGATTTTACAGGTAGTGACGAAGACATGGCAACTATAGATGTGATTATCCGTAAAGTGGGTGATGAGTATTGTGCTATCATAAAAGATGAACGCTGGCCGGAAGATGCTCCGGAAGTAGCTAAGACAATTCGTATGACAAAGTCGAAGACTCTAACAGGACCATACCCCAATCCGGGAGCGGCAATTACCTCATTAAGTGTGTGGCATGAGGCTCCCATACTCGTTCCTACAGTAGATGGCGAAGGATTCTTTCTCTATGCAGAACGTTATCCGAAGCAATATGACATGTTTAAAGCTTCTTCGATAGACGGTCCTTGGACTGAATGTTATTTTCAAGGTCCCGATGCCCGTCACGGATGCATTGTTCGAGTAAATGAGAAGGTTTATCAGGCTATTTTAAAGGCATACAAGAAATAAAAAGGACAAATATATGATGAAGAACTATTATATTGTAATATTATTACTTATTTCAGCCCTTGTCGTATCCTGTACGGATAGTGTGGAGAAATATGACAACTGGCCTGAATGGAAAACGCAAGGTCCGGTCACTGTAGGCGGAGAGAAAATGACCGAGACGTATTATACCAATTATATAGGGAAAAAACTTCATTTGACGAAGGAGGCAGAAGTTGATTTTACAGGATTCGATGCGTTGGAATTTGCTTTACAGCCTCATTTCTGGGAGTTTATGTCTGACACAAAAGCCCGTTTTAAAGGTGAAACCGGTGAATACGATTTGATTTATGATGCAACTAATGAGTTGGTATATGTAGAACAACCGGAGAAACAATATCCCGATGCCCTCTACCTGATAGGTGCTAATTTGGGACATCCGGGGGCTGGCAGAGTTATTTCGGCTACATGGAATTTGGATACACCGGATAATGGAATGACCTGCTGTCGAATATCAGACAATGTGTTTGAAATATCACTCTATTTGGCAGAGAATTTTGGTTTTAAACTTTTCAAACACCATGGATGGGGAACTCATCCGGAGATTGAAATTTGGGCACAAGATCTTACTTTAGATAAGCCGACTTTAGTTCAGGGATTATCTTCCGGTGATTTTGTGGCGGGACCTTTGTTTAAGTCTGGTATATATCGTTTGACAATAGATATGAAGAATGGCACTTTCTCTATGCAACCGCAGAATGACCAGTCTTCTGATGACAATTTTGTAGTTAATGGTCAGGAAATGAGTATCCTTCCCGGTGTATCTTCTTATCTGGGAGTGAAGCTGAATTTACACAAAGGAGATGTACTGAATTTTGAGAATTTCGGTGATATCAGTGAGATGATTCAACCTGATTTCTTTGAAAATGCTGCAGAAGACCAAGCTGTTTTCCGTGGAATGGATGGAGAATATAAACTATATTATGATCCGGGTAACAGGCTGATTTATGTTGAGAATGTCCAATCGGAATTTCCTGATGCTTTGTGGACTTGTGGAAGTGGATATGGCCATCCGGCTGCTGAAAGTGTAACGGCTCATGGCTGGCAATTTAATACGGGTGATTCCTATCAGTGTATAAAAGTTGGTGAAGGTATTTTCGAGATAACATTATTTTTGGATCATGATTTTCATCTGTTATTTTTTAAGAAGCGTGCGGATTGGGGGACAGGCTTTGGAACTTTAGTGCTTGATCCGTTACCTGCTAATCTGTTGGATAAACATTACCAAGTTTCTAATTTGAGTAGCATAGGCAATGGACATTTCACTGGTGATCTTATTCCTGGTAAAGATTTTACTCCTGGAGTGTATCGTCTTCGCATTGATATAAACAAAAGGGTTATTGCCGCGGTCAATAAAATGGATGAAGCCGATGTTAAACCATTAGAATTCAAGATAAATGGAAAACTGATGCAGCAAAGTGGAACGTCTGACTTCTTTGAAGTGGAACTGGCTTTGACACAGGGGCAAACTGTTGCATTTGAAGGATTCTCCTATTTAGAATATATGCTTCAACCGGAATTTTTTGAATTGGTTGACGGACACTATAAGTTTAGGGCTGTCAGCGGAACTTATCGTATCGACTATCAAATAGATAGAGAATTTATTTATGTGGAAAGAATAGATAAAACAAACTATCCTGATGCGATGTGGCTTACCGGAAATGGCTTCGGACATCCCAAGACGGATGGCAGTATCTGGAATTATCTGAGTGTGGACGATACCGGATGGGGATTTGCTACTCCCGGACAATATCTTTGTTGTGCTAAAACAGGTGACGGGATCTTTGAAACGACATTCTATTTTCACGCGAATTGGGGATGTGTGGCTTTCTATCAGGGAAAACATGTGACTGGTGCTTGGTATTATGCTATCAAATCTTCTGAAGTAAATATTGTTTCATCAGATGGCTCATTTGGGCGTGCATGGGGCTATGATGCTGGCGGAGGAAATGATGTTAATTTTGGAGCTACAATTGATAACATAGATAACCAATATGGAGTCTATCATTTAAAATGGGATATGAATACAAATACTTGTATTATTACAAAACTCTAGTGTAGAATTTTGTGTATAAAAAGAGAAAGATCGGAAGTAATGCCGATCTTTTTTGCCTTTGTTTTTAGTTTTCATATAGGTTACTACCATATATTATTTTATTTTTGCATCATTCTTCTTATGATTTGATAACTACTATAATTAAAACCATGAAAAAACTGAAGATTTTATTATTTCTATGTGTTGTCGCATGTACGCTTACGGTACAAGCACAAAAACAATTTACTTTGAACTCTCCGGATGGGAAACTCCAAACAACTATTACCGTCGGTGATAAGTTGACTTATGACATCCATTGTGACGGACGTCAGATACTGGCTTCTTCTCCGATTTCGATGACATTGGATAATGGAGAAGTTTGGGGAGAGAAAGCAAAGTTGGCCGGCACTTCCGTGAAAAAAGTAGATCAGATGGTTCCTTCTCCTTTCTATCGCGCCAACGAACTAAGAGATTACTATAATGAACTGACTCTCCGGTTTAAGAAAGATTGGAGCGTAGAGTTTCGTGCTTACAATGATGGTATTGCATATCGCTTTGTCAGCCGGTCGAAGAAAACTTTCAATGTAGTGGATGAAACTGTAGATTACCGTTTCCCGTCCGATATGGTAGCCTCTGTTCCGTATGTAAAAGCGGGGAAAGACGGTGATTACGAATCCCAATATTTCAATTCTTTCGAGAACACTTATACTACTGATCGATTATCGAAACTGAATAAAAAACGTTTGATGTTTTTGCCATTAGTAGTGGATGCTGGTGAAGGTGTCAAGATTTGTATCACAGAATCCGGTTTGGAGAATTATCCCGGTCTCTATTTATCTGCTGCTGAAGGGGAAAACCGATTGACGGGTCAATTCGCTCCCTATCCCAAGAAGACGGTGCAGGGCGGACACAATCAACTTCAGATGTTAGTGAAAGAGCGTGAAGCTTACATTGCCAAAGTAGATAAACCCCGAAGTTTTCCATGGCGAATGAGCATTGTTACCACTTCCGATAAAGATTTGGCGGCAAGCAACTTGAGCTATTTGTTGGCTGCTCCTTCCCGTCTGACGGATATTTCATGGATCAAACCCGGTAAAGTGGCATGGGATTGGTGGAATAACTGGAACTTGGATGGCGTTGATTTTATCACCGGAGTAAATAATCCGACTTATAAAGCATATATTGATTTCGCTTCTGCAAACGGAATAGAATATGTAATCCTTGATGAAGGTTGGGCAGTCAACCTGCAGGCGGATTTGATGCAAGTAGTAAAAGATATTAATCTGAAAGAACTGGTAGATTATGCAGCTTCCAAAAATGTAGGTATCATTCTTTGGGCTGGTTATTATGCCTTCGATCGTGATATGGAGAACGTTTGCCGTTATTTTGCCGACATGGGAGTCAAAGGCTTTAAGGTCGATTTTATGGATCGTGACGATCAGTATATGACAGCATTCAATTATCGGGCTGCCGAAATGTGTGCTAAATATAAATTGATTCTCGATTTGCATGGAACGCATAAACCGGCCGGCTTGAATCGTACTTATCCGAATGTGTTGAACTTTGAAGGGGTTAATGGCTTGGAACAGATGAAATGGAGTCCGGCTTCGGTCGATCAGGTGAAGTATGACGTACTGTTGCCTTTCACCCGTCAGGTTTCCGGTCCGATGGATTACACCCAAGGCGCGATGCGTAATGCTTCGAAAGGCAACTATTATCCTTGTAACTCGGAACCTATGAGCCAGGGAACTCGCTGTCGCCAACTTGCTCTGTATGTGGTATTCGAGTCTCCTTTCAATATGCTGTGCGATGCGCCAAGCAACTATATGCGCGAACCGGAATCGACCGAATTTATTGCCAATATTCCGACCGTATGGGATGAAAGTATCGTGCTTGATGGCAAAATGGGAGAGTACATCGTAACGGCACGCCGGGCAGGAAATGTCTGGTATGTAGGTGGAATTACCGATTGGACGGCACGTGACATTGAAGTAGATTGTTCCTTCTTGGGCGACAAGACATACGATGCTACATTATTTAAGGATGGAGTGAATGCCCACCGGGTTGGACGTGATTATAAATGTGAATCTTTCCGGATAAAGAATGACAGTAAGTTGAAGATTCATTTGGCACCCGGAGGTGGTTTTGCACTGAAGATCAAATAATAGGTACTTTAGGTTCTATATTCTATCTAAATATTGAACCGGATTTGATAAGTCTGAAATAGGTTCGATGCTGTATCAGTAAATTTGATACAGCATCGAATTTTTATGAACAGGCCGATTGAGGACCTGCCGTGCAATGACAAATTGGAACGTGTCAGGATAATGCCGCAATACCTGTTCCTATCAGATTGGCATTATTCATACTTTTTATGTCGATCTCTACGTCTTCCAAACCAAATAAACTGAAGAGTTCCCGTAATTTCTCCATGACAATCATATTGTAGTTTTTATCTTTTCTGTTCTTGCTCCAGAAAAGACTTCCTTCGGCAAC
>CDYX01032500.1_pt1 | contig 19471 bp, 8 predicted proteins | sample 554871 | NCBI WGS metagenome assembly CDYX01 (sample SAMEA3182061, study PRJEB8094) | gut metagenome | biome: human; feature: gut; material: Stool; isolation source: human stools | place: Canada | collected 2013-01-14 | reverse complement strand
GTCTGACGTCCTTTTCTTACTAACTGGTTAAATGTTGGCATGTTTTTCACCTCCTGTAGTTTAATTTCAATTTATGCATTTGTATGCACGCTAAATAATTATATAAGCAGAATGGCGGATTGTCAAGATTTTTTTCTTTCCAAATGCGTTTCAGGGGCATGAAAGCTCGCATAAATCCGAAAAGAGGCAGCTCTCATCTAATGAGATTCTGCCTCTTCTTTCTATATAATATACCCAATAAAATTCTTTTGCATTGTTCTATGAAGAACTTCTGTGAAAAATGAACAAGTTTATGCAGTCTGCTCTTCTTCTTTTCTGCTGCTGATGATCAGATATACGCCGACAAAGAATACTGCCATACAGAGAATTACTTTTGCGTTTGTCTCCGGACCTGTCTTTGGTGTGGAGTCTAATACATGCTCCTTTGCCGTAAACTTACTTGCTGATCTTACACCGCCTGCTGCAAGGTTTCTTCCCGTTACACTGCCGGATGTGCTGGTCACACTTGTTCCACTGCCCTGTGTATTATTAGAGGATGCATTCGTTGTACCATTGTCAGCCGGAGTTGCCGGATCATCTGTAGTTCCCGGATCGCTCGGTGTCGGACCATCACTCGGTTCCGGATCTTCCTTTACACCAGGATCATCTGTTCCATTCGGGTCTGCCGGGCTTTCCGGTGAATCCAGTAACTCATATGTATAGTTATTGTTTACTGCAAATTCCTCTCCTGCACTGTTAGAATAGGTATAGATCATCTGTGGTGTCCAGGATGACTGTGAACCGATATCCGTAACACTGGATGGAATGGTAATGGTCTGTACGCCGCTGTTTGAAAAAGCATTCTGCTCGATCACGGTTACACTTGCTGGAAGTGTTACCTCTGTAATTCCATAGCAGCCATTTAATGCTGCATAAGACAATGTGGATGTCTTATCCGATATTTTTACACTGTACTTTCCTTCCGGGCAGTACAATAATTTTGTCTGTGTCTTATTATAGATACATCCGTCATAAGAAGAATAGGTAGCGTTTCCGCCATCTACTTCTACGCTGCTTAAATTGCTGCAGCCTGCAAATGCGGTATCGGAAATCGTATCTACCGCTGCCGGAATGGTCACACTCCCCAATAAAGTACAATTTTCAAACGCACTTGATCCAATACTTGTAACCGTACCCGGAATGGTCACGGATGATAAACTTGCACAGCCATAAAATGCCATGTCCGGGATCACTCCCACGTTTGCGGAAAATGTCAGATCGGACAGACTGCTGCAGCCTGCAAATACACTGTTTCCAATATTCACTACACTGGCCGGTACCACTGCACGGTACAGATTGGTACAACCGGAAAATGCTCCCGAACCAATGCTGATCACGGAACCCGGTATCGTTACACTTGTAAGGGATGTGTTCCCACTGAATACATTATCACTGATCCCTGTAACGGTATCCGGTATCGTAATGTCACCGCCGCTTCCGGTATATGCTGTCAACTCGCCGTTTTCAATGATAAATCCTGCACTCTCTTCTTCTGCTGTTGTAGAAAATGCCGGATAGATCATGACCGCAAGCATAGCTACTACCAGAAAAATTCCCACTCTTCTCTTTGTCTTTCTTTTCATGTTCATCGCCCTGCCTTCATCCTTGAAATTTTATTGTTCTATTTTTTTTGCTACTATATATAATCTTCCGTTCTCCACATACTGATTGCAAGTGGATAATGTCAGAAGTTTATCTCCATATTTGATCGGCTCTTTGTCCGCTAATACCGCACTCTTTTCCACATTTTTCTTAAATACATTAAATTCCTTTTTACTTTCTGCATTTAAAAAATCGTAGTATCGGAACACATCATCGTCCTGATATTCTACTTTTCCAAGACATACGGCTGTTACAATATAAGTTCCTTTTTCATAGATCGTGTCAAACTGTATCGTCTTATGCGACTGCCAGTATTCTTCGTCCAGATATTTTTTTAAAGAACCAAACATGGCACTGCTCTTCATATTATGTCCGTATATGATTATATTTGTACTGCGGTGGACAATGTCATTTCTGCTGTCTATAAACAGCGTACCGTTTTTGTCCTCTTCGCCGCTAAACGTATGGTCCAGATAGTAATCGGTATCGTTCTTCGGCTTCATCACCGGATAATCTACAATGCTGTCCGGTATTGTCAGCCAGCCTGCAAACTCCGGATTTTCCTGATATATTGCCTGATATTCCGGCAGAATGTCCGGCAGTTCTTCCTGTTTACCCTCTGCATTTTCCTGTTTTTTAGAAATGTCACCCTTTTTTTCAAGTGTGGTTGTCGGTGCATTCACGGAAGTCTGCTTTAAATCCTGCAAATGTTGTATTTCTTTTTTCCCTTTATAATTACTATATTCTATTCCGAAGTAAATTGCAAAACAAATTACTGCGGCTATGACACAGATGATTCCTCCGTATTTCCGAAGTCTGTCTGTCGTCTCTTTTTTGTCCTCGATCTTTTTCTCTGCATCTAACTGCTGCTGGGACTGCGTCGCAACCCGCTCCACAATATCTGCAAAAAATGCTTCTCCTATCGGACTTTTAAAAACCAGTTTTTCCTGCTTCATCCAATCGTACAGATGTAATAGTACATCCATATCATCCATGTCGACATTGTCGACGATGTAACGTATCGTATTTACATCGTCGAGTCCGTCGCTATATTCCTCATATGTCTGAAAAACGTATGCACCAATCTTGTACTCTCTGTTCATAAATCTTTACTTCACTTTTATTTTCTTTGCAGAGGAGTAACTTCCATAGGTCTTTACACCCTTGCTGCTCTTAAATGCACGCACTTTGTAGTAGTAGGTCTTGTTACTCTTTAATTTTTTGTTCACATATGTGACTGTCGAGCGTTTATTGATGGTCTTTACTAAGGTATATTTGCCGTTTTTAGATGTACTGCGGTATACCTCATATCCTGATGCAGAAGCAAGTCCTTTCCACTTTACTTTTACCTGTTTTGCCTTTGGCGAAGTAACTGTTACCTTCGGCGTTGCCGGTGTCGTCTTAGCGATCACCACACTGGTAAATTTACCATATACTGTTCCCGTACTATTCTTTACATATGCTCTTACTTTATATTTGTAAGAAGTTGACGGCGCCAGTTTTTTATTGGTATATGTGGTCTTTTTCGTTGTTGCTATCTTCTTGTATTTTCCATCGCTCTGCTTGCGGTAGATCTCATATCCGGTTGCTTTTCCGCTAAAACTCCATACCAGTTTCACGCTGTTTGCTTTACTGGATTCCATACGCAGACCGGTCGGCTGCAATACGTTGATGTTAAAGTAACGGATGACTGTTCCCGAGTAGTTGCCTGCTCCGGAAATGATCACCTGACCAACACCTGCATTTTTATTGTTCTTGTACTGAAGCGTATAGTCTGTTCCGCGTGACAATGTCCGTGTTCCGTTCTTGATGGTTACAGTCGGTGTCTTTTCCGTACCATCATAATCAAATCCGGATACAGAAGAATATGTACAGTTTGCCAGATTTTTCTTTACGATCTTGAAACTTCTGCTCACACTTCCCGTATATTTTCCAATTCCGGTAATTGTGATCTTTACAGTTCCCACATTCGTATTCTGGCTGTAAGTCAGGATATAATCTGTGCCTGCTGTCATTGCCTGACCACTGTAAGAAACCTGTGTGATCGGTGCGATCGCACTTCCCTGATAAGTATACTCATCAGCGATCGAATTGGTTTCTACCTTATTTCCACCGTTTGCTGCAAGGTCATATGCAATGTTGAAGGTTCCGGTGATCGTTCCTTTGTAAACTCCTGTTCCTGTAATTGTTACGGTTGCAGTTCCTACTTCAATGTTATTGTTCCAATCAATGTTGTAATCCGTTCCCTGTATCAGCTTGGAACCTCCAAAAGTTACGGTTGCCGCAGGTTTTACCGTTGTTCCGGTATATGCCTGTGGTGCAATGGTTTCAATACGTCCGTTGGACTCCAGATTTCCGATGATCTTGAAGTCTTTTGTGACCTGTCCGCCATAGTTTCCGATACCTTTGATGACCACGGTTGCAGTTCCCGGTTTTACGGTATTTGTTCCCGCTTCACACTGATAATCTACACCTTTTTTCAGTACTGTGGTTCCATAAGTTACTGTTACATCCGGTACTACATTACTTCCGGTATAATCCTGATTATCGATGGCAGCTACCTGGATATCTGCTGAATCTAAGGACTTCGGCGTGATCTGATAGGTTGTTGTTCTTGTGTTCTTAAAGTTGTTAATTCCGGTTACTGTGATCGTTATCGTTCCACTGTCCGTATGGTTTTCACTGTACTCCAGTGTGTAGTCCACGCCTTTTACTAATGTTGTTGCGCCAAACGTAATGACCGGTTCCGGTTCCTTTGGATTTTTATCATACTCCTGATCGTCTATTGACTCAATGATGATGTTCTCATCTGCAATGTCTCGTGGTACGATCTGGAAGGTCTTCTGATAGCTGTTGTAATAGGTATCTTTGATTGCATCATAGTAACCTGTATAGTTGCCACAGAATGTAATAACTGCTGTAGCTGTACCTGCATTTGTATTAGACTGGTAAGCTATTGTATAATCTCTTCCTTCCTCTAACTGTACCTCAGCATCATTGATGGTATCAAATATTCCAATACCCGGTGTGATCTCTGCTCCGGTATAGGTCTGCTCCGCAATCTCTTCCATATGGCTTCCCTCTACCATGGCAGCATCTGCTCCCGAACCGGTAAACAGGCTCTTCGGAATGATCTTATAGGTCAGTTCTATCTCCTCACCGTAGTTTCCGATTCCGGTGATCCGGACTGTATTTGTTCCGGCATTCACTGTTTCTTCATATACTACGGTATAATCGATTCCTTCTACTAACGGTTCTGTACCTTTAAATGTATCTCTGATAACAACTTCCGGTTTATGCTCTTTTCCATCATATACATAGGATGGGAATGCTTCTACCGTAAGTTCTCCGCTCTCATAAGTTCTCTTTATGGATCTTGGAACGATCTTAAAGATCGGGTCATCTACCGTGAATGTTCTGGTGCCGATATAGTTTCCGGTTCCCTCGATGGTTCCGTAAACCGGTCCTACATCCCGGTTCGTATCTACCTGGATCGGATTGCCTTCTTCATCTGTATCTGCTACCTGATAGCTTACCTGATAATCTGTTCCTTCTACTAAATCATGACCATTATATTTCAGCGGCAGTACCGGTGTTAACAATTCTCCCGTGTACTCTACTTCTAAAATCTCTGTCAGACCAACATCGTATACACTGTCTGTCTTATCATTGATGTTCTTCGGCAGAATCACAAACTCTGTTGTAAGGGTTCCGGTATAGTTGCCTTTTCCTTCAATGGTCAGCTCTGCTTTCTGTATATCTGATGTTACATCAATGTTGTTTGTACCCGTTACATTGTAATCATCTTCTCCGAGCACTGCATTTTTGTTAGATTTATCATCCGGAGCAGATGCATCATAAGCATATTCAAATACTTTCAGTTCTTCCGGTATGATGGCATCCCCTGTGTATGTCTGATCTGAGATCGGTTCAATGGCAAATCGGTAATCCTCGGCATCTTCATTGAGGTTTCTCTGCTGAATCGTATAGCTCAGATCAAAACTTCCACTGTAGTTTCCTTTTCCGGTAACTCTGATCTTATAGTTACCGGCATCTTTACATTCATCTACTTCTGTATAAGTACCTGCTGAACTTCCGGTTGTCACTTCTTTCAGATAGGTAATGGTCATGTCTTTATCTGACAATGTTTCGATTCCATCCGCTGTGACTGTTACCTCAGGATCCTGCACTTCCCGATTATAAACGGTTGTGTTACCTCCTGTGATACTTGCATGGATATCATCTGCGATACTTCCATCACTCTTTATTAATGACTTCGGAATGATCCGATATACAATGGTTCTTGTTCCGGTATAATTGCCTTTTGCTTCTAAAGTGATCGTAACTGTTCCGGCATTAATACATTCGCTGTCTTCTTCATCCGGGTCATCTCCGGTGTTCTTCCATGAAGTAACCGTATAATCTGCACTGGTTAAGCTCAGCGGTGTTGAGTTGTATCTGTTATAAACTGCCGTGATCTGGTCTGCTGTCAGTTTGTGTGGCTGTCCATCGTACACGATATCTGCCATCTGTGTTACTTCAATATCACTGTCTTCAATGCTCTTTTGTGCGATATATCTGGTCACTTCTCTGGTTCCCTGATAGTTACCGACACCTTCTACCGTAATGGTAATGGTTCCTGCATTGATACAGTCACTGTTTGTATTGCTCGGGTCATTGTCTCCTGAATCCACATATTTTGTTAGGTTGTAATCGGTTCCTAACTCCAATGCCTGTCGGAAATAGATGGTCAGATTGTTGATCTTATGCCTTTCTCCATCATAAACCGGTGTGTTGATCGCATCTGCTACTAAGATATCTTCCGAATCAATATATTTTGGAATAACAGTAAAGTTCAGAGTCAATGTACCTTTGTACAATCCTCTTCCCTCTAATGTAACAGAAGCTCCATTCTCTGCGCCCGCATTGATATTGCCACTATAGCCTGTGACTACATAATCACTGCTTGAAAGTTCATTGGAGATCTGGTTTGCCAGATCATCATAAGTCAGCTTCATGGTCGGGCGGATCTGCTGTCCACCGTCATACTCAAATTCTGTCTCTTCCTGACCGTCGAGCATGGTCTTTCCTGTTACCTTGCTGAAATCATATTTGATGTCAAAACTCTCCTGGATCATTCCGGTGTAGTTACCTTTTCCGGTAATGTACACATTTGCGGTTCCTGCATTTGTGTTGTTTCCATATGTAATGACATAATCTGTGATCTCTGTCAGTTCTGCTGCATTTCTAAGAACTTTGATTCCGCTGACGGTGATCGGAGAACCTGTATAAAGTTCTTCTAAACCATCCAAGCCTTGTACTTCTATATCTGATGCTGCCTTTCCTGCCGCATCGGCTATCGGACGCGGTGCAATTGTATAGGTGATCTCTTTCGTTCCTGTATAGTTACTTCCTGATTTTGCTACGATCTTTAAGCGTTTGCCTTCACCTGCTTTGATATATTCATCGGCTGCAGCATCTGTAACTTCTTCAATCTCGTAATCAATTCCTTCGCTCAGTGTTACATCACCGTTCTTAACGGTTACTTCCGGTTTCACAGTACTTCCCGTATATACCGGTGAAGTTGCTGTATAGGTAATGTCACTTGCTGTCAAAGGTTTCGGTGTAACCTTATAGGCACAGGTAGTTTCTCCTGCATACTCGCCCATTCCATAAATAGTTATGGTCTTGTCACCGGCATTAACCGTATCCTGATTATAGCTTACGGTATAATCAACGCCTGCCTTCAAGGTCTTGCCTGAAGTGGTCTTGATCGTAGGTGCCGGCTCAATGTCTTTTCCGGTATAGAGATACTCTGCTTTTACATCACTTGCCAAGGTGTCGGCAATATCATAACAGATCCAGAAATCTTTGGATGTGATTCCTTCATATACACTGTCTGCCGTGGCTGTAATTCTGACTACTCCGGTCATTCCTTTTGCCGCATTGGTCAGTGCTTTTCCGCTCTCATCCACATACTCTATGGTATAATCTGTTCCACGGCGGAGGGTTACATTATTATAAGTAACGGTTACTGCCGGATTTGGTGCTGTTCCTAATTTTGTCCAGTTGTCAATGTCACTGATCGTCACATTGTCCATCGGGACTTTTACGATATTGTATTCTGCGGATATTTCATCCTTGTAATTTCCTTTTCCGTAAACGGTAACTTTTGCTTTGCTGCTATCCGTACTTACGGTTGTATTATTGTAGTATTGAACCGTATAATCTGTTCCAAGTTTCAGTTCTTCGCCTTCCCGCTGTACTGTGATGGTCGGCTTTACCTGTTCATTTTTACCAAGGTAATACTGATCCGGTATCGCCTGGATCATAAACTCACTCGCATACTGTGAGTCACTCATGCTTCTTGCCGAAATGGTAAATGTTTTCTCACAGGTTCCGGTGTAGTTGCCTTTTCCTTTTACAACGACGCTTGCTTCTCCTGCATTGGTGTTGTCTTTGTATTCAATACTGTAATCGGTTCCAAGACGCAGGGTCTTTTCTGTTCCCTTATCATCTGTCAGCTTTACGGTTGCGCCCGGTTTTTTCGGATTTCCGTCATATACATAACTGTCGGTATCAAGCGTAATGGATGCCGAAGCGATATCACTGCTGGAAATCGTAAATACCTTATTTACTTTTCCTTTGAAATTTCCTGTTCCGGTGATGGTGATCGCCGCACTTGAAGATGCTGCAATGTTGTTAGAATATGTAATCTTATAGTCCCTATCTTTTACCATCAGCTCGCCATTATACATCAGTGTTACTTCCGGGGTAACGGCTGAACCCGTATAACTCTGTACGGAATCATAGCTGATGCTGACATCCGTATCTGCTACATTCTTTTTGTCGATCGTAAAGTCAAAAATTCTCGTGCCTGTGTAGTTATTTTTTCCGGTCAGGGTCATTCTTGCACTGACTCCTGCCTCTACACGCTGAGCCGCATCTTTATCAAATGTGATCGTATAATCCACATCACTGTAAAGTACGGTAGATTTGTCTTTTAATGTAACAACCGGTGTAACCGGCTTTCCTGTATATACAACGTTTGTCAGAACGGTTGGACTTGCTGTAATGGAGGAATCATTCAGATTCTTTGTCTTAATTGTAAAATTCTTTGTCAGGCTTCCTGTATAATTGGTAAGACCTACGATTGTCAGGCTTGCGGTTCCTGCATTGACATGATCTGCATAGGTCAGAAGGAAATCTGTATTCTGTGTCAGTCTGACACCGTTACATACTACGGTAACGGTTGGTTTTTTCTCTGTTCCATCATATGTATAAGTAGACGCACTCAGAACGATCGCTGTATTTGCGTCTGTCAGCTCTGTGACTCCATCCGGTGCACCCAGTACCGGGACTTCCTGTTCCTCTACTAATGGCGCTATATATGTTGAAACAGACTGCTCCTCTTCCTGGTTTACAGCCTCTGTCTGCACTTCACTTTTCTGTGCATCCTCTGTTGTTTCATCCGTTATTTCCGGTTGTTCAGTCTTCTCTGCCTCAACCTTTTCTTCTGTTGCTGTCTGTTCCTGTGCATGAACCGTAAATGCAGTTAAATCTACCGATGTACCTGCCATGCATGCACATAAGAATAACGCAGCTGCTTTTTTCCAAACGTCCTTGTACATATATCGACCATCCTTCCTAGTATCCGTTCTAAAAACGCACTTATCCTGTAAATACATTTTCTCAAGGTAATTATATGCTATTTTTCGCTTTTTTTCAAGCGATTTTCTACGCTAAAGCGAATGCCGCTTTTTGTATATATTATATCGGCATTACGGGTCTTTTTACTTTATAGGTTTTACAAAGTATTTTTCAAAATATTGCATGAGCAAAAAGGCGGTGGGATCTCTCCCACCGCCTTAACTATCGGCTCTTATTCCTCTTCTCCTGTTTCCGGAGCACTCATGGATGCTATCTTCTCTTCCGGAGATTCTAACATTTCTGCAGCTTCCTCTTCGCCAAACTCGCCATATTCATCTGTAAAATCAATATCTGCGAACCGGTTTAAATCGGAATCCAGTTTAATGTCGCGATAACGCTTCATTCCTGTTCCTACCGGTAAGAGTTTACCGATCAGGACATTTTCTTTTAATCCGATCAGCGGATCTTTCTTGCCCTTGATCGCAGCCTCGGTCAATACCTTGGTTGTCTCCTGGAAGGATGCTGCGGATAAGAAGGAGTTCGTTGCAAGTGCCGCCTTGGTAATACCAAGAAGTACCTGTTTTCCTTCTGCCGGCTCTTTGCCTTCCTCTTCGAGTCTCTCGTTTACATCATCAAAATCTAATGCGTCTACGAGTGTTCCCGGTAACAGCTCGGAATCTCCGTTGTTCTCAACGCGGACTTTCTTTAACATCTGACGTACGATAACCTCGATATGCTTATCGTTGATCTCTACACCCTGAAGACGATATACCCGCTGTACTTCCTGAAGCATGTAATCCTGTACTGCACGGACACCTTTGATCTTTAAGATATCGTGTGGATTTACACTACCTTCGGTCAGCTCATCTCCTGCCTCTAAAACAGCTCCATCCATAATCTTGATCCTGGAACCGTATGGGATCAGGTATGTCTTTGTTTCTCCGGTTTCCGGATTTGTTACGATGATCTCGCGTTTTTTCTTTGTATCTTTAATGGTTGCAACACCACCGAATTCGGTAATGATCGCAAGTCCCTTCGGCTTTCTTGCCTCGAAAAGCTCCTCAACACGAGGAAGACCCTGTGTGATATCGTCACCGGCAACTCCTCCGGTATGGAACGTACGCATGGTAAGCTGTGTACCCGGCTCTCCGATGGACTGTGCTGCGATGATACCGATTGCCTCACCGACCTGTACTGCCTGACCGGTTGCCATGTTCGCACCGTAACATTTTGCACAGATACCGATGTGGGAACGACAGGTTAAGATCGTACGGATCTTGACCTGTGTCAGTGGTTCGCCGTCTGCATCCACACCTTTGCTTACAACTGCTGCCGCACGTTTCGGTGTGATCATGTGGTTTGCTTTTACTAATACGTTTCCGTCTTTATCACAAATTGTCTCGCAGGAGAAACGTCCTGTAATACGATCCTGCAGACTCTCGATCTCTTCTTTTCCATCCATGAATGCTTTGACATACATTCCGGGGATCTCTTTGCCTGATTCTAATGCACAGTCAGACTCACGGATACTCAGTTCCTGAGATACGTCTACTAAACGTCTTGTCAGGTAACCGGAATCGGCTGTACGAAGAGCTGTATCGGAAAGTCCTTTACGGGCTCCATGTGCAGACATGAAGTATTCCAGTACGTCAAGTCCTTCACGGAAGTTTGACTTGATCGGCAGCTCGATGGTCCTACCGGTTGTATCTGCCATCAATCCACGCATACCGGCTAACTGTTTGATCTGCTTATCGGAACCACGGGCTCCGGAATCAGCCATCATGAAGATGTTATTGTATTTATCCAGACCGGAAAGCAGTGCTTCTGTTAACTCATCGTCTGTCTCTTTCCATGTCTCTACAACTTCTTTGTAACGCTCTTCCTCTGTTACAAGACCTCGTTTGTAATTCTTTGTGATCAGGTCTACGGTATCCTGTGCCTGTTTGATCAGCTCCGGTTTCTTCGCAGGAACGGTCATATCGGATACGGATACGGTCATGGCAGCTCTGGTGGAATATTTATATCCCATTGCCTTGATATCATCAAGTACCTCTGCTGTCTTGGTTGCACCGTGGATATTGATCACTTTTTCAAGGATCTGTTTTAATCCTTTTTTACCTACATGGAAATCAATTTCCGGCACTAACAGGTTTTCCGGCTTGCTTCTGTCTACAAAACCTAAATCCTGTGGCAGGATCTCATTGAAGATCAAACGGCCAAGTGTCGTCTCGATCATGCCTGTTACTTTTTCTCCGTCTGCATTGACTGCTTCTCTTCTGACACGGATCTTCTGGTGAAGTGTGATATCACCATTCTCGTATGCAAGAAGCGCATGGTTTGTGCTGGTGAAGTTGTGTCCCATCAGATCATGTGGTGTACAGATGACAACATGGTTTCCGTCTCCGGCACTGAAACGGATATTGGTATACTCTGTGATCTCTTCTGCTTCTACCGCTTTTCTGACTTCTTCTTTATCTGCATAATTTTTTTCTGCTACGGTATCTAAATCAACCTCATTGGTACGATCGATCATCTTACCCATGGTCAGATAATAAATTCCAAGTACCATATCCTGTGAAGGTACTGCCACAGGACCACCATCGGATGGTTTTAACAGGTTGTTTGGTGATAACAGCATAAAGCGGCACTCTGCCTGTGCCTCTACGGATAGCGGAAGATGGACAGCCATCTGGTCACCGTCGAAATCGGCATTGTATGCGGTACATACTAAAGGATGCAGCTTAATTGCCTTACCTTCTACTAAGATCGGCTCAAACGCCTGGATTCCAAGTCTGTGCAGTGTAGGAGCACGGTTTAACATAACCGGGTGCTCTTTGATAACGTCTTCTAAGACATCCCAGACTTCCGGCTGAAGTCTCTCAACCATTTTCTTTGCACTCTTGATATTGTGTGCGGTTCCGTTTGCTACAAGCTCTTTCATTACGAACGGCTTGAACAGCTCGATCGCCATTTCTTTTGGCAGACCGCACTGATAGATCTTCAGTTCCGGTCCTACGACGATAACGGAACGTCCGGAATAGTCAACACGTTTTCCGAGTAAGTTCTGACGGAAACGTCCGGATTTACCTTTTAACATGTCGGAAAGGGATTTCAGGGCACGGTTACCAGGTCCGGTAACAGGTCTTCCTCTTCTTCCGTTGTCGATCAGGGCATCTACTGCTTCCTGTAACATTCTCTTTTCGTTTCGCACGATGATATCCGGTGCGCCAAGCTCTAAGAGTCTTCTCAAACGGTTATTTCTATTGATGATCCTTCTGTACAGATCATTTAAATCGGATGTTGCAAAACGTCCTCCGTCTAACTGTACCATCGGACGTAAGTCTGGCGGGATAACCGGGATCACGTCCATGATCATCCACTCCGGTTTGTTTCCGGACTCACGGAATGCTTCTACTACTTCAAGTCTCTTGATGATACGGGCACGTCTCTGTCCTGTTGCATCCTTTAAGCCTGCCTTTAACTCAGCAGCATCTTTCTCTAAGTCAATGGCCTCTAACAGCTCTTTGATCGCCTCAGCACCCATGCCCACACGGAAGCTGCTTCCATATTTTTCTCTTGCTTCCTGATATTCGTTCTCGGTCAATACCTGTTTGTATAAAAGCTCGGTATCGCCGGAATCCAATACGATGTAGGATGCAAAATATAATACTTTTTCAAGGGTTCTCGGAGATAGATCAAGGATCAATCCCATACGGCTCGGGATTCCCTTGAAATACCAGATATGGGAAACCGGAGCTGCAAGCTCTATATGTCCCATACGTTCTCTACGAACGGCTGCCTTCGTAATCTCTACGCCGCATCGGTCGCAGACAACACCCTTATAACGGATTTTCTTGTATTTTCCACAGTGACATTCCCAGTCTTTGCTCGGTCCGAAAATTCTTTCGCAGAACAGACCGTCTTTTTCCGGTTTCAGGGTTCTGTAGTTAATGGTTTCCGGTTTTTTTACTTCACCGCGGGACCATTCTCTGATTTTTTCCGGAGAGGCCAGACCAATCTTGATCGCATCAAATGTAATTGGCTGATACCCTTCGTTTGTCTTATTCTCTGGCATTTACGATACTCCCTTCCGTCTATTCTTCATCGAAATCCTCTGCTGATTCGCCAGCAAATACCGGCTCCTCCTCAGAAGGTTCTTCTTCAACATCTACAAGTTCCTCGCTCTCAGCATCGAACTCCTGCTTTGTGAATCCCATTTTTTCAAAGGACTCGCTGTCCTCAAATGCAAAATTCTTATCATTTCCGATAATCGCATTCAGATCCGTCTCACCGTACTCACTGGTCTCCATGATCTCAACTTCACTGTCATCATCACGAAGCACGCGTACGTCCAGTCCTAAAGACTGAAGCTCTTTTAAGAGTACCTTGAAGGACTCAGGAATTCCCGGCTCAGGAATATTAGTTCCCTTGATGATCGCTTCGTAGGTCTTCACACGTCCGATCACATCATCTGATTTTACAGTTAAAATCTCCTGTAAGGTGTATGCTGCACCATAAGCCTCGAGTGCCCATACCTCCATCTCTCCGAAACGCTGTCCACCAAACTGTGCTTTACCACCGAGCGGCTGCTGTGTTACTAAAGAGTAAGGACCGGTAGAACGTGCATGGATCTTATCATCTACCAGATGGTGGAGTTTCAGGTAATGCATGTGTCCGATGGTTACCGGGCTGTCAAAGAACTCTCCGGTACGTCCGTCACGCAGTCTTACTTTTCCATCGCGTGAAAGCGGTACGCCTTTCCAAAGTTCTCTGTGGTCTCTGTTTTCATACAGATAGTCTAAAACTTCAGGTAACAACTCTTCTTCATGTTTTGCCTTGAACTCTTCCCATTCCAAGTTTACATAATCATTTGCCAGATCCAGTGTATCCATGATGTCTGTCTCTTTTGCACCATCGAATACCGGAGTTGCAATGTTAAATCCTAATGCTTTTGCCGCAAGACTTAAGTGGATCTCAAGCACCTGTCCGATATTCATACGGGAAGGTACACCTAACGGATTCAGCACGATGTCTAACGGACGACCGTTTGGCAGATATGGCATATCCTCTACCGGTAATACACGGGAAACGACACCCTTGTTACCATGACGACCAGCCATCTTATCTCCTACGGAAATCTTTCTCTTCTGTGCGATGTAAATACGCACAGACTGGTTTACTCCCGGTGAAAGCTCATCACCGTTTTCTCTTGTGAATACTTTTGTATCTACAACAATACCATACTCGCCGTGTGGTACTTTTAATGAGGTATCTCTTACCTCTCTTGCTTTTTCACCAAAGATCGCACGAAGCAGTCTCTCTTCTGCCGTCAGCTCTGTTTCTCCCTTTGGAGTTACTTTTCCGACTAAGATATCACCAGCACGGACTTCTGCACCGATACGGATGATTCCGCGCTCATCCAATGCCTTTAATGCATCATCACCAACTCCCGGAACGTCTCTTGTGATCTCTTCCGGTCCTAATTTGGTGTCACGCGCTTCTGCTTCATATTCTTCCATATGAATGGATGTATACACATCATCCTGTACTAAACGCTCGGATAATAATACAGCATCCTCGTAGTTATAACCTTCCCATGTCATAAATCCGATCAATGGATTCTTTCCAAGTGCTAATTCTCCATTAGATGTAGACGGACCGTCTGCAATGACTTCGCCCTCTTCTACACGGTCGCCCTTGAATACGATCGGACGCTGGTTGTAGCAGTTGGACTGGTTACTTCTTTTGAATTTCTGTAATTTATAGGTGTCTTTTGCTCCGTCATCTGTCTTGATGATGATCTTGTCAGATTCGGAACGTTCTACTACACCTGCATGTTTTGCTACTACGCAGACTCCGGAGTCTACGGCTGCTTTTGGCTCAATTCCTGTTCCAACCACCGGTGCCTCTGTATTTAAAAGCGGCACTGCCTGACGCTGCATGTTAGATCCCATCAGCGCACGGTTCGCATCGTCGTTCTGTAAGAACGGAATCAATGCTGTAGCGACAGAGAATACCATCTTCGGAGATACGTCCATGTAATCAAACATGGTCTTTTCGTATTCCTGTGTCTCATCTAAGTAACGTCCTGATACGGAGTTACGCACGAAATGTCCCTCTTCATCGAGAGCCTCATTCGCCTGTGCTACATGGTAGTTGTCCTCTTCATCTGCTGTCATGTATACTACTTCATCTGTGACACGCGGATTCTGAGGATCTGTTTTATCAATTTTACGGTATGGTGCTTCAATAAATCCATACTCGTTGATCCTTGCATAAGTTGCCAAAGAGTTGATCAATCCGATGTTCGGACCTTCAGGTGTCTCGATCGGGCACATTCTTCCGTAATGGGAATAATGAACGTCTCGTACCTCGAATCCCGCACGGTCTCTGGAAAGACCACCAGGTCCTAATGCGGATAAACGTCTCTTATGTGTCAGCTCACCCAATGGGTTGTTCTGATCCATGAACTGTGATAACTGGGATGAACCAAAGAACTCTTTGACTGCCGCAGTTACCGGTTTGATATTGATTAAGCTCTGCGGAGAAATTCCCTCTAAATCCTGTGTGGTCATTCTCTCACGGACTACTCTCTCTAAACGGGAAAGACCGATACGATACTGGTTCTGTAATAATTCACCTACAGAACGGATACGTCTGTTACCCAAATGGTCGATATCGTCATCGTGTCCTACACCGTACTCTAAATGCATATTATAGTTAATAGAAGCAAAAATATCTTCTTTTGTAATATGCTTTGGTATTAATTCGGAGATATTTCTGCGAATTTCCTGCTTAATATCTTCGATATCTTCATTTTCTTCTAAGATTTTTGCAAGTACCGGATAATATACGGCCTCTGTCACGCCAAGCTCTTTGGCATCAATACCTTCGATCTGTGCATTGATATCTACCATTAAGTTTGATAAAATCTTAACATTGCGTTCTTCTGCCTGAACCCACACAAAAGGAACACCTGCATTCTGGATAGCATCTGCTAACTCTCTGGTTACAGTGGTGCCTTTTTCTGCAATGATCTCACCTGTTGTAACATCTACAACATCTTCAGCGAGAACCTGTCCGTTGATTCGGTTTCTCAACGCTAATTTTTTATTGAATTTATAACGTCCGACTTTTGCAAGATCATATCTTCTTGGGTCGAAGAACATCGCTGTGATGAGGCTCTGTGCACTCTCTACGGTCAGCGGTTCACCCGGACGGATTTTCTTATATAATTCTAAAAGACCTTCTTCGTAGCTGTTTGCAACGTCTTTTCCAAAACTTGCCACGATCTTTGGCTCTTCACCAAAGTAGTCGATAATTTCCTGATTTGTTCCTATTCCAAGTGCACGGATCAATACGGTGATCGGCACTTTTCTGGTTCTGTCCACACGGACATAGAACACATCATTAGAGTCTGTCTCATATTCTAACCATGCACCACGGTTCGGGATTACGGTACAGGAAAATAATTCCTTGCCTACTTTATCGTGATCTATGCCATAATAGATACCAGGGGAACGTACTAACTGGCTTACGATAACACGCTCCGCACCATTAATAACGAAGGTTCCCGTCTCTGTCATAAGCGGAAGGTCGCCCATGAAGATTTCGTGCTCGTTAATTTCATCGTTTTCTTTGTTATAGAGTCTTACTTTTACTTTTAACGGTGCTGCATATGTGGCATCCCGCTCCTTGCATTCTGAAATGGAATACTTTACATCATCTTCGCACAATGTAAAATCCACGAATTCCAGGCTCAGATGTCCGCTGTAATCAGCAATTGGAGAGATATCATCAAATACTTCTTTCAGACCTTCGTCCAAAAACCACTTATAGGATTCCTTCTGAACCTCTATAAGATTTGGCATTTCCAATACCTCTTTTTGTCTCGAGTAACTCATACGCATGCTTTTACCGGCTTTGACCGGACGTATTCTGTTTTTCTCCATTGACGTTTCACCTCTCGTTTTTTATATTTAACTTCACCTATTATGCAGAATTATTCACTAACTTTTCCCACCTATTTCCGGGTAGCACAAATAAGCCTACGGCACCACAATAGTGCACCGTATATGATAGCACAAGATGGCGGAAATAGTCAAGGATTTTTTTGTGTTTCTCTGTTTCAATTGTCAGATTTGGATGGGCGAGAGGACCACAACGCCAGTTCGGGAGTTTTAGGGATTGGGGCGGGCGGCTAATTTCATTCCTACAAATGGAAAACTCGCTACGCTCAGACAGTTCCATTTGCAGGAATAACGCCGCCCGCCCCAATCCCAAAACTCCTCGACCTGTGTTGTATGTCCTCCCGCCCATCCAAATCTGACAGTCGTAGCTGCTGGAAACAAATATTTCATATTTATTTCTTCGCATGGTGTTCAGTTCGTAAGATTTATGTTATGAGTTCTGATGCGAAAGATGCGAAAACATGTTACACGAAGGCCGGTGTCAGGGCTGCAGCAATCAAATATGGAGTGTTTCTTTTTGTGCAATGGAGATGAAACTCCGGAAATCGTGAAGCCCACTGGCGCACACGATTTCTGCTTTTCGGAGGTTCATCGGAATGTTCTGCACAGGGAAACACGGAATATTTGATTGGTGCAGCCCGTCCCCTCCCCAGCCTACCCTCACATCCACCCATAACACAAAAGAACCCATCCGGCACTTCTTCCGGACAGGTTCTTCTCTTTATCTGCACTCTACCAAGCACAGCCTGGTTACTTTTTAATAAACAATTATTTAAGAGTAACTTTAGCGCCTTCAGCCTCAAGTTTTGTCTTGATGTCTTCAGCTTCTGCTTTCTCAGCAGCCTCTTTGATTACCTTAGGAGCTCCGTCAACTAACTCTTTTGCTTCTTTTAAGCCTAAGCCTGTTGCTTCACGAACTACTTTGATAACTTTAACTTTGTTTGGTCCAACTTCTGTTAACTCTACGTCGAACTCAGATTTTTCTTCTCCTGCTGCGCCGCCTTCAGCTCCTGCTGCTGCAACTACTACGCCTGCTGCTGCAGATACACCAAATTCCTCTTCGCATGCTTTTACTAATTCATTTAACTCTAATACGCTTAACTCTTTGATAGCGTCGATCATTTCAGCTGTTGTTAATTTTGCCATTCTGATTTCCCTCCATTTTTATGGTTTATTTTTGTTTCTGTCTTTCTTTTCGGCTTATTCTGCCGGTGCTTCTTCTGCTGCCGGAGCTTCCTCAACAGGAGCTTCTTCAGCCGGAGCAGCTTCTACGCTTTCACCTGCACCGCCCTGCTCTGCGATCTGATTGATAACACGAGCAAAGTTTGTGATAGGAGACTGCATACTTCCAAGTAATTTGGAAAGTAATTCTTCTCTTGATGGTACAGCAGCGATTGCTTTCATTCCTTCTGCATCATAGAAAGTTCCTTCTACAACACCGCCTTTGATCTCTAATGCCGGAGCAGTCTTTGCAAATTTGCTTAAGATTCTTGCCGGAGCAGTAGCATCTGTTGTAGAAATAGCGATTGCATTTGGTCCGTCTAACATTGGAGCCAGGCTCTCAAAGTCAGTTCCTTTAAATGCAAAATTCATCAATGTGTTCTTATATACTTTATAAGTAACACCTGCTTCTCTTAACTGTTTACGCAACTGAGTATCTTCTGCTACGCTAAGTCCAAGATAGTCAACGAGAACTACGGACTGTGCATCTTTAATGTTTGCAGAAATCTCCTCTACGATAGGCTGTTTCAGTTCTACTTTTGCCACGAATCGTGCACCTCCTTTTATTTTTCTTTGTATTCCTCAGACATAAAAGGTTCAAAAAACCTCTCCGCCAAATGACAGAGAGGTCTAAAATTCATTGTGATATTACATCAATAAATTCCCTCGGCAGGCTCTGCGATTACGCCTTTCGGCACCTGCTGTCTTCGGCAATATGCTTTTGCATTATATCATTATCTATTTTCGATGTCAACTAATAATTACTGTGCAACTTTTGCTACGCTTAATTTTACACCAGGTCCCATTGTCGGAGCTAATGTAATGCTCTTGATGTACTGACCCTTTAAGCTGCTTGGTTTTGCTTTATTAATTGCATCCATAAGCGTCTGGAAGTTGTCCGCTAACTGTTCTTCTGTAAAAGATGCTTTTCCAACTGGCACATGGATAATATTTGTTTTGTCCAATCTGTACTCAATCTTACCGGCTTT
>CDYX01023086.1_pt1 | contig 20899 bp, 17 predicted proteins | sample 554871 | NCBI WGS metagenome assembly CDYX01 (sample SAMEA3182061, study PRJEB8094) | gut metagenome | biome: human; feature: gut; material: Stool; isolation source: human stools | place: Canada | collected 2013-01-14 | reverse complement strand
AGCCACATATGTGGCTTCCGCACGGCCCTTGCGCATATGGCTCCCACGAATCGGCGGGCATGACCTTTTACGCAGGGTGCGCCCGCTGTGGCTTTTCATGGATTCCCCGAATCAATGGCGAAAAATCCATTGCGGGGACTACTCATGCGGTTCCGTAGGCGGTTTGGGTGTTCCGTAGGTGGTTGGTCAGAGTATCGGGGTTGGAGAAAGGCTTTATTCTGGCCGTTTTCATGCTGGGTATTCAGACCCAACCACCTACGGAAGCGAAAAACCACCTACGGAACTAGTCCAAGCCGTAACGGTGACTGGCTATCGCTCGGGCGACCATGCCGAACAGTTCGTTCAGCTTCTGTTTGGATGCCAAATGCTCGCGGGTGGCGACAAAAGGCGTGAATCCAAGATCCCTCAGCCGGTTGCGCTTATCGAGGTCATACATCCAGCGGCCGTGGGTGTAGTGGTAATTTCCGTCGTATTCTATGCAGACGCGGTCATCCGGGTAGGCGATATCCACCTTCATCGTGCCCGAGCCGCGTATGTGGTCAATGATCTCATAATTGACATGTGCCTCAGGCAGCCCGTAGGCATCGCTCTCCAAACGAAGCACCGTTTCCTGCGGGGAATCGGTACCTGGTTTGGACAGGCGCAAGGCCTTTCTGCATTTGGCGCTCCCAATGAATCGCGGCGCACTCCGGATGTAGTCGGAGAGCTCATCGTGAGTGCAGACGCGTAAATCGGGATTGGCGCAAGTGAGCCAATCCATGGCGATCACCAGACTCCGTTCGTCGACATAGGGCGCAATCTGGCAGACCGCCTGCATCGCGGAGACGCTTGACACCAATTTGTCGGCGTGCACCACGTCTACGCCATGCCTTGCGTAATGGAATTTCATCCCCTGGATTTTCCGCAGGTCACGTTGCCGGCACACCGAAACGTGAACGAGCTCCGAACCATATCCGGGTAAATAATTCATGGTGGCAATCATGCCATGCAGCTCCAGCGCTGTGCCGTGGCTTACATAGAGTGGAACCGAGGAGCGTGACCTTATCCGCGACAACACCTGCCTGCATTCAAGATGCCGTCTCGCCGCCTCCTCCCGTGCCTGCTCTAATGTGAAAAATGTATTGTGTCCAAAGCTTTCCATGCGCTGACGGTATATGGAAAGCCGGCAGCCCCGCAACCGTCTCCGTGAAAAATGTGGATATGTGTATGGTTCTATCCGCAGCATCACCGGGGAGAGGCCTGATGTATACGCGTCCGGTAGAACCGATGCGGAGCGTGGCGTCATCGAGGGATGGCTCACATGGCAAGTCGGCCACGCAGAAGGGCGGGCGCTTCCAGCCGCAGGCCCGTGGGGCTGACGGTGACCGCGTTTCTCCACGGTGTCAGCCGCGTTTGGAACCCTGCCGACTGATGCCACCTTTATGACCGGTCGCTTTGAAAGGCAGACCGGCGTTGCCGAGTCCTTTGCTCCGCATGTTCTGCAGGGCAAAGGATTTTTGTTGTGCACGCAGTTCGTTCATCCGTTCCGTGGACTGATGCGCGATTCGCGGTTTCCGTGATTGCTCTGGCTGTGTCATGGCTATAAGAATACGTTCGGTAATGTAATATGATGGATTTAGTAATGCTTTTACTAAAATCTGATGAGGCATCCATGGGAGGGCGAGGGAGCGATGGCGACCATCAAGGAGATTGCGAAACGTACGGGATTTTCGCAGGCCACGGTGTCGCGTCTGTTGAATGGCGATCCGACGCTGTCGGTGCGTGAGGAGACGCGTCGCGCGATCATCCGCGCCAGCGAGGATTTGGGATACAGCGCCCAGGCCAAGCGTATCGTCATTCCGCACGAAGTAGCCTTGTTGGACAACGAGGAGTCCGACGAAACGCTGCGTGATTCGTATTTTGCCGATTTGCGTTCGGCGCTGGAACATAACGCCAAACAGCAGCGTATGGAGCTCACTGTTTTCCACAGTCTTGACGAGATGTTGAATCAGAAGGGGAAATTCGATGGTTTCATGGCTATCGGCGCCAATGTCATAGCCGAAAGCGACCTTGAGAAGTTGCATGAGGTCATGCCATACGGTGTGTTCATCGATGTGAATCCCGCACCGAACCTGTTTGATTCCGTGCAGCCCGACCTACAGCAGACCGTGCATGACGCGGTCGAAGCATGTGCGAAGGCTGGCATGAAGCGTGTCGGATTCATCGGCGGCAAGGGGAGGCTGACGAATTTTTATGAGGTGGACGAAGAGGGGCGTGCCACATATTTTCGGCGTGAAATGGGCCGTTATGGTCTCGACCTGCGTGGACTGGTGTATTCTGACGGCTTGTTCACCGTGGAGAATGGTCGCAAGCTGGGGGAGCAGTTTATCCGTGACCACAACGGCGCACTGCCTGACGCAGTTATTGTTTCGGCGGACATCATCGCGGTCGGCGTGCTGCAGGCGTTCAACGCGGTTGGTGTGATTGTGCCCCGCGACATCAGCGTCATCAGCATCAACAACCAGACGATTGCCCAGCTGACGTCGCCGCCGTTGAGCACTTTCGCAATCGATCAGAACGAGCTTGCGCGCGTTGCGATTCTCACCTTGGCTGATGCGATTGCCAGCAAGCGCACAGTACGGCAGCATGCGTACCTGTCGACGACGCTGGAAGTGCGAGATAGTTTCGTGCCGGCGCAGCCGAAACGTGAATCGCGGCCAAAATTGCAGACCCGATCGAAGCGATCTGCCCGGTCGAAACGGGCTGCTTAGCGTACGTATGTGCGGAAAAATATGAAAGGCGATTGATGATGCTATGTCATCAATCGCCTTTTGTTTGTCTACTGTCGGCGAAATACCGCGAATCGCACACAATATGACATGTATATGTGCAGAATCGCACAAAATGCGACACGCCCAACAGTGCACAACGCAGATGTTAAATTTTACTAAACAGGGGTAAAGGGATATACTTAACTCATGCGAAATCAAATGATGATTTCCGATTACAGCTTCAATCACAACTTCTAAGGAGAAGTACGATGGCAGAATCCAATGTCGCAGCCGCACCGAAGGAGACGCAGCAGTCTGCGAAGCCAACCAGGAAAGGCAGTCTGCTGTCCCGCGTGGCCTATTCATTCGGCAACGTCGGCCAATCCGCCTTCTACAACGCGCTGAGCACCTACTTCATCGTCTACGTCACCAGCTCGCTGTTCTCCGGCGTTGACAAGGCGCTCGCTACCAAGCTCATCGGCGTTATCACCGGCCTTGTGGTTGTCATCCGTATCGCGGAGATCTTCATCGATCCGCTGCTGGGCAACATCATCGATAACACCAAGACCAAGTGGGGTCGTTTCAAGCCATGGCAGCTCATCGGCGGCACCGTTTCCGCCGTTCTGCTCGTGCTGGTCTACACCGGCCTGTTCGGCTTGGTGAACGTCAACACCACGCTGTTCATCGTGCTGTTCGTCATCACCTTCATCGTGCTCGACGTGTTCTACTCCCTGCGCGACATCTCCTATTGGGGCATGATCCCGGCGCTGTCCTCCGACTCCCATGAGCGCTCCACCTACACCGCCCTCGGTTCCTTCGGCGGCTCCATCGGCTACAACGGCCTGACCATCGTGGTCATTCCGATCGTCACTTACTTCAGCTACATCTTCACCGGCAAGCACCAGGAAAGCCAAAGTGGCTGGACCTGCTTCGCCATCATCGTGGCTATTCTCGGCGTCCTCACCGTGTGCTCCGTCGCGTTCGGCACCAAGGAAAGCACCAGCACCCTGCGCGCCAAGGCCGAAGATAACGGTGGTCCACTCGCCGCGTTCAAGGCTCTCGCCCAGAACGACCAGCTGCTGTGGGTCGCCCTGTCCTACCTGCTGTACGCCATCGCCAACGTGGCCACCACCGGCGTGCTCATGTACATGTTCAAGTTCATCCTGAACAACTCCGCCGCCTACTCCATCGTCGGCGTTGTCTCGGTCATCGCCGGCATCATCATGGCGCCGCTGTACCCGATTCTGAACAAGCGCATACCGCGTCGCTACCTGTACCTCGGCGGTATGGTGCTCATGGTCCTCGGCTACCTGCTGTTCATCGTCGGCACCAACAACCTCGCTGTCGTCACCGTCGGCCTGGTGTTCTTCTACCTGCCGCAGACCTTCATCCAGATGACTGCCATCCTCTCCCTGACCGACTCCATCGAATATGGCCAGCTGAAGAACGGCAAACGTAACGAGGCCGTCACCCTGTCCGTGCGTCCGATGCTCGATAAGATCGCAGGCGCCTGCTCCAACGGTATCGTCGGTGCTGTCGCCATCGCCGCCGGCATGATTGGTGACGCCACCGCCGCCGACATGACTGCCGCGAACATCCACACTTTCAAGGTCTGCGCCTTCTATGTGCCGCTGGCTGTCATCATCCTGAGCGGTGTTGTGTTCCTGCTCAAGGTGAAGATCAGCGAGAAGATGCATGCTGACATTGTCGAGCAGCTGGAAACTCAGCTCAACGAAGGCTGATTCGCTTTTGATTGCGATTGAATTTCAATCGTCGCGCTGAAGGAGCCGCATGGTGGACGCCATGCGGCTTTTCGCGTTTCCTACGTTCGTGGTAAGTGCTAGGCTGACGATTTGAAACGTATAGCAATGATCCGTTATCAGCGGGGAGCTTCCGGAAGAACGGTCGGCGCTTTTGGGTGCGGCCTAGTAGAACCGGCGGGATCGGCCCGAACAGCCGAACGTCAAGCGGTCGTATGAAACCTGTGCAGGGAAGCCTGCGTAAGAAAACAGGGGAGTGCGGCAAGCGAGGTGGTACCGCGGTGTCGGACGTGCGCAATCGCACGAAAATCATCGTCCTCGTAAAGTAAGTAATGAAACCGCCAAACGAGGAGCATACGGTGAGCGAATCCACCAATCATGTGTATCCGAAGGCTGCTGCCGGTGAGCAGAGCGCCAATGTCGCGCCGAACCCCAGCTTCCCCAAGCTTGAGGAGTCCGTGCTTGACTACTGGGACAAGGACGGCACCTTCCAGAAGTCCATCGAACGCCGTCCTTCCGGCGATCACAGCCAGAACGAATTCGTCTTCTTCGACGGTCCGCCGTTCGCCAACGGCCTGCCGCACTATGGCCACCTGCTGACCGGTTACGCGAAGGACGTCATCCCGCGTTACCAGACCATGAAGGGCCACCGCGTCAACCGCGTGTTCGGCTGGGACACGCACGGTCTGCCGGCCGAGCTTGAAGCCCAGAAGGAACTGGGCATCGACTCCGTCGACCAGATCAAGGAACTGGGCATCGACAAGTTCAACGACGCCTGCCGCGCGTCCGTGCTCAAGTACACGAACGAGTGGAAGGACTACGTGCACCGTCAGGCCCGTTGGGTCGATTTCGAGCACGGCTACAAGACCCTGAACATCACGTACATGGAGTCCGTGATGTGGGCCTTCAAGCAGCTGTACGACAAGGGTCTGGCCTACCAGGGCTACCGCGTGCTGCCGTACTGCCCGAAGGACCAGACGCCGCTGTCCGCGCACGAGCTGCGCATGGACGCCGACGTGTATCAGGACCGTCAGGACACCACCGTGTCCGTGGCCGTGAAGCTGCGCGACGAGGAGGATGCCTACGCCGTCTTCTGGACCACCACTCCGTGGACCGTTCCGACCAACTTCGCCATCGTGGTCGGCGCTGACATCGACTACGTCGAGGTGCGTCCGACCGAAGGCAAGTTCGCTGGCAAGAAGTTCTACCTCGGCAAGCCGCTGCTTGGCTCCTACGAGAGGGAACTTGGCGAGAACTACGAGATCGTGCGCGAGCTTAAGGGCGCCGAAATGGAAGGTTGGCGTTACTACCCGGTCTTCCCGTACTTCGCAGGCGACGAGAACGCCGCCGAGGGCAAGGTGCCGGGGCCGGAAGGCTACCAGATCTTCACCGCCGACTACGTCGACACCGTTGAAGGTACCGGCCTGGTCCATCAGGCCCCCTACGGCGAGGACGATATGAACACGCTCAACGCCAAGGGCATCAAGAGCGTGGACGTGCTCGACGCGGGCTGCAAGTTCACGTCGCTGTGCCCGGATTACGAGGGCATGTACGTGTTCGACGCCAACAAGCCGATCCTGCGCAACCTGCGCGCCGGTGACGGCCCGCTGGCCCGCATCCCCGAAGAGCAGCGCGCCATCCTCTTCCAGGAGAAGAGCTACGTGCACTCCTACCCGCACTGCTGGCGTTGCGCCACCCCGCTGATCTACAAGCCGGTGAGCTCCTGGTTCGTGGCCGTCACCAAGATCAAGGACCGCCTGCTCGAACTCAACCAGCAGATCAACTGGATTCCGAACAACGTGAAGGACGGCCAGTTCGGCAAGTGGCTGGCGAACGCACGCGATTGGTCGATCTCCCGCAACCGTTTCTGGGGCTCTCCGATCCCGGTATGGGTTTCGGACGATCCGAAGTACCCGCGTGTGGACGTGTACGGTTCACTCGATGAGCTCAAGGCCGACTTCGGCGATTATCCGCGCGATCATGAGGGCAACATCAACATGCACCGCCCGTACATCGACGAGCTGACCCGCGTCAACCCGGACGATCCGACCGGCAAGAGCCACATGCACCGCATCAGCGACGTGATGGACTGCTGGTTCGAATCCGGTTCGATGAGCTTCGCCCAGTACCACTATCCGTTCGAAAACAAGGAAACCTTCGAACAGCACTTCCCGTGCGACTACATCGTGGAATACATCGGCCAGACCCGTGGCTGGTTCTACGTGCAGCACGTCATGGCCACCGCCCTGTTCGACAGGCCGGCGTTCAAGAACGTGATCTGCCACGGCATAGTGCTCGGCTCCGACGGACAGAAGATGTCGAAGCATCTGCGCAACTATCCGGACGTGAACGGCGTGTTCAACGACTTCGGCTCCGACGCCATGCGCTGGTTCCTCATGAGCTCGCCGATCCTGCGCGGCGGCAACCTTATCGTCACCGCCGATGGCATCCGCGACACCGTCCGCCAGGTCATGCTGCCGGTGTGGAGTTCCTACTACTTCTTCACGCTGTACGCGAACGCGGCCGGGTATGACGCCCGTATGCTGCGTGCCGACGAAGTGGCGAAGCTGCCGGAGATGGACCGCTACCTGCTGGCCCGTCTGCGCCGCCTAGTGGAGAAGACCCAGCATGCGCTGGACAACTTCTACATTTCCGACGCGTGCGATGCGGCGAGCGACTTCATCGACGTGCTGACCAACTGGTACATCCGCAACAACCGCGAACGTTTCGGTGCCGGTGACGAGAACGCGTTCAACACGCTGTACACCGTGCTGGAAACCTTCATGCGCGTGCTGGCTCCGCTGGCTCCGATGGAGGCTGAAGCCGTGTGGCGCGGCCTGACTGGCGGCGAATCCGTGCATCTGGCCGACTGGCCGTTCCTTGCCGACGAGAAGACCGGCGAGACCACCGAGCTGGGTGCCGTGCTGCAGGACGATGCCAAGCTAGTGGACGCGATGGAGAAGGTGCGTGAGGTTGTTTCCGGCACGCTTTCCATGCGTAAGGCCAAGCAGATTCGCGTGCGCCAGCCGCTCGCCAAGCTGACCGTGGTGGTCGAGAACCCGGATGCGGTCGCCGCCTACAGCGACGTGTTGAAGGGCGAGCTCAACGTGAAGGATATCGAGTTCTGCACGCTGGAGGACGCCGGCTCCCATGGTCTGAAGATCGTGAACGAGCTGCGCGTGAACGCGCGTGTGGCCGGCAAGCGCCTGCGTAAGGACGTGCAGTTCGCCATCAAGGCGTCCAAGAGCGGTGCCTGGCATGTGGACGCCGCCGGCGTGCCTGTGTGTGAGACTCCGAACGGCGAGATTGCGCTTGAGGAAGGCGAATACGAGCTGATCAACCGTGTGGAGGAGGAGAACGCGCAGGAGGCTGCGAACTCCGTGTCCGCCGCGCTGCCGACCGGTGGCTTCGTGATCCTCGACACCGAACTGAACGACGACCTGCTGGCCGAAGGCTACGCCCGCGACGTGATCCGCGCCGTGCAGGAGGCCCGTAAGGCCGCTGGCCTGGAAATTTCCGACCGCATCACGCTGAAGGTGACCGTGCCCGCGGACGATGTGGCCAAGGTCGAACAGTTCAAGGACCTCGTGGCGCATGACACCTCGTCCGACAGTGTAAGCGTCGAAGCCGGCGCCGAGCTGGGCGTGGAGGTTGCTAAGGTCTGAGGTGGTTGGCTGGGTGGCTGACTGACGATAGTATGTGGGGGTGTGTTTCTCCTGTCGAGTTTGGCAGGAGAAACACACCCCCTACTACTATTTGTGTTGGGGCGTACTACGTATGCACAGGTATTTGGCAACGATAATCTTCGAATCAATCATACGGTAATCTTCGAATCAATCATTTCGTTTTTATCTTTTGCTGGAATGCGGTAGAGTAAAGACTATTCAGGGGGGTATCTGTAAAGGAGCAGGTTATGGTTCTATTAGCTCGTAAAGATGAGGAAGGCAATACTCAGGCTTTGTATGACCATCTTCATGGTGCAGGAAGATTGGCTAGTGGTTTCGAGGATGAATTCGCTGATATTTCACGTACGGCAGCCGTCTTGCATGATGTCGGGAAGGTTGCTCAGCAGTTCCAAACATATCTGTTATCGGATGATGGGCATAGGGGAGATGTGCAGCATGCCCGTCAAGGGGCGTTTGTCGTCAATGATTTTTTCGAGTCGAAAGGGGAAATTGAAGAGATAGCAAAGGAAATTCTTGAGCTTGCCATTTCTAAACATCACGGAGGTCTTCCTGATTGCATTGACGAGTCCGGGAATAGAGCTTTTCTTCTTGGGTTCACGGAGTCGGACAAAAGCAACGAGAAGTATGCGTATCAAGAAATCAAGCGGGGGCTTAACGGTTTGGCGCTCGATCTGCAATCGAATTTCCGAGGTTCAGCGGAAGATATCGCTTGTTTCCTGAAGAAAATTAAATCGCTGAGGCTGTCGAAAGATAGCATATACTTCTATCTAGGTTTGCTCGTTAAACTGATTTATTCGCGACTGGTGGATGCGGATAGGACGGATGCTGCTTGTTTCGAGACCCGAAAACAGTATCGGCCTAATGCGGTTGATTGGCAGAATCTGATTAGTCGACTCGATAAAAGCATGAGATCTTTTGATTCGAGTTCGGAAATAAACAGGATAAGACATCAGATTAATGAACAGTGTTGTTTGGCGGGGGCGCGGGAAACCGGGATTTATCGTTTGTCGATTCCGACTGGCGGCGGTAAAACGTTGGCGTCGCTAAATTTTGCGTTGCATCATGCGCTGAAGACAGGAAAGCGCCGGATCATTTACGTGATTCCATATTTGTCTATCACAACTCAGACGGCAAAGACTTTCCGAGATGTACTTGGTCTGAACTCTGATAGCGATGTTCTATTGGAGCATTACTCCACTGCAGGTATGCAACGTTCCGCTGATGTAGCGGATAATGCGTCGAGTGAGTTTGAGGATGCCGGGGAGCATCAGCGCAAGTTGGCGGCAGAGCGTTGGGACAATCCGATAATTGTTACCACTATGGTGGAATTCCTTGAGACTGTCATGTCTGCTCGCGGAACCAAACTCCGGAAATTCCATAATATGGCCGACAGTGTCATCATTTTTGATGAAATACAGTCGTTGCCGATGAACACAATCAATCTGTTCAATGAGATCGTCAGCTTCCTATCGAAGATTACCAATTCAACGATTCTTTTGTGCTCTGCGACGCAGCCGTTACTTGAAAAAACCAAACGAGAGAATCTGCTTCTTTCGGAAAAGCCTGATCTTATTGCTGAAACGGAAAGCTATGAAGACAAGCTTCGACGTACAAGAATTGTTGCTTCAGCTGAAAATAAAAGCTGCGATGAACTAGGGCAGATTATTTATCAGCAGGCGCGGAAGAACGGCAATTGCTTAGCAATCGTCAACCTGAAAAAGGAAGCGCGTGAGATTTTCCAATGCTTGGAACGACTTGATGTGAATCATGAGTTTGAGCTGATTCATCTCAGTACTGCCATGTGTGGAAGGCATAGAACGGATTGTCTGAACAGAATCGGTGCGCTGCTTGATCCAGGCAATCCGAAACCTGTGATTTGTGTGAGCACACAGCTTATTGAGGCAGGTGTTGACATTTCGTTTGCTTGCGTGGTCAGGGCGATGGCTGGTCTGGACAGTATTATGCAGGCCGCTGGGCGTTGCAATAGGAATGGTGAATCGGTAGAACCAAAGAATGTGTATGTCTATCCATTGAAAGATGAAGACAGCATGGAAAGGTATCTGCCGGATATCGCAATGGGTAAGCAGCTCACTTTACAGATTATGGAGAACTACCCAGGAAAGGATTTGCTGTCTTCGAATATTCTGGAACAGTACTATGACATGCTTCTCCGTAAGAAGGACGGTAATGGTAAAGGAGGCTATACGGATTGCCCAATTCGGGGAAGGGCGGAGGGAGCGACGACTGCTTATGATCTGTTATCCTTCAACGAATGTGATCGATCTCAATTCACGAATACTACGGGAGGAAAGTACGGTTTGTGCTTTGCTCAGGCTTTTCAGACGGTTAGCGATAACTTCCATGTAATTCCGGATGTCACGCACAATGTTGTGGTCCCGTATGGTCAGGCGACTGAGTTACTTGATATGCTCCACAGGGGAGAATTGTCCGAGAAAATCTCAGTGCTAAGGCGGTTGCAGGAATATACGGTTTCTCTGTTCGATGATGACTATCGTGATTTGGCTAGGAAGCATGCAATTTCGTTAGCAAATGAGGATTTTGGAGTTTTCTTGCTGAATGAGGAATACTACAACGACAAGTACGGCGTAGTACGGGAGGCGGAGATGCCTCTCCTGCTGATGTAGGAAGGATGAGTGCTCTCTCGCAAGCTCCAAGGAGTATGCGAGAGAGCTGTAGTTGGGAAGGCAACACATATGCCAAATATATTTTCAATCCACATCGCTCTTGGCGCGATGGTAGTGGGAGTCCCACAGGCACAAGGATAGTCGATAAAGCGTATGCCGCGAAACGCCTATTAGATTCTATATATGGCATAAGAAATTTTTTGTGGTACGCTATTAACCAATAGCTTTGGAAGACCGTTTACAAAGGAGTTATATGGAACGGCATCGGAATTCAATCGAATATGAAGTTTGGGGTAGATACGCATTGTTCTCGGAAGTCGCCACGCGTGTTGGTGGAGAGAAGTACTCGTATCAGGTGCCAACGTATCAAGCATTGAAGGGGATTACGGAGAGCATCTATTGGAAGCCCACGTTTAAGTGGGTCATTGATGCTGTGCGAGTCATGAATAAGATTCAGACGGAGAGCAGAGGTGTTCGCACTATTGTGTACCAGCCCAAGAAAAAAAATGTTAAAAATGATCTTTCATACTACACATATTTAAAGGATGTGAGGTATCAAGTTCTTGCGCATTTTGAATGGAACGACCTGAGGGAGGAACTTGCTGATGATCGTGATGAAAACAAACATCACAACATTGCGATGAGGTCCGTGCGTCAAGGAGGCCGTCGCGATATTTTTCTGGGTGCTAGGGAATGCCAAGCTTATGTCGAACCGTGTGAATTCGGAGGGGGAGAAGGGTTCTACGACTCTTATGGAGAATGGAACATGGGATATATGTTTCATGGATTCTCGTATCCGGATGAGAATCCTGACCATAATCTGATTTCGCGCTTCTGGATGCCGATTATGAAGGATGGCGTTATCAGATTCGAATCACCGGATTCGCCGCTTCTCGATCGGCACATCGTTAGGCATGGTTTGAACGTTAAAGAATTCAACTTAGGCAAGAACGTTACATCAGTAGAGGAGGAGTGAACGATGAGTTTGTTTGGTAATTTGCTTACTACCTACGAAATGATACAGGGGGCGTCTGGTCAGACTCCTCATAGTGCAGAGAAAGATGGTGACGCTGACGCTGCGAAGAGGGCGCTGATTCCGTACGGGCATACGACTCTTCCGGTTTCGCTGACAGTGCTTGTGGACGCGAATGGTTGTATCAGAGGTGTTGCCAAGAGAAAGAGCACCATCATCATTCCTTGTACAGAGGAATCGATGGGAAGGACCATTAAGCCAGTACCGCATCCGCTGTTTGATCAGTTACAGTACGTCGATAGTGGGCGCAGTCCTGAGAAGACGAGCATGTACTTGCAGCAGCTTGCAAAATGGAAAGGTGATGACGCCAAGCTTGAAGCTGTTTTCAAGTGTGTGTCGGAGCATAGCATCAGCGAGGCTGCTGCGCATTATGGCGTGGAGCTAACGGATAAGGACGATAAAGCCGGTGTTTGTTTCGAGGTTCAAATCGGACTCGAAGATTCTGATTTATCGAATGACGTTGATATTCGGAATCGTTGGATTGCGTATCTGCAGCGTTCTCAACACAGGCTGGGGAAGGATGTTTTTGGCGAGGATCTTTATACGCCAACCACTAATTTCCCTAAAAAGGTAGTTAGCTCCGATGCCAATGCCAAGCTATTGTCTGCTAATGATTCTACGAATTTTACTTTTCGTGGACGTTTTTCCAGTAAGGAACAAGCTTTGCTGGTTGATAGTGCGTCCTCTCAGAAAATCAACTCCACTTTGCGGTGGTTGGTGAATAATCATGGAACATTGACAGGCAATCAGGCTATCGTTGTCTGGGCAATAAAAAGACCTGAGGAAAAGCCCGTATTGAATCCGCAGTCAGGATCTTTTGATTTTGATGATTCCTTCTCGTCAATAGCTGACGAATCCAAAGCGCTTCATGACGACATCAGCGATGCGCTAAATGCGACAAATGTTCAGTATGCAAAAATTTTCTCAAGGGTTCTGAGAGGATATGAGGGTGCGGAGGATCTGAAGAAGCACAATGATCCGATGGTTGTCGTCATCTTGGATGCTGCTACAACGGGGCGTTTAGGCGTAACGTTCTACTGCGAGCTTCAGAAGGACGAATACATTAAGCGCATACTGCAATGGCATGTCGATGCAGCTTGGCCTCTTACATCTTTCAAAAAAAGCATCGTGGAGGGAGCTGAGCGGGTTAATGTCGTTCAGTATGAAGGGGCCCCATCGTTCACTGACATTATCAACTGTGCTTGTGACACGTCTGATAGGAGCAGCAAGAGCTATAAACGCTTCGCGAAAGATGTGAAGGAACGGCTTATTGAATGTATGTTTGGCGGAGCGCAATTTCCCATGTCGATTTTGAATGCCGCATGCCATAAGGTCACCAGGCCTATGGGATACGACAATATCAGGGTCTGGCGTCGTGATTTTGAAATCGCTTGCAGCCTATGGAAAAAACACTATATCGATGAAACAAGAAAACAGCATAGACAGGAGGATGTAATAACCATGTATCTTGAACCGAATCGAGATGATCGTGATTACCTGTATGGAAGGTTGTTGGCACTTGCCGACAATTTCGAGGAAAGCGTCTTGCGTAAGCAGGGAGTCAAGGACCGTCCAACCAATGCAATCAAATTGATGAGCAATTTCATGGCGAAGCCCTATACGACGTGGGGCACATTGTGGAAGCAGCTTACGCCATACCTTAAATCGGCAAACGGTGGTTCCTGGTTCCGTAATGAGGTCGATGATGTTATGGCTTTGTTTAAGGAAGGTGATTTTGAAGATAATAAGGCGCTTTCGCCAATGTTTCTTCTGGGATATTCATGTCAGCGGAGAGCATCTAGGCGTAAAGCGCAAGAGATTTCTCAAAAGAATAATAGCAACAACTGACTTTTGTAATTATCAGAGTCGATTCATCGCCTATAAGTAAGGAGTATGTGATTATGGCAGCTTTGGAAAATAAGATTGATTTTGCGATTGCCTTTGAGGTGAATAACGCAAATCCCAATGGTGATCCGTTGAATGGTAATCGCCCGAGAACGACGTCAGAAGGGCTGGGTGAGGTTTCCGACGTCGCCTTGAAGAGGAAGATCCGCAACCGTCTGCAGGATGCAGGAGAATCAGTCTTTGTACAGTCTGATGATCGTTCCGATGATGGTGCCAAATCGCTGTCGGACAGGTTCAATACATATCTGAAGACCTTGCCGAAGGATGAGCAGAAGCAGAAGAATGTAGTCTTCGGTAAGGTGTGCGAGCGTTGGCTTGATGTGCGGTCCTTTGGTCAGGTTTTCGCCTTTAAGAAGGCCAAGGATACCGATGAGGTTTCGATTGGCGTACGCGGACCGGTCTCGATTCAGCCGGCATTCTCCATTAATCCCATTGCAATTGACGATGTGCAAATCACTAAATCGGTCAACAGCGAGACTACGGATTCCGGTAAAAAATCATCCGACACCATGGGCATGAAGTATCGCGTCTCTGGACGCGCCGTATATGTAACTTATGGAAGCATTAGCCCCCAGCTGGCGGAAAGAACAGGTTTCAGCGCAGAAGATGCAGAGAAAATCAAGGAAGCTCTGGTCACGCTTTTCGAGAATGATGAGAGTTCGGCACGTCCGTCGGGATCGATGGAAGTGCTGGATGTCGTCTGGTTTGCACATAACTGCAAGGGGGGGCAGTATTCTTCGGCCAAAGTTCATCGTTCCGTTTCCGTTGACGCGGATGGAACCGTGAATGTAGATGACGCTTCCATTCCAGGCCTTCGCTACGAAGTAATCGAAGGCCGCTGATTACAACGTCCAAGCCTAGATGAGAGGTGCTTATATGAAAGGGCCAGATGGTTATTCAGAAGAAGATTGGCTGGCCCTTTCGGGTATTCAGCATTTCTCATTCTGCAAGCGTCAATGGGCGCTTATTCATATCGAGCAGCTGTGGTCAGAAAATTATCTGACCACAGCGGGGCATCTGGAACATGAACGCGCCCACGATTATGCGGCTTCTGAATCTCGCGGCGATATGCTGATCATGCGGGATTTGAGAGTTTATTCGCGAGCGCTCGGCATAACTGGAGCCTGTGATGTTGTGGAATTCCATAAGTCTAATGATGGTGTTCCGCTTCACGGAAGAGATGAATTGTGGTTGCCATATCCGATTGAATACAAACACGGCAAATCCAAAACGATTGATGCTGATCGTTTACAGCTATGCGCGGAAGCGATGTGCTTGGAAGAAATGCTCGCGTGTGATATTCCTGAAGGTGCTTTGTTCTATCAGCAGACAAAACGTCGTGAGCGGGTAAAATTTGACGAAGATCTTCGCAACATGGTCGAAGCTGACTTCTTGCAAATGCATGATCTTTTCTCCCGTGGATGGACTCCCAAAGTGAAACAGACCAGATCGTGTTCGGCATGTTCTCTACGGGATTTGTGCCTGCCTGAATTACGGAAGATGAAATCGGCAAAAGCATATATCGAAGAACGGCTCAAGGAAAGCGGGGAGTGATGAAGCAGCTGTTAAACACGTTGTTTGTGATGACAGAAGATGCCTATCTTGCCTTGGAGAACGATAATGTTGTGATTTATCAGAATGACCAAACCTTGGCGAAAGTGCCATTACGGTCAATTGAAGGAATCATGTGTTTCTCGTATAAGGGTGCTTCGCCTGCTCTTATGGGGCGCTGCGGCAAACTGGGCGTTTCTATGGCATTCTATTCACCGAGAGGTCATTATTACTGTTCCGTGTTAGGGGAGGAGAATCGTAATGTGCTACTTCGCCGTGAACAATTTCGAGTCGCGGATGACGAACAAAAATCTTTGCGTTATGCGAAATCTTTCATTGTTGGCAAGCTTTACAATGCGAAATGGGTGCTCGAACGCACGAAACGTGATCATGCTTTGCGGGTGAACATCGACCGACTTGCCGAGCAGAGCGGCAAATTGTCGGCGGCATTGTCAAAAGCTCGAAAAAGCTTGACGATTGATGAGTTGAGGGGTGTCGAAGGGCTTGCTGCCAAAGATTATTTCTACGCTTTTGACGATTTGGTTCTGAAGAATAAAGATGATTTCTTTTTCACCAGTAGGTCGAGGAGACCTCCGCTGGACAGGCTGAATGCATTATTGTCTTTTTGCTACTCCATATTGACGAATGATTGCATTGCGGCTTTGCAAGGTGTGGGGTTGGATCCGTATGTTGGTTTTATGCATACGGATCGGCCGGGGAGAGCCTCTCTGGCATTGGATCTGGTTGAAGAGTTTCGCCCGGTGTTGGCTGACCGCTTCGTTCTGACATTGGTTAATACAGGCGCTGTTAAGCCGGGGGATTTTGAAATACGGGAGAATGGCGGGGTGCTGCTGTCTGATTTCGGGCGGAAGAAAGTGCTTACGGCGTGGCAGAAAAAGAAGAGTGATCAGATTCTTCATCCGTTCCTGCAAGAAAAAATTTCGTGGGGATTGGTTCCGTATGTGCAAGCGCTGCTGCTAGCTCGATCGTTGCGGGGTGATCTTGATGATTACCCGCCATTTATGTGGAAGTAAAAGGTGCGTAGCTGTGTGTGGCGGTATGCGATGATTCGTGGTGATGTGTTATTGGAGGTGAAAAACCATGATGGTTGTGGTTGCGTACGATGTGAGTACGGAAACCCCTGAGGGGAAGCGTCGTCTTCGTTTGGTGGCGAAGACATGCATGAAATACGGACAGCGTGTACAGAACAGTGTTTTCGAATGCTCGGTGAGTCCTTCCGATTATCTGGTGTTGGTACACGATTTGTTGAAGATTGCCAATATTGATGAGGACAGTCTGCGCTTTTATAAACTTGGCTCTCGATATGCGGATAGGATTGAGCGTTATGGGCGTGAACGGAGTTTGCCGGTTAATGATGTGATGATGATATAGCACAGGGTAAAATGGCATGGTGTCATAACGATATGGTGTGGGGTATGCCGGGTTGAGTGTTTGAGTGTGACGTGTGACGTCCGGCATCTGGAGCGTGTTCTCTAGCCGGCGGTATTGTGGTTTCGGCAAGGTGGCCGGTCTTGAAATGGTGTTTGTGCGAAGTGGAAGCGCTCATGATGAGGGGTGCCTTTCGCACCTGAAAAACTGTCGAAATCCGAATTGTGATTTTCGTGGGCGTTTGAAAACTAAATAGTGGACATTAAAATGAGACAGAAAGACAGCTGCTCGTTTTAGGCATGTTGTTCGTCGTACCGGTGGTGTTGTTTGATATGCTTAAAGCCAAGCAGCTGGCTTGCGTCTCAGAAAGTGGACAAAAATGTCCAGCTGCACGGTCGCTCTCCTTACGGAGAGCGTGGATTGAAATTGAAGGGTGATTTTGGCTCCGTAGCGGTATTGAGGTCGCTCTCCTTACGGAGAGCGTGGATTGAAATAGGTTCAAAATCGCTATGTCCTGCGGGCTAGCTGCGTCGCTCTCCTTACGGAGAGCGTGGATTGAAATCTTGTGCACCGTGTAATATTCTACCGCCACGCCAGTCGCTCTCCTTACGGAGAGCGTGGATTGAAATAGGCATGTTATCAGACACGTAGATCGGCTTTCCAAGTCGCTCTCCTTACGGAGAGCGTGGATTGAAATGCCAGTCCGGCGCGTTGCAGCGCGCGCGTGGCGTCGGTCGCTCTCCTTACGGAGAGCGTGGATTGAAATCACGGAACTGCCGGGTGCTATCCCCGGGTTGCCGCGGTCGCTCTCCTTACGGAGAGCGTGGATTGAAATAGACGCGGTATCTGACAAAGCAGCCTCCAAGCCCGTCGCTCTCCTTACGGAGAGCGTGGATTGAAATCGGTTGAGATAGAAGCCATTGGCCAATTGCACGGTCGCTCTCCTTACGGAGAGCGTGGATTGAAATTCCTGGCGACGGCCTGTAGCTGCGGAAGCCAGCGTCGCTCTCCTTACGGAGAGCGTGGATTGAAATGAGATGATGGTCTTCGTGTCCTTCGCCAGATTCCGTCGCTCTCCTTACGGAGAGCGTGGATTGAAATATCGTGCGTGGTTTCTGGCGCGATCAGGCGTATGGTCGCTCTCCTTACGGAGAGCGTGGATTGAAATCATGCTCGGCTACAGCGGTTCCATGCCTTCAGAGGTACGTCGCTCTCCTTACGGAGAGCGTGGATTGAAATAGGGTGTCATCAATCTGGTGACCGGTCTGATTAAGTCGCTCTCCTTACGGAGAGCGTGGATTGAAATAAGATGCGGTTGCAGTCGCGGCGGATGTTCGCCAGTCGCTCTCCTTACGGAGAGCGTGGATTGAAATTGGTAGATGCGCCAATTGGTGCTTTGAAAAGTGGTCGCTCTCCTTACGGAGAGCGTGGATTGAAATTCCTAGGCCAGTGCCTTATGGCGTGCGATTGAAGTCGCTCTCCTTACGGAGAGCGTGGATTGAAATTTCGACCTCTTCGAGCATTCCCTCGTCCACGAGCGTCGCTCTCCTTACGGAGAGCGTGGATTGAAATCCGGTGGACGAACTGCGTAGACGTTGCGTGGACGGGTCGCTCTCCTTACGGAGAGCGTGGATTGAAATCAAACCGCCGCCACCATCATCAGCACGGTCTGGAGTCGCTCTCCTTACGGAGAGCGTGGATTGAAATATTGCAATACGCGCATTATCAGCCACTAGACCAGTCGCTCTCCTTACGGAGAGCGTGGATTGAAATAATGAGGCAGTGGGCTTCATCACGGGTATCCCCGGTCGCTCTCCTTACGGAGAGCGTGGATTGAAATACGCAGACTGACGCGGGTAAACAAGCATGGCAGGGTCGCTCTCCTTACGGAGAGCGTGGATTGAAATGACGGGATTAGTGATCTGGCGGACGGGCTAGGAGTCGCTCTCCTTACGGAGAGCGTGGATTGAAATACGAAACGGCAGGAATGGCAGGACGAACGTTACAGTCGCTCTCCTTACGGAGAGCGTGGATTGAAATAATCCAGCGATCTCATGCTGCAGGATGGTCATCGTCGCTCTCCTTACGGAGAGCGTGGATTGAAATCTCAGGGGAGCGGCTGTGCCGCGACGGATGCTCAGGTCGCTCTCCTTACGGAGAGCGTGGATTGAAATCGTGATGAAACAGAAATGAAAACATTGCAAGACGTCGCTCTCCTTACGGAGAGCGTGGATTGAAATACTAACACTTCGTGGGTTAGTCAGATTACGGGCGGTCGCTCTCCTTACGGAGAGCGTGGATTGAAATTTGCTGACATGATCGCGGAACAGCCGGACGGAGGTCGCTCTCCTTACGGAGAGCGTGGATTGAAATCAGATGTTGAACGATTCGGAAACTCCGAATAGTCGTCGCTCTCCTTACGGAGAGCGTGGATTGAAATGATAATTCGGATTGAACGGCGGCTGGCCCCAATCGTCGCTCTCCTTACGGAGAGCGTGGATTGAAATATCTGCGGGAAAATGCTCACATGCGCGGAACCAAGTCGCTCTCCTTACGGAGAGCGTGGATTGAAATTGACCGTTTGCGCTTTTTAATTGGCAAAATCATGTCGCTCTCCTTACGGAGAGCGTGGATTGAAATTACACGTATTGGACCGGCGCGCCAAACAACAGGTCGCTCTCCTTACGGAGAGCGTGGATTGAAATCACTTGGAGATTGGCCATCTGACTGGTCTGATTCGTCGCTCTCCTTACGGAGAGCGTGGATTGAAATTTTCCGTTGACGCGGATGGAACCGTGAATGTAGATGAGTCGCTCTCCTTACGGAGAGCGTGGATTGAAATATCGAGGTCAGCACTTGCAAGCGTCGCTCGAAACGTCGCTCTCCTTACGGAGAGCGTGGATTGAAATAGGAGAGTGACGGCCATGGCAGACAGTCAGCAAACGTCGCTCTCCTTACGGAGAGCGTGGATTGAAATGCGGCCACTTCAGCGCGTACGAACACCCCGACCAGGTCGCTCTCCTTACGGAGAGCGTGGATTGAAATCAAACAGTCTTAATAAGTTGTTGTATTTGTCGTACGTCGCTCTCCTTACGGAGAGCGTGGATTGAAATCAAAACGCCACGTCACCTTTTACGGGGCTGTAGGTCGCTCTCCTTACGGAGAGCGTGGATTGAAATGTATGCGCGGACACCAAGGTGAAGAGCGCTTCCAGTCGCTCTCCTTACGGAGAGCGTGGATTGAAATTCCGTCCGGCTGTTCCGCAATCATGTCAGCGAGGTCGCTCTCCTTACGGAGAGCGTGGATTGAAATTGGATGTACCTTCGAAAAAGTGACTTGGACGGCAGTCGCTCTCCTTACGGAGAGCGTGGATTGAAATATGGATGAAGAGGAAGAATCCCAGCACATGCGAAGTCGCTCTCCTTACGGAGAGCGTGGATTGAAATCTCTTGACTTTTGGCGTTCCAATAGAACGCGGGGTCGCTCTCCTTACGGGAGAGCGTGGATTGAAATGTCAAGACCGCAGCGCAGGATACCGTCGTTGTCAAGTCGCTCTCCTTACGGAGAGCGTGGATTGAAATCAGAACGGAGCCATTCCCTGCCAGTCGGCATGCGTCGCTCTCCTTACGGAGAGCGTGGATTGAAATATGCAGTTGGTGTCCGACATGGTCGGCGGCCTGGTCGCTCTCCTTACGGAGAGCGTGGATTGAAATGGTTCCGTCGCCGCCCGCGGCAAGCTCCAGGGCGAGTCGCTCTCCTTACGGAGAGCGTGGATTGAAATACCGTCACCGACGAAAGCGCCGACCACAAGACCAGTCGCTCTCCTTACGGAGAGCGTGGATTGAAATCAGAACGGAGCCATTCCCTGCCAGTCGGCATGCGTCGCTCTCCTTACGGAGAGCGTGGATTGAAATATGCAGTTGGTGTCCGACATGGTCGGCGGCCTGGTCGCTCTCCTTACGGAGAGCGTGGATTGAAATGGTTCCGTCGCCGCCCGCGGCAAGCTCCAGGGCGAGTCGCTCTCCTTACGGAGAGCGTGGATTGAAATACCGTCACCGACGAAAGCGCCGACCACAAGACCAGTCGCTCTCCTTACGGAGAGCGTGGATTGAAATCAGAACGGAGCCATTCCCTGCCAGTCGGCATGCGTCGCTCTCCTTACGGAGAGCGTGGATTGAAA
>CDYX01024540.1_pt1 | contig 21087 bp, 16 predicted proteins | sample 554871 | NCBI WGS metagenome assembly CDYX01 (sample SAMEA3182061, study PRJEB8094) | gut metagenome | biome: human; feature: gut; material: Stool; isolation source: human stools | place: Canada | collected 2013-01-14 | reverse complement strand
AATATACACCCAATATTTGGAATAGCAAAAGATATTCAGAAAGATTTAGATTTACTATGTATTCCAAATTGTGTGTGATTATCAGTAATTTGCAATTTTATGATATTTCTTGAATGTATAGGTTCGAGAGCCTCTCTCTCCGCCAGGAGATGCTGAATATCAGCAAAATGCACCGAAACGTCCGGCTTACAAGGCCGGACGTTTTTCTTTCCGGCCCCGCTCACGCCACAGCCGCTCCGGCTTCCGTCCCCGGCGTCCCCATCATCCCCGGCGTTCCCATCGTCTCCACCGTTCCCATCGTCTCCACCGTTCCCATCGTCTCCACCGTCTCCCATCGTCTCCACCGTCTCCCATCGTCTCCACCGTCTCCGGCCGGACAGACCGTGAAGAACGCCGGGAAATGCCTCGAATAGGCCCGTTTGTTTGGGAACGTCCCATTGCCGAATCGTCGGTTTTTTGTAATTTGCGGCGATTTTACCGCTTTGCGGCAAAAATACACGCGCAATCGCAGGCCGGCGGCCTGTCTTTTGCCGGATTCCGGAACACGCTGTTTCCATAAATGCTGAAAAAGATTCTCAAACATACGCTCCGGACGCTGCTCGTCATTCTCCTCGTCCTGCTGCTGGTTCCGGCGCTGCTCTACGTTCCGGCCGTCCAGGACCTGGTCCGTCGCCGGGCCGTCGCCTATGCGTCCCGGACGCTCGGCATGGAGGTCTCCGTCGAGAGCATCCGCCTCGCCTTCCCGCTGCGGCTGACGGTGGACAACACCCTGTTGGCCGACGGGGCGGACACGCTCCTTCGCTGCGGAAGGCTTTCGCTCGACGCCGCCCTGTGGCCGCTGATCCGCAAAGAGGTCGTCATCCGGAACTTCGCGCTGGAACGCGTCGCCGCCCACTACAAGGACACCTTGGCGGGCATGAACCTGCGCGTGGCTGCGGGAGCGTTGTCCCTCGAAGCCGCCCGAGCCGATCTCTCGGCCAACACGGCCGGCATCGCCCGGCTCGTCCTGGCCGACGCGGACATCCGTCTGGACCTGACCGAAGCGGCTCCCGCCGGGAAAAAGGACAGCACCGCCGCCCAGCCGTGGACCGTAGGGCTCGACCGGATCGCGGTCTCGAACCTCGCCTTCGGGATGCGGACCTCCCCCGCAGTCTCCGAACTCTCCGTCCGCCTGGCCGACGGGACCGTCGACACCTGCCGGGTGGGACTGGAGAGCCAGCAGGTCTCCGTGAAAAGCGTCTTGCTCGACCGGGGCGCCTATTCCTACCTCACCGGACCGGCCGAAGCGGAAAACGAGGCTCCCGCCAAGACGGCCGAACCGTCCGCCCCGTGGACCGTCCGGGTCGGCAGCGTCGCGCTGACCGGCAACAGCGTCGAATACGGCCGGCTGGGCCACCGTCCCGCCGCGGGGTTCGACCCTGCGTTCATCTCCCTCGCGCCGCTCGACCTCACGATCGATTCGGTGTACAACCGGGGCGCCGACATCGCCCTGCAAATCCGCCGGATGGCGTTCACCGAACGCTGCGGGCTTTCGGTCCGCGACCTGACCGGACGCGTCGGGATGGACGCGTCGGGCATCGTCCTCTCGGGGTTCGACCTGCAAACCGCCTTCTCCCGAATCCGGGCGGAGCTCACCGCCGGGGCCGGAATCCTGAAACTGGAGCCGGCTTCGCCGCTCGACGCCGTCCTTTCGGCCGACCTGAACACGAAGGACCTGAAATACCTCTCCCCGGAGGCGGTCCCGCCCGTGCTGGACGACCGGATCGTCCGGCTGACGTTCTCCGCGACGGGAACGCTGGGCGACATCGAAAAGACGCAGCTGGAAATCTCGTCGCCCGGGCACCTCGACCTCAAGGCCGACGCCGCGGCGAAAAACCTGCTCGACGCCAACCGGATGGAGGCGTCGGCCCGCTTCGAAGGCGACTTCCGTGACCTTGCGTTCTTCAAGGCGCTGCTCCCCGACACGGCCCTGCGGCGGCGCGTGGCGATTCCGGCCCTAATCCGGCTCCGCGGCTCCGCCGGGGCGGACAGGGGGACGTTCTCGACGGCTTCGACACTCTCGGCCGACGGCGGCGAACTTTCCGTGAAGGGGCGGTTCAACCCCCGCGAACAGAGTTACGACGCCGCGATCCGGGCCGACAGCTTCCCGCTCAACCATTTCCTCCCGGCCGATTCGCTGGGGATCGTCGACCTGACCCTGCTGGCCCGCGGCACGGGCTTCGACCCGCTGCTGCCCCGGACCCGGACGAGCTTCCGGGCACAGATCGACCGCGCGGAGTTCGGCGGCCGCGATTTCGGGGGCATCGAACTCGACGCAGAACTCGACAGCCAGCGCCTTTCGGGACGGATCTCCGACCGCGACGAAGCGCTCCGGCTGCTGCTGCTCGTCTCCGGAACGCTGACCGAACGGGAACAGCGCGTCGGCCTCTCGGGCAGTGTCTTCGGGTTCGACCTGGCGGCACTGGGCGTCACCCCGGAGCCGATCGGCGGGGCGTTCACGCTGAATGCCTCCGCATCCGCCGCCGGAAAGGGCGCCTACGCCGCCCGCATCGCGCTGGACAGCATCGAAATCCGGAACAGACACCGGACGGACCGCATCCGTCCGACGAGCGTTTCGCTGCGCACCGACTCGGCCGCAACCCGGGCCGAAGCGGTTTCCGGCGACCTGTCGCTGACCTTCTCCACACCCCAGTCCGCAGACTCGCTGATCGCGGCGCTGACCCGGAGCGCCCGGACGCTGGCCGGACAGATCGACACGCAGAGCGTCGACATGGAGCGGCTGAAACCCGCGCTTCCCGACTTCGCCCTGCGGGTCTCGGCGGGTCCCGACAACATCCTCAACAGCCTGCTGAAATCCCGGAAAATCGCCTTCGACAAGCTGAACGCCGAAGGGATGAGCTGCGACTCGCTGCCCGTTTCGGTCCGTCTGCGCACGGAGGGACTGACCTACGGGAACGTGGTCCTCGACACCGTGACGGCCGACATCCGCCAGAACGGAAAACGGTTGGAATACGTCCTCGGGCTGGCGAACGCCCCCGGGAATCTCGACAACATCGCCCGGGCCGGACTGTACGGCCACCTCGTGCGGAACACCGGGCAGGTGAACCTTTACCAGCGCAACCGCGCCGGCCGCGAAGGGTTCCGTTTCGGGCTGGACGTGACGTGGACCGACAGCCTGATCCGCGCAAGCGTGACGCCTTCCGACCCGCTGTTCGGCTTCGAGCCGTGGACGGTAAATCCCGGCAACTACCTCATATACCGCTTCGACAAGCGCGTGGAGGCCGACCTTGACATGACCCACGGCGACCAGCGGTTCGCGATCCGCACGCCCCCGGGCGGCGCATCCGACGACATCCGCCTCGACATCGCCGGACTGAACATCGGCCCGGCCCTGGGACTGTTCCCCTCGGCCCCGCCCGTCGACGGCGTGCTGGGCGCGAACCTGGCGCTGAACCTCGCGGCGGACAGCCTCTCCCTCCGGGGCGGGGTCTCGGTGGCGGAACTGACCTACGACAAGCAGCGCTTCGGCAACGTCGACCTCGGACTGTTCTACAAACAGGACCGGGGACACCTCGCCGACGCACGCCTGACGCTCGACGGAGCCGAGGTGCTGGCCGTGCAGGGGGACTACCGCGAAGGGCGCGAAAGCCCGCTCGACCTGACGGTGACCGTCCCGGGCTTCCCGTTGCAGCAGGCCAATGTCTTCCTGCCGGCCGACCTGCTCCGCCTTTCGGGCAGCCTGCAGGCCAGGGTCCACGCGGGCGGCACTCCCGGGCGGCCGAAACTCGACGGAGGCGTGCGGTTCGCCGGGACCGACATCCGCGTCCCGATGATCGGCACGTCGTTCGGCCTCTCCGCGGATACGATCCGCATCGCCGGCAGCCGCATCCTGTTCGACGACTACGCGGTTTACGCCCCGAACAAAAGCGCGCTGACCGTCGGCGGCGAAATCAGCCTCGCCGACTTCAGGCGCATGACGGCCGACCTCGCGCTGCGGGCCTCGGATTTCCAGTTCGTCGACGTGGCCCGCAAGGCCGGCACGGCCGTCTACGGCAAGGCCTACCTCGACCTCGGTGCCACGGCCAAAGGTCCCGTGGACGAACTCGTCGTCCGCGGCAACGTCGCCCTGCTGGGCGGCACGGACATCAGCTACGTCATGCAGGACTCCCCGATGGACGTGAAGGAACGCCCGCAGAACGTCGTGACGTTCGTCTCGTTCAGCGAGCTGGACACCCAAACCCCGGACGACACGCCGCAGGAGGTGCGTATCGGCGGCATGGACGTGCTTGTCAACGTAGACATCAACAACGACGTGCAGGCCGCCGTGGACCTCTCGGCCGACGGCAGCAACCGGATCGACCTCCGGGGCGGCGGCAACCTCACCTACACGATGAACCCGCTGGGCGACGTCCGCCTGTCGGGCAAATACGTGCTTTCTGGCGGAAGCGTGCGCTACAACCCGCCCGTCATCTCGCAGAAAATCTTCAAAATCACGCCGGACAGCTACGTCGAATGGATCGGCGACATCGCCGACCCGGCCTTCAACATCACGGCCGTCGAGACCGTCCGGGCCAACGTCTCCTCCGACGGACAGGACGCCCGGCCGGTGAATTTCGACATCTCGATCAACATCCGCAACTCGCTCAACGACCTGGCGATCAGTTTCGGCCTGGCGGCTCCCGAGGACCTCGCCATGCAGAACCAGCTGAACTCGCTGACGGCCGAGCAGCGCGCCAACCAGGCGATGAACCTGCTGATCTACAACACCTACACCGGCCCGGGAACGACCGCGAAAGTCAGCTCCGAGAATCCGCTCAACACGTTCATCCAGAAGGAGCTGAACCAATGGGCGCAGAACAACCTCAAGGGCGTGGACCTCACCTTCGGCATCGACTCCCACGGCGAAGACGACCCCAACGGCCAGCGCACCGACTACTCCTACCGGCTCTCGAAAAACCTCTTCAACAACCGCGTGCGGGCGGTCATCGGCGGCAAGTTCAGCACCGACGCCGACCCGTCGCAGAATCTCAAGGAGAACCTGATCGACGACATTTCGCTGGAATACATGCTCACCAAACGCGACAACATGTACCTGAAAGTCTTCCGCCACACGGGCTACGAGAGCATTCTCGAAGGCGAGATCACCGAGACGGGCGTGGGTTTCGTCATCCGCAAGAAGCTGTCGCGGCTGGGCGATCTGTTCAAGCCGATGCGTCCCAAAACCAAAAAACCGAAAAAATGAGTCCGCAGCGCATCCGAAATATCGTTCTGTCGCTCTGCGCCGTGCTGCTGGCGGCCTCCTGCTCCACCACCCGGCGGCTGGGGAGCGACGAGGTGCTGTATACGGGCGTGAAAAAGATCCGCATCGAGCCGGATTCGGGGGTCGTGCTCACCCCGGCGGCCGAGTCGGCGGTGAAGGAGCCGCTGTCGGTGGCACCGAACAATCCGCTTTACAGCCCCTATCTCCGCACCCCGCTGCCCATCGGGCTGTGGGCCTACAACTACCTCTACACCCCCAGGGAGAAAGGATTCAAATACTGGTTCTACAAGCGGCTGGCCAAGCAGCCGGTGCTGATCTCCAAGGTGCAGCCGCAGCTGCGCACGAAGGTCGCCGAGCAGGTCCTCGAAAACTACGGATACTTCGGCTCCCGCGCCGCCGACTCCCTGCTCTACCGCAAGCACGGCCGCAAGGCGAAGGTCTGGTACACGCTCGGCATCGCACCCGCATGGCACTATTCGTCGATCGCCTACCCGCAGGTCGACGGGGGCCTGAAACACCTGATCGACAGCCTGCATGCCACCTCCCTGCTGCGCGTCGGGGCGCAGTACAACCTCGACTCGCTCACGCTCGAACGCAAACGCATCTCCCAGCTGCTCCGCAACCGGGGCTACTACTATTTCCGTCCCGAATACATGGAGTACCTGGCCGACACGACCGCCGGCCGCCGGCAGGTCGCCCTGCGCCTGAACCTCCTGCCGAACGTTCCGGAGGTAGCCCTCATGCCCTACCGCGTGGGCGACGTCACGGTCCGCCTGACCAACATCAAACCCGGTCCTGCGGATACGCTGCACCTGCCGGGCGCAACGGTCATCGCCCAGCGGCCGCTGAAAATCCGGCCCCGGGTCCTGTCCCGCACCCTGACGCTCCGGCCCGGACAGCTCTTCACCGTCGACGCCCAGAACCGGACGCAGACCGACCTCAACAAACTGGGAATCTTCCGCTCCGTCAACCTGAGCGTCACGCCGCTCGACTCGCTGCGCGGCTCCGATACGCTCGACGTGGAGATCGACGCCCGGTTCGACTACCCGCTGGAGGCGGCCCTGGAGACCGACGTGACCTCGAAGTCGAACAGCTTCATCGGCCCGGGCGTCACCTTCCGGGTCAGCAACAACAACCTCTTCCGGGGCGGCGAGGTCCTCTCCGTGAAACTGAACGGCTCCTACGAATGGCAGACGGGCAACAAGAATTCCGGGGGACGCTCCTCGCGGCTCAACTCCTACGAACTGGGGCTGAACGCCAACCTCGACATTCCGAGGCTGCTGCTGCCCCGGAGCATGACGCGCCGGCAGAAATACCCGGGGAGCACGTCGTTCCAGCTGGGCGTCGACCTGATGAACCGCCCCAGCTTCTTCCGGCTGATCGCTTTCAGCGGTTCGGCGGGCTACAACTTCCAGACCTCCCCCTACAGCCGCCATTCGCTGACGGTCTTCAAGCTCACCTACAACAAACTGCTCCACACAACCGACTCCTTCGACCGGACGATGGACGAGAATCCGGCCATCGCCATGAGCTTCCGCAACCAGTTCGTGCCCTCGATCAACTACACCTACACCTTCGAGCGGACCTACGGGGCCACGGGCAACCGGCGCTTCTACTGGCAGAACAGCGTCACGTCGGCGGGCAACCTGCTTTCGGGCATCCTGCGGGCCTTCGGCGAGCGGCAGCCCCAGCACCTCTTCGGCAACCGCTTTTCGCAGTTCGTCAAGGAGGTCAGCGAGGTGAAGTTCTACCACCGCATCGGCCGCCGCAACAACTGGCTGGCGACGCGGTTCCTCGTCGGCGTGGGCTATGCCTACGGCAATTCCGAGGTGATGCCTTACAGCGAACAGTTCTACATCGGCGGCGCCAACAGTATCCGCGCCTTCACCATCCGCTCGCTCGGACCGGGCAGCTACCGCCCGCCCGCCGACGACCGCAACGGCTACCTCGACCAGACGGGCGACTTCAAACTGGAAGCCAACGTCGAATACCGCTTCGGCATCATGGGGCGGCTCAACGGGGCCGTCTTCATCGACGCAGGCAACATCTGGCTGCTGAAGAAAGACCCCAAACGCCCCGGGGCCGAACTCAAATGGAAGGGGCTTCTCAACGACATCGCGCTGGGAACGGGCTTCGGACTGCGCTACGACATCAGCTACCTGGTCATCCGCGCCGACCTCGGCATCGGGCTGCACACCCCCTATCCGAATCCGGACAAGAAGGGCTACTACAACATTTCCAGTTTCAAGGACGGTCTCGGATTCCACCTGGCCATCGGGTATCCGTTCTAAACGTCCGCTCCGTTCCGGCCAGACAAGGCAGGGCAAGGCGGGACGCCCCGCCGACCTACCCGCGCCAACCGTCTCCGGGCGCGCCGTCCTCCGGTATCCACATCCGGCCCTTTGATCCTTTCCGGCCAGCAGGAATGCCGGCCGTCACTTCCCGTTCACCGAAATCCCTATCGCCATCCCCGGCGCCATCCGCATCGCTGCCGCACCTGCGGCATGTCCCCTTGTCTCCGGACAACCGCCCGTTCCGGATAAACCTGCCCCATACGGGCATCTGCATACAATTTCGATGTCCGAACGGGTTATAATCATAAGGAAATTATTCATGGGCGAAGAAGGGGTTTCACTACAAAAATTCGCCATTTTTGCCTAATTTAAACAAGTGAACGGCGCCGGTTCGGAACGCGGCGGAACGTCCGGAAGACCAGGCCGCTCCGCAAATGTCAAATACATTGATAATTAATTATTTAAAACCAATGTAATAATAATTGATTTACAATTATGCAATTTATAATATAAAAACAAACCCAAGGATTAGGGTTGTAGTTGCCCGTGCAAATTCTAATCTGCATTTTTGTTCGAATTCACCCATTTCGAAAGAACAAAAACGGCCAACATGACTACAACTCCTTCCGAAACTCCGAATGCCTCTGTAAACATACTTTTATCATCCCATCCGTCATCGCTGTTTCAGTAAGTCTGTAGTAGGTTTTGTTGGCATCATATTAACCTCCAAAATCCACTCATCATGTATGTTTCCGAACATCTGAAATGGCGCATCCTGATTGCGCGAGCTCTCAAGTCGTTCCACTTCGAGAGCGAAAATGCCAACCGTAACCTCAAGCGGGTCTTCGAGGTCTTCGGCAAGTATCTGTTAGGCACGACCTACGACACGTTCCTGACCTACCTCAACAAGGAGAAGTACGACATCTCGGAGCTCAAGCTGCCGCCGTACATCCTGATCGCGCTGAAACTGCTCGACGCCATCCGGCTCACGTGCGACCGCCTGCACGCCCGCAGGCCGAACGTCTCGTGGACGCTGACCGCAATCGTCGAGGAACTGCTCGCCGTCGTGCGCGAGAAGGAGAAGGGACACCCCGACCGGAAAAACCGCGTCGACTGACCCTAAACCGCAAAAGAAACCGGGTTGCAAGTGACCTTGCAACCCGGTTTTCGCATTCTGCGGAAAGAAGGGGATTCGAACCCCTGAAACCCTTTAGGGGTTTACTCGCTTTCCAGGCGGGCCAGTTCAACCACTCCTGCATCTTTCCGAAACGTGCCCCAAAAGTACACAATATTTCCCGATTCTGCAAATAGCGGCACTCTTTTTCCATTCATCCGCCCTGCGGACAGGCCCTTCAGCGGATAAAACTCGTCACGACACGCTCTTCCGGTTCGGGACGGTCTTCCGACGCCAGCAGCCCGGCCCGGAGCATCCGTGCCATGTTGCGGGCCAGCACACGCATCGTCTGCAACCCTTCGGCGTCCTGCGCCGCCTCGCCCGGCAGCCTCCCGTGGACGCTGTTCCAGTATTGCGACGACACGACAGGCATGTTCGAAATCGTGAAATACTTGTTCAGCCGGTCGAACGTCGCGCTCGCCCCGCCCCGGCGGCATACGGCCACCGCCGCAGCAGGCTTGTAGGCCAGCATCGGCCCGCAGGAGTAGAACAGCCGGTCGAGCAGGGCGCACAGCGACCCGTTCGGCCCGGCGTAGTAGACCGGCGAGCCGACCACCAGGGCGTCGGCCCCGGCGAGTTTCTCGCGCACCTCGTCGTAAAGCGCGTCGTTGAAGACGCAGCGCCCCAGTTCGGCGCACTTTCCGCAGGCGATGCACCCCTGCACGGCCCTGGTTCCGATCGAGACGATCTCCGCCCCGATGCCCTCGGCTTCGAGCGTGCGGGCCACTTCGGAGAGCGCGATAAAGGTGTTCCCCTCACGGCGGGGACTTCCGTTGATAAGCAGTACTTTCATAATTGCGGGTATTTCATGCAAAAATAACCATTTTTTCCATTTCCCGTACACGTTCCGCGCCGAACCCGAAACCGCACGGCAATTCCGTGGGGCAACAAAAAAGGGGGATTCCGAAGAATCTCCCTCACTCTCAAACCTAACCGGCGATTACTTGTTGGCCTCGGCCTTCTCGCAGCACGATTTTTCGCAGCAAGCCTTGGTCGAATCGGCCTTCTCGGCACAGCATGCAGCCGTCGAATCGCACTTCTCGGTGCAGTTTGCGCAAGCCGAAGCCTCGGTAGCGGCAGCCGCAGCGGCAGTGCCCTCGGCAGCCTTCTTGTTCGAATTCCCACAGCAGCCTACCATTGCGGCGGCAGCCAGAACGATGACAAAAGAGACAATCTTTTTCATGGCGTTAAACATTTAATTATTAGTTGTTCTGTAACGCCGCAAAGTTAGATATTCGCCCGGGAAAAGCAAAGAAAAAAGAATTATTTTTCAAAACCGGACTTTTATTGGTCCAAAAGGTTGGAAATCGGGGATTTCTCCCTCTTCAGCTGCTTGAGGAAAGCCTTCGGGAAGGTCGCCGACACACGCCCCTTGAGCATGATGGCCTCCTCCTTGGTCAGGCAGTTGCCCGCCGAAACGATGAAGTAGGGAATCTCGTAATCCACATAAACCTTCACGTCGGGATAAGTCTCTTCGAACAGCGCCTTGGCGGCGAAGGCCCCGTCGCGTGCCGCAGGCCCGTTGTCCGAAAAGACGCAGACCCGGTGGAAACCCTCGAAATAGAGCCGCTGTCCGGCACGCGCGGCGTCGGCCGCGGCGCGTGCGGCGTCGCCATGCTCGGTGACGGTCACCTGCGCCCGGTTGAAAAGCGTCGCCCCGGGCGTGGGTTCCGCCAGCCGCTGCTTGAAGGCGTCGAGCGACTGCGCGTGCGCGGCAACGACCGCACACAGGAGAATCGGCATGAGGAAAAGCAATCTGCGCATCATTTCAACTGTTTTTTAACGTCCTCGATCGTAAGGCCAAAGGTATTCAAAAAATCCGACAAAGGCATCCGCTCGCGCGAAATTTTCACGGGAGCCGGGCCTCCGCGCCCTTCCACGGCATACGACACCTCGACCTGCGACAGGTCGCCCGACCGTACTTTCCGGGCCAGCACGTAAAGCGCCAGGGGGTCGGAAATTTTCAGCCGCCACAGGGTCCGGAAACTGTCCGTCGTACGGCGGGGCACTTCGACCGCCTCGCGCAGGACGATCGTCCCCACGCGGCTGCCGGCATAGTAAACGCCCGCCTCCGCCGCATCGAGCACCAGCTTGTAGCCCGTGTCGTTCATCACCCGCACGACCACCTCGGCGCCTGTCAGTCCCTGGCGCTCGACCTTTTCGATGCCCTCGAAACGGATATTGCGCCGGGCCTTCTCCACGGCGCGGCGGCACGAGGAGACCGACACCGCGACCGCCAGCAGCAGTACGTATACCGAATAACGTTGTATTATCTTCATTTCTCTCCTATATATATTTGTGCAATGCCGAAACTCTGGCTCCGCGCCCGGCAGTTGCGGAACCCCGCCCGGGCCATCATCCCCATGAACTCCTCCGGGGCGGGAAACTCCCCGACCGAGGCCGGGAGGTACTCGTAGGCCCGCTTGTCGCGCGACACCAGTCCGCCGATGCGGGGCAGGATCTTGTAGGAATAAAACTCGTACAGCGCCCGGAACGCCCGGTTGCGGGGACGCGAGAACTCCAGGATAACGACCTTGCCCCCGGGTTTTATTGTGCGGGCCAGTTCGCGCAGCCCGGCCCCGAGGTCGCCGAAGTTGCGCACCCCGAACGCCACCGTCGCGACATCGACCGACGCGTCGGCCACGGCAAGGCGCTCGGCGTCGCCCCGGTCGAGGACGATGCGTCCGTCCAGTCCCCGGGCCTCGATCTTGCGGCGCGCCACGGCGAGCATCCGCTCCGAAAGGTCGACCGCGAGCACCTGCACGTCGCGGATGCGGCGGGCCATGGCGATCGCCAGATCGCCCGTTCCGGTCGCCACGTCCAGGATGCGGCCGGGTTTCGCGCGGCGCACCTCGCTGACCACGCGGCGGCGCCACACGCGGTCGATATTCCCCGAGAGCGTATGGTTCAACAGGTCGTACTTCGGCGCGATGTTGTCGAACATCTCGCGCACCTCCTCCTTTTTGGTCTGATCCGTATTGTATGGTTTCATTCGCTATTACTAAAATCCACTCTGAATCGCTCCTATTCGTATCGTATCGTCTCCTCGGGCTTCACGGTGGAGACCACGGCCGTCGGGATCACCAGCAGGGCGACGATCGCGGCGACGAACCCCGCGTTGAGCGCCAGCCACCAGCCCCAGCCCAGCGACACGGGCACTTCCGAGAGCAGGTAACCTTCCGAGCTGAGCTTCACCAGATGCGTCCATTTCTGCACGAGGCACAACCCCAGCCCGACGGCATTGCCCCACGCCAGTCCCCGCAGGGTCACCAGCGCCGCCCTCCAGAGGAAGATGCGCCGCAGGCAGCCGTTGCGCATCCCGAGGGCCTTCAGCAGGCCGATCATCCGCGTCCGCTCCAACACCAGGATCAGCAGCGCCGAGGTCATGTTGAAGAAAGCCACCGCGAGCATGATCGCGATCACCACCGCGGCGTTCACGTCGTGGGCCTTCAGCCAGTCGAAAATATTGGCGTACCGCTCCCTGATGCTCGTCACGGCGAGGTTTTCGGAATCTTCGGCATCATCGTACAACAAGGTCCGGCCCAGCGTCCGGGCGAATGCGTCGGCATCGTCCAGCGAGCGCGTCAGGATCTCGTAGCCCGAAATCTCGTCCGGCCCCCACTCCGAGAGCCGCTGCACGTTGCGGATGTCGGTCACGACCGCCACGCCGTCCATCTCCTCCATCCCCGACTCGTAGACGCCCGCCACCTTGAAACGGTCGCGGCGCGGCATCTCGCCCGGCTCGACGAACAGCATCTCGACCTTGTCGCCCACGCCCAGCAGCAATTTGTCGGCCAGCGTGCGCGACAGCAGGATGTCCTTCGTGCGGACCTCGCCGCCCACACGGGGCAGCTCCCCCGCGACGAGCCATTCGCGGAAATACGACCAGTCGTAATCCGCATCGACGCCCTTGAGCATCACTTCGCCCACGGCATCGTCCGTACGGACGATGCCGCCCTTGACGGCATAGGGAGCCATCGCCACGAATCCGTCGGTCCGGCGGATCAGCTCCTCGACATGCGCGCTGCGGCGCACGGGCTGCGCATCGAGGGCGTTCACGCCCCTTACGTCGGTCACCGCGACGTGGGCCGCAAACCCCGTCATCTTGCGCGCCACTTCGCGCTTGAAGCCCATGATGACGGCCATCGCGAGAATCATCACCGCCATTCCCAGCGCCACCGACACCACGGCGATACGCTCCATCACTCCGGGCTTGTTCCCGGGCGCGGGCTGCGCCATGCGGCGTGCGATGAAAAAGGCGAGATTCACGGTGCGCTGTCTTGTCGAAAATTTGTACAAAGTAACATATAAATTTCGTATTTCCGGTGTCGTAACGACACTTTTTATCCGCCGGACGGTTTTACGAGACTTCCGCGATTCCGTTTTGCAGCCCATCTGACTTTTCCATATCTTCGGGATCGCAACGCCACTTTTCCCGGCCGGAAATTTTATAAACCCGCCCGCAATTCTGTTTTGCAGCCATCCTACTTTTTTGTACCTTTGCGGAAAACAAAGGTTTCTATGCAAAAACAGGCATTGATTACGGGAGCCACTTCGGGCATCGGACGCGCCGCGGCGCTCCGGCTGGCAAAGGAGGGATACGCCGTCACCGCCACGGGCCGCCGGGCCGACCGGCTCGCGGCGCTCCGCGCGGAGATCGAAGCGGCGGGCGGCCGCTGCACGACGCTCGCCTTCGACGTACGCTCCGAGGAGGAGGTGCGCCGCTGGCTCGAACCGATCGAACGGGTCGACCTGCTGGTCAACAACGCGGGCCTCGCCGCCGGGCTGGAACACATCGACCGGGGCGACACGCGCGACTGGGACGCCATGATCGACACCAACGTCAAGGGGCTTCTCTACGTCACGCGCGTCATTGCGCCCAAGATGGTCGCCGCGGGCCGCGGGCACATCTTCAACATCGGCTCGATCGCCGGGACCGAGGCCTACGAGAACGGCGCGGTCTACTGCGCCTCGAAACACGCCGTGCACGCCATTTCGCAGTCGATGCGCGCCGACCTGCTTTCGGCCGGGATCAAGGTGACGGAGATCCGCCCGGGAATGGTCGAGACCGAATTTTCCGAAGTGCGTTTCCACGGCGACAAGGAGCGCGCCGACGCGGTCTACGCCGGCGTCGAACCGCTCACTGGCGCCGATATTGCAGAGGCAATCGCATGGGCGGCACAATTACCCGCCCATATGAACGTTAATGATATGGTACTGATGCCCTCGCAGCAGGCGGGAGCCTATTACACGTACCGGAAAACAAAATAGAAAAACGCTATGACACTCCCCATGATTGCCCTGCTCCAGGCAGGTTACTATGCAGAGCCGCACGCCGCGCGCTACGACGCCGCGACGATGGGCATGTTCGTCCTGATCATCGCCATCGGCGTCATCGGATTCATCGTGCAGGCGCGCCTGCAATCGGTGTTCAAGAAGTATTCGAAGGTGCAGTTCCCCGGCGGGCTGACCGGCGCCGAGGTCGCCGAGAAGATGCTGCGCGACAACAACATCCACAACGTGAAGGTGACGCACGTCGGCGGACACCTCACCGACCATTTCAACCCGCAGACGATGACCGTCAATCTGAGCGACTCGGTCTACTCGTCGTCGAGCGTCGCCGCCGCGGCCGTGGCAGCCCACGAGTGCGGCCACGCCGTGCAGCACGCCCGCGGCTACGCACCGCTGACGCTGCGCTCGCAGTTGGTTCCCGTCGTGCAGTTCGCCTCGTCGGCCGCCACGTGGATCATCATTCTGGGCCTGGTGATCCTGGCCACCACGCAGAACGAACTGCTGTGCTGGATCGGCGTGGGCATGATCGCCATGTCGGCCGTCTTCTCGCTCGTCACGCTGCCCGTCGAGTACAACGCCTCGGCCCGCGCCGTGGAGTGGCTCCAGACCAGCCGCACGATGCAGGGAGCGCAACTCGCACAGGCCAAAGAGGCCCTCTCGTGGGCTGCCCGGACCTACCTCGTAGCGGCGTTAAGTGCCATCGCGTCGGTGCTTTACTACGTCTTCCTGATCCTCGGACGGCGCGACTGACCCACCGATGAACACCCCCGAAAAAGATTACACCCACCACAGCTGGCTGGCGGCCGCAGCGCTCATCGCAGTGCTCGTGGCCGTAAGTTTCATCCCTCCGCAAAGCGTCGGGAGCGTGAAACTCCGCCGCGCCAACATCCTCTCGGACCTCCTTCCGTTCGACGATGCCGAAGCGGCCGAACCCGCCGCCGAGCCGGCGCTCTTCGACGAAGAGGAGTTCCACATCGACATGGCCGCCGTCGCCGAGCGCATCGAGGCCGACACCACCCCGCGCGAGGTGCAGACCACCTACGAGTGGCTCCTCGCGCAGGACACGGCCCGCCGCGAACGCACCGTACCCGACTCGGCGCGCTTCGTCGCGACGCTGACCCCGATCGAGGATTTCAGCGACAGCGGACGCATCCGGGCCTTCTGCGACACGCTGCTCAACGCCCCGCGCCCGGTGCGCATCGCCTTCCTGGGCGACTCGTTCGTCGAGGGCGACATCCTCACGGCCGACCTGCGCGAACGGCTCCAGACGGCCTACTCGGGCGGCGGTGCGGGATTCGCCCCGATGGCCTCGCCGCTGACGGCGTTCCGGCGCACGGTCAAAACCCAGTCGAAGGGCTGGACGGCCTATAACATCATGCAGCGCAAGGCCGCACCCGCGCCCCTGCGCGAAAATTTTTACGTCTCGGGCTGGGTCTGCCAGCCTGCGGCCGGGGCTTCGACCCGCTGGGAGAGCACCGACTACCGCAAACGCCTCGACTCGTGCACCACGGCGCGCATCTTCTTCCTCTCGAAGCGCGACAGCCGCGTCGAGGTGACACTCAACGACGCCGAACGCCGCGAGTTCGACATCGCGGGCGACGCCGCCGTGCGGCAGATCGCGGTCTCGGCCCCGCACATCCATTCGCTCGCCTTCAAGGTACTCTCCGGCACGGAGGACTTCGTCGGCTACGGAGCGGTTTTCGAAGGCCGTGGCGTCGTGGTCGACAACTACTCCGTGCGCAGCAACAACGGACAGGCGATGTTCTGGACCAACCCGTCGGTCAACGCCCAGATCAACGCCATGCTGGGTTACGACCTGGTGGTGCTCCAGTACGGGCTGAACATCATGCAGTCGGGCGTGAAGAACTACACCAACTACGCCGGGCAGATCGAGAAGATGATCGCCTACATCCGCCAGTGCTTCCCGGGGGCGGCGGTGCTCGTGCTGGGCGTCAGCGACCGTTCGGTGAAGACCGACGCCGGATTCGAGCCGATGGACGCCATCCCCCACATGCTCGACTACCAGCGCAGTGCGGCGCGGAACACGGGCGCGGCCTTCTGGCCCACGTGCGACGCCATGCGCGCCCTGGGCGGGATGGAACAGTTCGTCAAGAACGGCTGGGCGGGCAAGGACTACACCCACATCAACTACGCCGGAGGCCGGCGCGTGGCCTGGGCGCTGTTCGACGCTATCAACGCCGGAGCCTCGGAAGTCTACGCCCAACAGCGGATCGACGAACTGCGCCGCCGTGCGGAGCAGGCCGTCCTCGACTCGGTGCGCAGGGCCGCCGTCGACCGCCGCATCCTCCCGGCCCCGGCCCCCGAACCCCTTAACCCGCACGTGCAATGACCCTTCCCGCAACGGACGGCATCACGGACAGGCTCCAGGCGCTGTTTGCCTACGACGCCTCTTCGCCGCTGATTTTCAGCAGCGGGCTGTTCCTGTTCCTCTTTGCGGGATTCCTGCTCGTTTACAGCGCCTTCCGCCGCGCGCCGATGGCCCGCATCGTCTACGTCATCGCCTTCTCGCTCTATTTCTACTACAAGTCGAGCGGCGTCTATTTCCTGCTGCTCGTCTTCGCCGCGGCGAGCGACTTCCTGATCGCCCGGGGCATCTACCGGGCGCGTTTCCGGTGGACGAAACGCTGGCTGGTGGTCTTGAGCGTAGCGGTGAACCTCGGCATGCTGGGTTACTTCAAGTACACGAACTTCCTGATCGACATCTCCAACCAGCTCTTCGGTCAAGGCTTCCTGCAGTTTCAGAACATCTTCCTCCCGGTCGGCATCTCGTTCTTCGTCTTCCAGTCGATGAGCTATACCATAGACATTTACCGCGGTCAGTTGAAGCCTTTGTCCAACTGGCTCGACTATCTCTTTTACCTGTCGTTCTTTCCGCAGTTGGTGGCCGGCCCGATCGTCCGCGCGCGGGACTTCATCCCGCAGATCCGGCAGAACCCTATCGTGGTCACGAAGGAGATGTTCGGCACGGGCGTCTTCCTGATCCTCACGGGCCTGTTCAAAAAGGCGATCATCTCCGACTACATCTCGCTCAACTTCGTCGACCGCATCTTCGACGAACCGCTGCTCTACTCGGGATTCGAGTGCCTGATGGGCATCTACGGCTATGCGCTGCAAATCTACTGCGACTTCTCGGGCTATTCGGACATGGCCATCGGCATCGCCCTCTTGCTGGGATTCCGCTTCCCGAAGAACTTCGACGCGCCCTACAAGTCGGCGACGATCACCGAGTTCTGGCGGCGGTGGCACATCTCGCTCTCGACGTGGCTGCGCGACTACCTCTACATTTCGCTGGGCGGCAACCGCAAGGGCCGCATCCGGACCTACGGCAACCTGCTCCTCACGATGCTGCTGGGCGGACTGTGGCACGGCGCGGCGGTGCGCTTCATCCTCTGGGGCGGACTGCACGGCGCGGCCCTGGCGCTGCACAAGCTCTGGATGGCCCTCGTCCCGGGGGCCAAGGCCACCGGAGCGCAGATGCACTGGTGGAGCCGCGCGGCGGGCATCGTCCTGACGTTCAACATCGTCTGCCTGGGGTGGCTGATGTTCCGCGCCGAGTCGATGCAGACCGTCTCGCTGATGCTGCACCAGATTTTCGACAACTTCAACGCCGCGATGATCCCGCAGGTCGTGACGGGCTACGCCGCCGTCTTCGCGCTGATCACCGCGGGTTACGTCCTGCACCTGTTGCCGTCGGCCGTCGACGCCGTCGCGCAGCGGATCGTGGTCCATGCGCCGCTGGTTCTGCAGGTCCTGATGGCCGCGGCGATGATCTGGTGCGTCATGCAGATCAAATCCAGCGACATACAGCCTTTCATCTACTTCCAATTTTAGATAACCGATGTACGACTTTGATCATCAACTATTTCTGGCGCTGAATTTCGACGGAGGCCCCGTTCTGGACCGTCTCATGCTGATCGTCTCGGGCACGACGATGTGGCTGCCGCTCTACGCGCTGATCCTCTGGCTCGTGTGGCGCCGCGACGGATGGCGCAACGTCATCGTCTTCACGGTGCTGATGGTCGCCGCGCTGGTCCTCTCGGACATGGTTTCGGGCATCTTCAAGCACAACGGCGTGCTGGGCGGGCTGCTGCCCGACTTCGAACCGCGCTGGCGGCCGATGTTCACCCCCGCGCTCGAAGGGCTGGAGATCACCCCCGACTCGCTGCGCAAACTGCGCTGGCTGACGCCCGACTCGCTCGCCGCAGCGGGTATCGCCCGCGACTGGGCGGTGCACGTCCCCGTCGAGGCCGTGAGCGGCCGCTTCGGAACTGTCTCGGCCCATGCGGCGGTCATCGTCACGCTGGCCGTGCTGTCGGCCTCGGTCATCCGCCGGCGGTGGTTCACGGGACTGATGGTTTTCTCCTCCGTCCTGATCTGCTATTCGCGCATCTACCTGGGAAAACACTACCCGATGGACCTCGTGTGGGGCACTGCCGCCGGCATCGCGCTGGGACTGGCGGCCTTTTGGGCCTACCGGAAACTCTCCTTCAAGAAAAAGAGCTGAACGACCGTTCAGCTCTTTTTTCCGTCAGTACCACGCCGACAGCGTGCCGGCCCTGCTCTTCGCGGCGTCGGGAATCCCCGGGAAGAACTTCATCCGCATCTTCGACTCGATCTCCGATATGGGCACGATGAACCGGCCCAACTGCGACTTCTCCGTGGCGGTGCTGGTCGTCAGCGTCTCGACCCAGAAGGCGATGGTCTCCAGTTCGTCGGCCGTGCACTCCTGAATGGGTTTTCCGACCTGCACCGTCTTCTTGCGCACGGCCATCTTGAACTGGTGCGTCGGCATGACGCAATCCTTCGAAAGCGAACTCAACGCACCGTTGTTCGAGGCGTCTTTCTGTACCCAGCCGTCGTTTTCGTAATAGCATCCGGCCACGATGTAAAGCGTGTCGGCGGGAATCGTGCCGCCCGAAACCGCCTCCTCGATATTCGCCCAGATCTTCCCGAAAGGACTCGGCTCGGCGGCCTGCGGCGCAATGTTGGTCGGCCGGAAGGTCTGCATGTTGATTTCCAACCCCTTACCGGGTCGCTCGCGCGACATGCAGAGGTGCCCGCGCGACCAGTAGCCGCTGCCGTAACGGCCGGTTACCAGATCGGCGACCCAATACTGGTAAACGTCGCCTGCCGACGAAGGGTAGATCTTCGCCTGCTGCGACTCCGGAAGCGCCGGATCGGCCGCCCACGGTTCGTCGGAGCGCCCCGAACCTTCGAGGTAGCAGCGGTGGTGCGGATAGGCCACCCAAACCGGGTTGTGGCGGCGCGTATCGTAACAATAGGTGTAGTTGCGCACGCGCTTGCCGCCCGAAACGGTCGTGGTCCAGGTCGTGTGCACGAACTGGTCGGAGGAGGGCGTTTCGAAGTTGGAGGGAAGTTCGGCCCAGCGAAGGCCCGCACCCGTCCCGAGGTCGACCTGCTGGCCGCCGCCGCCCGTCGTGAGCACGATGTCGTCGAAATTCAGTCCGTAGGTGCGCTCCGTACCCGTCGGCGCAAGGCGAATCCACAGTTTCGGAACAGGCTGCGCGAGCGTGAAGCCCACTGTCGTCCCGGTCCACGTATTATAGACCGAAGCCCCCGTATAGGCAAGCGGCCGCCACACCGCGCCGTCGGCGCTAACCGTCAGCGAAACGTCGTCCGACGGGAAGATCGTGCCGAAAGCGAGGGTGAAATCCGTCTGTCCCGCGGGAAGCGTAATGTCCTGAATGACGAAATAGTCCGTCGACGCGTCGTAGAACATCTTGGCGTAGGCCTTGCCCGAAGCCCCGGCGTATTTGCCCGCCGAGCCGTAATTGTCGTTGTTGATACGGACGTTGTTCACGGCATAGGTCACCGTCGAGGCTCCCGTACCGGTCTGGGTTTTCCACTCCTGATTCGCACCCGCCCAGACGCCGCCCGCTCCGTCGCCGAAATCGAGACTGAAAACCGTCTCGGCGGAGGTCTCCGGATTGCGCACGATCACGCAGGTTCCGGTCCTGGCGCCGGAGCCTTCTCCGGCCGTAACGGTCAGCGTGGAGCGCTGCCCCGCGGGCGCGTCGGTAATGGTGATCGTGGCGTTGCCCGTACCCGAGGCGGGCGAGAACTTCAGCGCGGAATTGGGACACGCCGCCTTCCACGAAGCGTTCGTCGTCACGGTGACGACGTTCGAGGCGGGAGAGGCCGGATCGTAGAGCAGGTCGGCGGGAGCGACCGTGAGCGTCACCCCGACGGCATCGGCGGCGCGGGTCACGGTGATCGGCTTGCCCGAGGTCCTGCCCGAGGCGGCGCGCACACCCACCTGAACGGAAGTGCCCTTGGGCATATCCCGCACGTAGAACGTACCGTTACCGGAACCCGAAGCGGGATCCACGCGGACGGCAGCCGACTCGGGCGTCCAGAAAACCTGCCACCCGGTGTCGGCGATCACACGGACCGCATTGTTCGCCGGGGTCGTTTCGTCGAAGGTGAACGATGCGGATTCGATGGCGGCATACCCCTCGTCCGAAGAGTCGTCGCCGCCGCACGAGGCGGGCAGCAGCAGGCAGAGGGCGAACACCCCTGAAATCGGGAAGGGAAAACCCAGCATGCGGCGAAAGAGAGCGGAGAGTTGTTTCATAGTCTGCATTTTAGTTAGACACACAAACAAATATAACGATAAAACCCAAATTAACAATAACCGCGCACGTTTTTCCCGGGCCGCTGCGCCGCGGTTGCAGCCGATTGCGGAAAGAGTTGCTATTTTGCCCTTTTTTCACTAATTTTGCACGGATAACAAGGATACATCAAAAACACACGATATGGCAATCGAACTCAGCGAACAGGAACAGCTTCGCAGGCAGTCGCTCACGGCGTTGCGCGAACTGGGCATCGAACCCTACCCCGCCGCCCGTTACGAAGTGACGGCCACGGCGCGCGAAATCGCCGACAACTACGACGACGCGAAGAAGAATTTCCAGGACGTCCGCATCGCCGGCCGCATCATGTCGCGCCGCATCATGGGCAGCGCCTCGTTCTTCGAGCTGCAGGACCACACGGGCCGCATCCAGGTCTACATCCGCCGCGACGAC
>CDYX01021788.1_pt1 | contig 21377 bp, 18 predicted proteins | sample 554871 | NCBI WGS metagenome assembly CDYX01 (sample SAMEA3182061, study PRJEB8094) | gut metagenome | biome: human; feature: gut; material: Stool; isolation source: human stools | place: Canada | collected 2013-01-14 | reverse complement strand
TATATTTGTAACCACGAATATAGGATGCGGCTCGGTATAGCCAAGTCGGAAATGGGATTTCCTCTTGTCTTTGCTCTCGCCTTTCGCTATATTTGTAACCACGAATATAGGATGCGGCTCGGTATAGCCAAGTCGGAAATGGGATTTCCTCTTGTCTTTGCTCTCGCCTTTCGCTATATTTGTAACCACGAATATAGGATGCGGCTCGGTATAGCCAAGTCGGAAATGGGATTTCCTCTTGTCTTTGCTCTCGCCTTTCGCTATATTTGTAACCACGAATATAGGATGCGGCTCGGTATAGCCAAGTCGGAAATGGGATTTCCTCTTGTCTTTGCTCTCGCCTTTCGCTATATTTGTAACCACGAATATAGGATGCGGCTCGGTATAGCCAAGTCGGAAATGGGATTTCCTCTTGTCTTTGCTCTCGCCTTTCGCTATATTTGTAACCACGAATATAGGATGCGGCTCGGTATAGCCAAGTCGGAAATGGGATTTCCTCTTGTCTTTGCTCTCGCCTTTCGCTATATTTGTAACCACGAATATAGGATTCGGTTCGGCATAGTCAAATCGGAAATATAATTCCCTCTTGTCTCTGCACTCACCTTTCACTATATTTGTTCACAAAGTGATATGTTTGAAAAGAACAACAGTCAAATCGGCTGATAGTATAATTTATCCAACAAATAAAATCATAGAAAATATGGACCTAACATTGAATTTGAACTCACGTTTGCAACCCATGCACAGACATGATTTGGAAGATGCACTTCAAGAAATTCTTGAAAAGGGAAAATTGGGAGAAGTAACGGGTGGAGGAACACTACAAAGACAAACCGGAGAAATTGTATCCTGTGATATAGAGATTCACCTAAATGATGATAAACAAGATAGTGTAAACCGTTTGGTGGAGCTTATGAATATAATAGGAATCCCCAAAGGCTCAGCTTTATTATGCACAGTACCTGAAATTAAGATAGAAGTAGGGACTTTGGAGGGATTGGCTTTTTATGTCAATGGAACGGATTTACCAGATGAAATTTATGAGAGTTGCGATATCAATCACGTCATTGAGCAGATGGAATCAGCAATGAATGGCATAGGTCGTTTTTATAGTTATTGGGAAGGTAATGAATGGACAGCCTTGTATTTTTACGGGGTTTCATTTGTTGAAATGAAACAAAAAATAGAACCGTTCATTGCTTCTTATCCTTTATGTCAAAAAAGTCGAATAGAACAGATTGCGTAGTTGGATAACAGGCGCCTATTCTAATGGTGGCAAACTGTACCCCGTTAGCAATCTCGAAATGACAGAAATACAATGAATAGAATTTAACACTATACATCTCATTTTTATTGTTGTGCGGTATGGTTCCCGCACAATAAATAGTAAAGGAGCGATTTGCAGACTATAATGGATAACTCGACGGTTCTTATTGTGTGGAATCGACACGGGACTGCAAGCCTTATATGTTGCTAAATCGTTGCCTCTACTTCTTAAATAATTAGATAAAAGTTTATTTTTCAATTAGTTAAGCTGATTTGATGAAAATCTAAAATAAATTTGTTTCTCTACATCGCTTCTGCTATCTTTGTCAATACGAAGATAGGATGCGGCTCGGCATAGCCAAGTCGGGAATGCGATTTCCGCTTGTCTCTGCGCTCTCCTTTCACTATCTTTGTCAATACGAAGATAGGATGCGGTTCGGCATAGCCAAGTCGGGAATGCGATTTCCGTTTGTCTCTGCACTCGCCTTTCGCTATCTTTGTAAATTATACGTCTATGATTCATATAACATAGATAAATGGAAATCATCGGAATTTAATGAGATATGAGAACTGGTATAGTTTATATGGTGGCAACGGTTTTGTGTATTTTCGTAACCTCTTGTTTTACAGGAGTCGAGAGTACAAAGAAAATAACTATGCCCGATACAGGCGAAATTGCGGCACAGAGTCCCGAAGATCGTTTTATAGAGTCTTATTTCGTTCAGCAAGGGTGCGATACGTGGCGCATAGGAAAGCCGTTTTATTATACCGATGAAAAACTTTCGTTCGTTTTCAGACCGGAAAAGCCTACATTCCCGGATAGTATCTCTTTGAAGGGAAAAATTTTCACGTATGCCGGAAGTATAGAAGAAAGCCCTTTCGGTGGGGACGACAAAGTTGTCTTGTTATTCGATTGCGAAGGTCATAAGTTTCGCTATGAAACAGGGAAGACCCGGGAAGAGATCGGTCGGTTGAAATATACGCCATTGATACCTCCGTTCATCGATATCGATGATTTAAATATGGCTCGCTCTCTTTTGAAAGACAGAGTTCTGTATATAAAAACGCCTATGTGGTACAATGAAAAATCGGAAGCAATAGAGGGGCGAAAGTTGATACCTGTCCGAGTTGTGGATATTCGTCCGGGAAATAACGTGTTGCCGGTCGAAGTTTGGTTCGAGGACGATAAAGGAAATCAAGCGGGAGTTTTCATGTCATTGCTTTCTTCGTCCCGCTCCCAATATATCACGTTCGACCGCTTGTTTTCTTTCGAGAATCCGCGTTTGCAATATAAGGAAATACAGGACGATGCTTGGGAGCAAATTACGTTGGGGAAAGTAAAGACGGGTATGACGAAGGCCGAATGTAAACTTTCGTTGGGCAATCCGAACGAGGTGAAGAAGATTCCCACATACAGTGGATTGAGAGAGCAATGGATATACAACTCGGGAGCGTATCTGTTTTTTGTCGATGATTTGTTGGCCGATTATAGGTTGTGATATGATTAAGATAGAGGAGAATTATTTTATAAAGGACAGGCATACATTCCGCATGCCCGTTTATACCAAGTGGTTTGTAGAGTATGAAACGGTCGAGGAGCTGGTGACGTTGTTGCAGTCCGATTTATTGCGGGAACATACTTTTTTCCCGATAGGAGGGGGAAGCAATTTGCTTTTTGTAAAGGAAATGTACAATGGCGTATTGTTGCATTCTGCCATACAGGGCATGGCTGTGTCGGAGGAGACCGATACCGAGGTGCTTGTGGAAATAGGAGCAGGTGTCGTGTGGGACGACTTCGTCGCTTGGACGGTCTCTAACGGTTGGGGGGGAGCCGAGAATTTGTCGTATATACCGGGCGAAGTGGGAGCGAGCGCTATTCAAAACATAGGAGCTTACGGCGTGGAGGTGAAAGATATTATCCATGAAGTAAAAGCGGTAGATGTCGAGACTTGCGAATCCCGTACCTTTCGAAATGCAGAGTGTAGGTATGGTTACAGAAGCAGTGTTTTCAAGCACGATTGGAAGGGTAGATATATCGTTACATCGGTAGTGTACAGATTGCAAAAATCGCCCGAGCTACATTTGGATTATGGAAATCTGCGGGCTTCATTGCCCGGCGATGACATTTCTATCGCAGATGTCCGTAAAGCTGTCATAGAAATCAGGCGGTCGAAATTGCCAGAACCCGATGAATATGGCAGTGCCGGTAGTTTTTTCATGAATCCTGTAATTTCTACGGAACAATATGAGAAGCTGAAATCGTCTTATCCCGATATGCCTCATTACGTCGTAGACGATATGCATGTTAAGGTCCCTGCCGGTTGGCTTATCGATCGTTGCGGCTGGAAAGGAAAAAGTTTCGGCGGTGCGGCGGTTTATGAGAAGCAGTGCTTGGTATTGATAAATAAAAACAATGCAAAGCCCAACGACGTGGTTGCTCTCGCGGAAATGATTCGTAAATCGGTATCGGACACTTATGGTATCGTTATCAATCCTGAGGTTAATTATATCGAATGAGTATGATGCAGGTTACTTTCTTAGGGACAGGAACTTCAACCGGAATACCGCAAATCGGTTGTACGTGTCCGGTATGTACTTCTACCGATCCGAGGGACAGTCGGTTGAGAACCTCGGCCATAGTTGAGATAGAGGGTAAGAACATATTGATCGATTGTGGCCCCGATTTTCGTCAGCAAATGTTGCGATTCCATATTAAACGAATCGATGCGGTATTGGTTACTCATATACATTATGACCATACCGGAGGGATAGACGATTTGCGTCCTTTCGGGGAAAACGGTACTGTTCCTATTTATTTGGAGCCTTCGGTCGCCGAGGGAATACGAAACAGGTTGCCTTATTGTTTTGCCGATCATCGCTATCCGGGAGTTCCCAATATTTGTTTGCAGGAGATAGGTTTGTCACCGTTTTTAATAGAGGGAATAGAAATTGTTCCCATAAGGGTGATGCATTATAAATTGCCTATCTTGGGGTATCGTATAGGACGGTTTGCTTATATAACGGATGCTCTTACTATTCCTGAATCGGAATATGAGAAGTTAAAAGATATAGATGTATTGGTCGTAAATGCTTTGCGGAAAAAGCCCCATCTTTCGCATCAAACGTTAGCCGATGCGTTGCAAATCATCGATAGAGTGGGGCCGCGGGAAGCCTACTTGGTTCACATGAGTCATCATATGGGATTGACTTCGGAGGTAGAAAAAGAATTGCCTGCCCATGTGCATTTCGCATACGATGGTTTGGTTATCGACAGCTTGTGATTATTTTGAACCATCTTCTTTATAGCTTGTTTTAGCTATAAGAATAAAAAAATTTGATTATGGCAAAAACAATTCAGACAGCTATCGAAGCCGGTTCTCGTATGGCTCCCGCGAAATTCTATATAAAGATTACGCCGGACGGTCCTTATTTGCTTTATGGTAATCCTCCTATGGATCAAGAGATTATAGTTCCTAATGACGAAGGTTCTTCTTGGACCTATCGTAAGGGTAACCATTTTAGTACGACAGAGGAGCCTACGGCTTTGTGCCGATGCGGTGCATCCAAGAACAAACCTTATTGCGATGGTTCCCATCATCACACGGACTGGGACCCGAAAGAGACGGCATCTCATGAGCCTTTATTGGAAGATGCCGAAAAATATATAGGGCCAACTATGGTGCTTGCTGATAATGAAGAATATTGCGCTTTCGCTCGTTTTTGCGATGCCTACGGTAGAATTTGGAATTTGGTACAAACGGCCGAATCCCAAGAAGAACGTGACTTAGTCATTCATGAAGCCGAGCATTGTCCAGCCGGCCGTTTGGTTGTTTGGGATAAAGAAACAGGCGAGATTTTTGAACCTCCATTTGATTCGGCAATAGGATTGATCGAAGACCCTGTGATTAAAGTCAGCGGCCCCATTTGGGTAAAAGGAGGAATTCGTATAGAAAGTTCGGACGGAAGCAGTTATGAGATAAGAAACAGGGTTACCTTGTGTCGGTGCGGACACTCGCAAAACAAGCCTTTTTGCGACGGGACACATGTGTCGGCTAAATGGCATGACAAATTACCGATGGAGTAGGAAGCAGAAGTAGAATAAGACGATATATGATTTTAGGAGATTTGAGTGACACGAAGCGGGTAGAGGCTTTGCATCCCTTGCTGGGGAAACTTTTCAGTTATATTAAAGAGCATGATTTTCTTTCCGATTCGATTGGGCGTATCGAATTGGACGGTGATCGAGTTTTCATCAACAACGATTATCCGATATTACGTTCTCAATCGGAACAGGTTATAGAGGTACATCGACGTTACCTCGATGTGCATGTCCCTCTTGATGCTCCTGAAATAGTGGGGTGGAAGCCTCTGTGCGATTTGAAGGAGGTGCAGCAAGCGTATTCCGAGGAGAAAGATTGTGCCTTTTATTCCGATAGGCCGTCGACTTATTTCACCGTATATCCCGGTCAGTTTCTGATTGTATTTCCAGAGGACGGCCATGCTCCTATTATCGGGGAGGGTAGACTGCGCAAAATTTGTGCTAAAATAAAGTTGTGATCGGGTATCGATTGAGAATCGATAAATATTTTTATTCGTATTATTTACAAAGGCAAATATATATACGACAATACCCTAAATTTTGTTACCACGAGATTTAGGGTATTGTCGTATATGGTTATTTTATAAATTATCCTTTATTACTTTGCAAGGATTTCCGACTGCTATGCAATTGGCGGGTATAGATTTGGTGACGACACTTCCCGCTCCGATTGTCGTACCGTCTCCTATGGTTACGCCGGGTAGGATTATACTGCCACCTCCAATCCAAACGTTTTTCCCGATGTTCACCGGTTTGGTGAGAGATTTCCAAAAACTGCTGTTTTCGCCCAAACGTTCCTGAGGTGCGGTGTGATGGAAGACTGTATAGATATGTACACCCGGACCTATTCCCGAATAATCGCCGATAGTGATGGTATTACAATCCAAAAATACGCAGTTCATATTTATTTCCACATTTCGTCCGATATGTATATTCTCACCGTAGTCCACGAAGAAGGGTGCTGAAATCCAAACATTTTTTCCTCTTGACCCAATTAAATCGTCTAATAATGAGGATAGTTTTTCTATATCGTCAGATGGGGTATCGTTATATTCTTTTTGTAATTGCTTTGCTTTATGCCATCTGTCGATTAATTCCGTGTCACCGCAATCATAGGGCTCTCCGGCAAGCATTTTCTCTTTTTCTGTTTTCATAATCTTAAATTATTCTCATGGTCTAACAAATATACGAAAAACGGATTGAAATTTTAATATCTCAATCCGTTTTTATGATTCACATCAAGAAGTTTCTAATCTTGTTTTTTTGCTTTCATGCTCGATATGGTTAAAAAGGCAATGAGCAGCAAATACATGATCAATCCGACAGTTTGCAGAGTCGCCTCGTTCAAATTATGGGTATACTCGAATCCTGCAAACTTCATTCCCGCACTGACGACTCCCATGAGCGCACCGCCGGCAATGAATCCCGAAGCCAATAATGTGCCTTTATCTAAACGGGCTTTGTTCAGAGCGGTATCTTTCGAACGGCTGCCTACATACCAACTGATAAGCCCTCCGATGACCAAAGGTGTATTTAGTTCCAACGGAATGAACATACCCAAAGCGAACGCCAAAGCCGGGACATTCAGCCATGTCAGCAGAACGGCAAGAATAGCACCGATTCCATAGAGCATCCACGGTGCGCCTTGTCCCATCATGAGGGGCTCGATAACTGCCGCCATAGCATTGGCCTGAGGTGCTACCAAAGCATTTTCCCCGGAGAATCCGTACGATTTGTTCAGAATGAGGATAACACCTCCTACGGTTGCGGCAGAGACGAGTGTCCCGAGGAATTTCCAAGTCTCTTGTTTGCGAGGAGTGGAGCCTATCCAATAACCTATTTTCAAGTCGGTAATGAATCCACCGGCCATCGAGAGCGCCGTACAGACCACACCTCCAATAACCAACGCGGCAACCATTCCGCTTGTCCCTTTAAGTCCGACCGCCACAAGGATAACCGACGCTAGAATCAGTGTCATCAGTGTCATTCCCGAAACGGGGTTCGTTCCCACGATGGCGATAGCATTTGCCGCTACGGTGGTGAACAGGAATGAAATTCCGGCGACTACCAAGAAAGCGACCGTTGCTTGCATGAAATTATTGATAACTCCCAAATAGAAGAACAGGAATGTGATAATCAAGGCGAATACGGCAGCCGAGATGATGAATTTCATAGAGAGGTCTCGTTGTGTGCGGGGGGCTTGATCCTCTATCGCTCCCTTATTTTTCCCCGAAAATTCTTTTGTAGCCAGTCCTACGGCTCCTTTAATGATACCCCAAGAGCGGATAATACCTATCACTCCCGCCATAGCTATACCGCCGATACCTATGTACCGGCCGTAATCGGTAAATATTTGTTCGGGAGCAGCCGCTGCTAATTCGCTACCGGGTATGCTGCCCAGCAGAGGAATGATGACGAACCAAACGAAAAGAGAGCCGGAACAAATAATCAAGCAGTATTTCAAGCCGACAATGTATCCGAGTCCTAACACGGCTGCGCCTGTGTTCACTTTAAATACCATTTTCGCGTGGTTGGCGATCTCTGTTCCCCACGGTAAAATGCGGGTGGTAAGCACTTCGCTCCACCAGCCGAACGTCGAGAGGCAAAAATCGTACAGACCACCCACCAATCCTGCCAGAATCAAAGGCTTGGCTTGGTTACCGGCTTTTTCTCCCGAAACAAGTACCTGAGTCGTAGCCGTAGCTTCGGGGAAGGGGTATTTCCCGTGCATATCCGAAACGAAATATTTGCGGAACGGAATGAGAAACAAGATACCCAATATACCGCCTAGCAGTGAACTCATAAATACTTCTATAAAGTTCACGGTCAGTTCGGGGTATTTGGCTTGTAAAATGTATAGAGCCGGCAAAGTGAAGATAGCACCGGCGACAATCACTCCTGAACAGGCTCCGATGGACTGGATAATTACATTCTCGCCCAATGCGTTTTTCCGTTTAGCGGCTCCCGATAGTCCTACGGCTATTATGGCGATAGGTATGGCGGCCTCGAATACTTGGCCGACTTTCAAACCTAAAAATGCTGCGGCGGCTGAGAAGATAACAGCCATGACAATACCCCACGAGACTGACCATGCATTGACTTCGGGATAGACTTTTTCGGGCGAAAGAATGGGTTTGTACTCTTCGCCCGGTTTTAATTCCCGAAATGCGTTTTCGGGCAAATCGACAGGTTGTTTTTCGTTTGTTTCCATATTATATTTTTATTTTTTTGTGTATTGCTTTTTCTTAAAAACGTGGCAAGTTAATAAAAAATGCAAATATAGCCGATAACTTAGGCGGCGTTTTTGATAATTATATTACAAAATGAAAATTTATGCGAGGAAGAAAGTAAAAAAACTTGTACATTTGTTACGATATAAACACTGAGAAGATGAAAGAAATATTGGATTATTTGTCCCGATTGAGAGAAAACAATAATAGAGAATGGTTTCAAGTTCATAAGGAAGAGTATGATCGGTTGCGTCCTTTGTTTGTTGAGAAAATCCAAGAACTTATACAGCAAATATCGCAGTTCGACGAAGATATCGTGGGGTTGGAGGCTAAGAACTGTATGTATCGCATTTATCGTGATATTCGTTTCTCGCCGGATAAAACTCCGTATAAATCGTATATGTCCGCTTATATGGCGAAGGGTGGCCGTAAAAGTTTGCGAGCCGGGTATTATTTCCATTTCGAACCGGGGAATTGTCTGTTGAGCGGGGGCGTTTGGTGTCCGGAACCCAAATTGTTGAAAGCTCTGCGCCAAGCGGTTTACGATAATTATGACGAGCTGAAAGATATTGTGGAAAACAAAGAGTTTAAATCGTTGTATCGGGACTGGGTAGGGGAAACTTTGAAAATCGTTCCCCGACCGTTTCCACGGGATTGCGAACAAGCCGCATGGCTTAAACGAAAAGATTATGTGGTGGTGAATGTGAAGCCTGATGATTTTTTCGGTTCGCCCGATTGGATCGAAAAAGCGGCTCATGATTTTCACATCATGAAACCGCTGAACGATTTTCTCAATTATACGGTCGATGAAGTTTACGATTTATAGGAAATAGGAAGGGGAGAGGAATTGCCTGACTAAGAAGTTGTTTTAAATTTATTGAGAAATAATATTATCATTGCAAGCAGGTATGTTCCGGCCATATTGCGCCCCAGTCTCGGAATAAATTTAAAACAGCTTCTAAGGTGGCTCGCTCCTCCTTTTTTCAGTTTAGTTCCACGACCGTAATACCGGCTCCTCCCAACTGGACGTGTTCGTCTTGGAAGTGGGAGACTCCCGGTACAGTTTTGAGGTATTGTCTGATGACTTGTCGAAGAACGCCAGTTCCAGTGCCATGCAGAATGCGTACGCGAGCACAACCTACTTGTATGGCATCGTCTATGAAATAGGTAACAGCTTGTAACGCTTCGTCGGCCCGCATGCCTCTCACATCGATTTCTTGCTTGAAATTCAGTTGCTTTTCCCTCATATCGTCGGTTGTTTGCGAACTGATAAAAGTGGCTTTCGAATTTTCTTTTTTGATTTGGTTTTTGCTGACCTTTTCCAAACGGTCGGCTTTGACGGTCGATTTCAGCAGTCCGAAAGCGACGGTAACTTCATTATCGTTGACGTAAAGGACTTCACCCACGGAATTTTGGCCTTTCAAGCGAACGGAGTCGCCTTTCATTAAAACGGTGTGAGCGGTAGGTTGTAGATTGCTTTCTTCTCTTTTTTGTTGTTTCCGTTTTTTCCGGTCGTTGATCTGTTTGAGTTTTTTGCTGATTTTGTCGTCGACGGTCGGGGTTTCTTCCAATTCGGTTTTGAATTGTTCGAATTTCTGCCGGGCTATGCGGGTTTTTTCTTTCTCTGCTTGCGCCTCTTTAATTTCCCGTATCGTGTTTTCGATACGTGCATTGGCTTCTGCGAGAAGTTGAGCGGCATCACCTTTCGCTTGTTTCAACAGTTCCTTGCGTTGTTTTTCCAAAGCGATCAAATCGGCTTCATACCGGGCGGTTAGTTCTTCGAGCTTTTTTTCCCGTTGGCGTATGTTCTGACGTTTACTTTCCCAATAGCGTTTATCCCGAACGATGTCTTGTAAATATTTATCCATATCTATGTATGCCGAACCTACTTTTTCTGATGCGGCGGCGATTACTTCTTCGGGAAGTCCTATCTTACGGGCGATTTCAATGGCGAACGAACTCCCCGGATTGCCAATGGATAGTTTGAACAAGGGTTGCATCAGATGGCGGTCATAAAGCATGGCTCCGTTTATGATTCCTTCTGAATCTTCGGCAAAGTGTTTCAAGTTTTGATAGTGGGTCGTGATGATTCCATAGGCATGCTTTTGGTTGAATCGGTCCAATAATGCTTCTGCTATGGCTCCTCCGATTTGCGGTTCGGTTCCTCCGCCGAATTCGTCGATAAGTAAAAGACTGTTCTCATTCGCATTACGTACGAAATACTTCATGTGTGTGAGATGAGAACTATATGTACTTAAATCGTCTTCGATGGATTGCTCGTCGCCGATATCGATAAATATATCCTTGAATATGCCGGTTCGGGAATTGTCGTGCATGGGAACCAACAGTCCGCATTGCAACATATATTGTAAAAGCCCGACGGTTTTGAGACAGACTGATTTTCCCCCGGCATTCGGGCCGGAGATGAGCAGTATTCTGTTCTTTTCGTCTAACGTCAAATCGAGTGGTACGATTGTTTTCCCTTGTCGTTTCAACGATAGGTAAAGCAAGGGGTGTACGGCGTGAAACCATTCGATTTGCCGAGTATTTTCAAAAGTGGGTAAGACTCCGCCTATTTCCTCGGCAAAGAGGGCTTTCGCCCGAATAAAGTCGATTTCGGCGAGGAATTCATAGGAATAGATGATTTCATCGATAGCCGGACGAAGTTCGTCGGTGAACGATGTTAAAATACGTGTGATTTCTCGACGTTCTTCGTTTTCGAGTTCCCTAACTCGATTGTTCGCTTCCACAACTTCGGCAGGTTCGATGAATATGGTCTTTCCGCTAGCCGATTCGTCGTGTACGATCCCCCTGATTTTTCGTTTGTACGAAGGTGCTACCGGTATGACCAAGCGTCCGTCTCGCATAGTGGGGCTGACCTCTTTATCCACGAATCCTTCGCTCTGGGCAGTCCTCAGTATTGCATTTAGGCTTCGGGATATACCAGATAACGTGGAGGATATATTACTGCGAATGTGAGCCAGTTGGGGGGAGGCATTGTCTTTGATATGTCCGAATTTATCGAGAATGAGATCGATTCGTTTGATTAAATCGGGAAAAGAACTTATCTCTTTCGACAGATTATATAGATAAGGGTATTTGATTTCTTCCTCTTCTCCGGGATATAAAAATCGGATAATGCGTTGTATGGTGTCGAGCGACCTCCGCAGGTCGAATAATTCGGTTTCTTCCAAAAAGGTTCCTTCTATACGAACTCGTTTTATCGACGGTCGTACATCGAAAAAGAAATCGGCGGGAAAGTCATCGGCATTTTCAAGAATGCGTACAAATTCCCATGTTTGATTCAGTTGTTCCCGTATAGATTCGTAACCGGTAGAAAACGTCATTCTATCGGTATAATCGATACCCAATGTGCTGAGACATTTTTCTTTAATGAGCGATCGAATTTGGTCGAATCCTATTTTTTGTTCGAAATTTTGTGGATATATCACGCTTTATGATTTATAAAACGTTGCAAATGTAATAAAAAGACAGATGATATACATTATTTATCGTTGAACAATACATGTGATTCGGGTGTATTATGAATAACTAAAATAAAAATTATGGAAGCTGTGAATAGTGTTTATAAAGAAGTGAAGAAAATGTTTCAGACGGCGGTTCCACCGTATGTCGCTACCGTTAACGACGATTATCATTATGAAGTTTGGGCTATAAAGAAGCAGGCAGGGGAATCCCAAGTTTCGGAAGAATTATTGGGATATGTAGCCAAGCATGAAGACAGTGTCACTGTGGGATTTAACAATAAGCTCGGTGAAAAGATAAGAAAAGAGGCCTTTTCGTCGCTTTTATTGGCTAAAATGAATATTCATGGAAGAATCCGTATTCATCGTATGACGCATCAGTTACACATCGATTTACAGAATGCGATAGATAATTTAATGCGATATTATACAGAGATGAATTGGATTTGATGAAGGACTATGGTTATTTCACTTTTCTTGTATGTTGCCATATCGTTTCCATTTTTTTTGAATAGAAGTTTCGTGTATGGGAAAAGTAAAATGGACGGTTGGGTTTGGTATGAAAAATACTCGTTCATTTTGTCCTTCTCTTAGCTTTTCGTATATTTGCGCACTTATAAATAATGCGCATTTATGACACAGATTGAAACTAACAATGAGATAGAAGACAAGAAAAGTCTTAATTTCATAGAACAGATAGTTGAAGCCGATTTGAAAGCCGGAAAGAATGGTGGCCGTTTGAATACGCGTTTCCCGCCAGAGCCTAACGGTTATCTGCATATAGGGCACGCGAAAGCGATCTGTATGGATTTCGGAATTGCCGAAAAGTTCGGAGGTACATGTAATTTGCGATTTGACGATACCAATCCGGTGAAGGAGGACGTAGAATATGTAGACTCCATAATGGAAGATATTCATTGGTTGGGGTTCGATTGGGGAGACCGGTTGTATTATGCATCCGATTACTTTCCCAAGTTATGGGACTTGGCCATTCGTTTAATCAAGGAGGGTAAAGCCTATGTCGATGAACAATCTTCGGAAGAGATAGCCCGCCAAAAGGGTACTCCCACACAGCCGGGAATAGAAAGCCCTTATCGGAATAGAAGCGTAGAGGAAAATCTCGATTTGTTCGAGCGAATGAATAAGGGCGAATTCGAGGAAGGTCGTTTTGTCTTACGTGCGAAAATCGACATGGCTTCTCCCAATATGCACTTCCGCGATCCTATCATGTACCGTATTATCAAGCATCCTCATCATCGTACCGGAACGAAATGGAATGTATATCCCATGTATGATTTCGCACATGGGCAATCGGATTATTTCGAAGGGGTGACTCATTCGATTTGTACCTTGGAGTTTGAGGTGCATCGTCCTTTATATGAGTATTTTGTAAAGGAATTGGCCGACGAGAGTTATTGCCCTCGCCAGATAGAGTTCAACCGTTTGAATTTGACCTATACGGTGATGAGTAAACGGAAACTTTTACAGTTGGTAAAAGAGGGTCTGGTTGCCGGCTGGGACGATCCTCGTATGCCGACGATTTGCGGATTGCGCCGTCGTGGATATACGCCTGAATCCATAAAGAATTTTATACAGAAAATAGGTTATACAAAATACGACGGAATCATCAGTGTTTCTTTACTCGAACATAGTATCCGGGAAGATCTGAATAAAACAGCGACCCGTGTATCGGCAGTTCTTAATCCTGTTAAATTGATTATTACCAATTATCCGGAAAATAAAGTGGAATATTTGGAAACCGAGAATAATCCCGAAGACCCGGAGGCAGGAACCCATCAAATACCTTTCACCCGAGAGCTATACATAGAGCGGGACGATTTTATGGAAAATCCTCCCAAAAAATTCTTCCGTTTAGCTCCCGATCAGGAAGTGAGATTGAAGTCGGCATATATAATCAAGTGCACCGGAATTAAAAAAGATTCCGATGGAAACGTAGAAGAAATTTATTGTGAATACGATCCCGATACACGAAGCGGTATGCCGGGAAGTATGCGCAAAGTGAAAGGTACGTTACATTGGGTATCGGCAGAATATAGTTCGACAGCAGAAGTCAGGTTGTATGACCGGCTATTCAATGTAGAAAATCCGGCAGAGGAGAAAGATATGGATTTCAGAGAATTATTAAATCCCGATTCTCTAAAAATCGTCGATAATTGCCGTATCGAGCCTTACTTGGCCGAGAATGCCAAGCCCGGCAATCGATATCAATTCCAGCGTACAGGATATTTTTGTGTGGACCCGGATTCGACCGATGGGCATTTGGTGTTCAATAGGACCGTATCTTTGAAAGATAGCTGGGAAAAATTAAAATCGAAGTAAAGTATAAATTTATTTTCTATACTGTCGGGTTCCTTATGTATAAGGGATTCGACAGTTTTTATCTGAATCTGCGATGTCAGTTAAAAAGCCGAATGAACTCATAGACCGCTACGAAGAAATGTTGCGCGGGACAGTTAGTTGTTATTTCGATACCGACGAGATAGATGAAATCTCGGATTATTATGAGTCCAAAGGGCAGTTGTCCAAAGCGTTGCACGCTATTAAGTTCGGGTTGAATCTTCACCCCGACAATGTGGATTTGAAGCTCAAAGAGGCTCGTTATATGCTTTATCTCGATAGAGCAGATGAAGCGAAAAGAATTATGTCCGAACTGGCCGATTATAGTCTTGATGCCACACTTATTCGGGCTGAGCTGTTATTTATCGACGGTTATATGAAAGATGGCCATGCGTTGTTGCTTGCTATGTTGGATAACGACGATATTCGGGAAGATTTTTGTTTCGATGCCGTGGATATATATACCGATTACGATTGTTTCGATGAATTGGTGGAGTTCGTGGAGAAAGCGGGAAAGGTGTTACCCGATAGCCGGGAGTTGTTTCGAGAAATGGCTGCTATCTGCGAAGAGCGTTCGGAGTATGAGCGATCTGTCATTATTTATAATAAATTGATAGACAAAGACCCTTATTCGTTGCAGGATTGGTTTTCTTTGGCCAAAGTCGAGGCTTTGTTAAAACATTATGACAAAGCGGTAGAGGCTTGTGATTTTGCATTGGCGGTGAAGGAAAATGAAGAATCGATAATCTCGTTTAAAGGATATTGTTATTACGACTCCGGACAATATGAGAAGGCCATAGAACAGTTTCTTGAATATGAGTCTATCACAAAGGAAAAATCGGTTGCTTATGAATTGATCGGGGAGTGCTATGTGAAATTGGACGATAACAACAATGCGTTGAAGTTTTTTCACAAGGCTCTCGATATAGAGCCTTCGAACTCGAATATATGTTATCAGTTGGCTACTTGTTATTATGAATTGGGAGATATACAGAAAGCCGTTGTTTATTTGAGAGATACTTTAAGCCTTGATAGTAGGGACGACGAGGCTCATTCGTTTTTAGGTGAAATTCTTTTGAAGGAAGGAGACTACGAAGAGGCCTATTATCATTTGTCCAAGTCGTTGGAGTTGAATGAAGACGATATGGAAACTATGAAACTCAAAGGCGAGGCGTGCCTTCATCTCGAATATTATGAAGAGGCTGTTTCTGTGTTTGAAACAGTGCTTCGGGAAGATTCGTACGACCTGCATTGCAGGCTTAAATTAGCCCTCGCTTATGCGAAGATGGACGATGACGCGAATGCTGAGCGCCAGATACAAATCATAGACCAAATGAGCCAGTCTTCCGATTTTAGCGGTTTACCGAATGAGAAGTCGCAACAGTGGAAAAATGTGCATGGAGCCATTCAATCGTTAAAGCGCTTTTTATTGGATCATATAGATGATTCGGAAAATAAAGAATCCCTTTCATAAAAAGGGATTCTCGATTTGTTCGATACCGATCTCTGTTTCCGGCCCGTGACCGGGATATACGATTGTTTCTTTCGGTAGAGTAAGTAATCTTGTTCGTATAGATTCGACCAACTGATGATGATTTCCTCCCGGCAAATCGGTTCTTCCAATGCTCATTTGGAAAAGCGCATCGCCCGACAGTACAAACCCTGAATCGGGGGCATAAAAAGCTATACTTCCCGGAGAGTGTCCGGGTACGGCAATCGCTTTTAATTTTTCGAGACCGAGGTCAAATGTGTCTTTATCGGAAATATAATGCCCAATCGGCTGTATTTCTCCTCGAAACGGAATACCAAAAGATTCGCATTGGCGTACCATATTTTGTAAGAGAAATTCGTCGGCTTCCGCTGCACATAATATAACTCCATATTTTTTTGCCACGAAAGAATTACCGAAACAGTGATCGAAGTGCAGATGCGTAGCTAACAAATATTTTACGGTCAGCTTATTATCGTCAATGAATTCGGCGAGAGTTTCTTCTTCTTTCGGATAATAGCATCCGGCATCGACGATGGCGCATTCCCTACTGGCCGTGTCCCATAAAACATAGGTATTTACCGGGAGCATGTTGAATTGAAATCGGGCAATTCTCATTTGAACCTATTTTTTTACAATTTGCACATAGACGACTTTTTTCGTGTCGAAATAATCTTCTTTGAAGTAGTCTTTCAAGTCGAATACGATCGATGTCTTTTTTACTGTAACGAGTTCGTTTTGTAATTCACCGCCTTTTAGACAGAGAAGTCCGTTGGGAAGTGCGTTTCGTTGTTCTTTTTTTATGTTTTTCCGTATCAGTTTCAATAGATCGGGTAGGGGCATAACCGCCCGGCTTACCACGAAATCGTATTCGGACTTGTTTTCTTCTACGCTTCCGTGCTGAAAAGTCACATTTTCCAAATCAATGGATTCGGCGACGTTCGCGGCGACTTTTATTTTTTTTCCGATGCGGTCTATCAGATGGAATTTACATTCCGGGAAAAGTATGGCGAGGGGAATACCGGGAAACCCTCCTCCGGTTCCCACGTCGAGAATCTCGGAACCATCTGCGAAATTTATCGTTTTGGCAATTCCCAAAGAGTGCAGGATATGGTGGAGGTACAAGTTCTCTATGTCTTTGCGAGAGATAACATTGATCTTTGCATTCCAGTCGGTATATAACTGTCCCAAAGCCATAAATTGATTTTCCTGCTTCGGTGTCAGATTCGGGAAATACGTTTTTATATATTGCATGGTTTGCTGTTTATTTGATTAAACGACGAACGGGGCTGTCGGGTAAAATATAGCTGTCGATCTCTTTGAACGGTATTTCTATACTGGTTTGTCCTGTCGCATAACAAGCTATTTCGTAAGGGTTATATACCCAACAGATACCGGTATCGGTCAGATAGAAGTTTTCGGTAGCCATGATATCTTCCGTGTCGAAATAGCCTAATTCCAGTAGGGAGTCGGGTGACGATACATTCAGTTGTTTCATCAGCCGGTTTAATAAGATAGAACTAAGCGCATCCGATGAATCGGGCTGGAAAATATCGTCTAAACCGATTCTTTTCCAGTTGGAGAGGTCTATCGTGTAATAACGATTCGAATACATGCCGTGGGCTCCGCCCGTATATTCGGACGAAGATACTCCATAACAGAAGAAATCATTGCGATTGTAAACGGGAGAAAGGGTGTAATCGAAGTCCCATTCGAAAGAATAAGCCTCTCCGCTTTTCGCCAGTTCTTTTTCGAATTCGGGTTCTATTTCTTTATAGGCGTTTAAATGAGACTCTACGACCTTTTGTGCGGCTTGTTTCAAGGAGTCTCCCGTATATTCGTCTCCAAAGGTTAGAGGAGAAAGTATTTTTTGCAAATGAAGGTAATCGCTGTCTTGTTTGTATTTTACAGGAATTTCCATTGTCAAGACAACTTTACAAGCAGGCTTTGCGGTATCTCCGGAGAGATGGTAGGTGTCTGCGATGACTAATTTTTCCACCACAACAGAATCGGCATTCGTTTCATTTGAATGATTATTCTTGAAATTACAAGAGTACAGACAGCTTATCAATGCTATTATACTCAATAACGATACTTTTTTCATATAAATAAGTTTTTTACAAAAATACACCTTTTGTCGTGCTTGGCAAGGGAAAAGAAGCAAAAAAGGAATAGTATTATGCGAGCACCCGGTTTTCGGGATTTTTATAATTTCTGTTGAAAGATTTGTGTACATTTGCATAAGCGCGAAGATGGGCTACATTCGGCATAACCAAATGATTTTTCTGCCCCTCGTTTGTACTATCTTTGCAAAAATGCGAGAATAGGCTGCACTCGGCATAACCAAATAAATTTGTTTCTGCCCTCGTTTGCACTATCTTTGCAATAGGATTCGTGAAAAATAAACCTATATGTTACAAGTCGGAAAATTCAATAAGCTCAAAGTTGTTAAAACGGTCGATTTCGGCGTTTACCTCGACGGGGGAGAGAAGGGCGAAATTTTATTACCACGGAAGTTCGTCCCGGAACAATCATGCAGTGAAGGCGGAGAGATAGATGTCTTTGTTTATTATGATTCGGAAGACCGGCTTATTGCAACGACACAAAAACCGTATGCACAAGTAGGTGAATTTGCGTGGTTACAGGTAAAGTCGGTGAATAGAATCGGCGCATTTTTGGATTGGGGAGTAGAGGCGAAAGATTTGTTGGTCCCGTTTCGGGAACAAAATACGGATATGCAGCAAGGCGAGTTTCATATTGTATATGTATATCTCGACTTTGCTACCGGCCGAATAGTCGCTTCCGCAAAATTGGATAAATTTTTAGACAATGTCCCTCCTGAATATGAGGCGAATCAACCTGTCGAAATCATAGTAACTCAAAGGACTCCGCTCGGATACAAGGTTATTATCGATAATTTGCATTGGGGGGTGATTTATCACAACGAGATTTTCAGACCTATAACCATTGGGGAGTACTTGCGTGCTTATGTAAAACAAGTGAGGGAAGATGATAAGATAGATGTGATGTTACAGCTTCCGGGATATGAAAAAATAGACCCGTTGTGTGAATCGATTTTACAGAAGTTGAATGAAGCGGGAGGGGTGTTACGACTTTCGGATAAATCGCCCGCCGAGGAGATTGCACATTATTTCCAGTGTAGCAAGAAGAGCTTTAAAAAAGCGATAGGCGCTTTGTATAAAGCTCGACGCATTGTTATCGAAGAGAACTCTATTCGTAAGTCATAATAACGGTTCAGTAGAAAATCCGAGGGGGTAGGCCGGAATTTTAACGAATGCGATGGATTGCATCCCCTGTGTTGCGGTAGCAATAGGGGAGATACCGACGGAACGGTAGTTTTGAGGAGAGGGATTGGAAAGATTTCATAAGTTTTTTAGCAGTAGGGGTTAACCCCTCCGTCCTTGCGGACACCTCCCCTATTGCTTCGCCACACCCCGCAATGCTACGGGGCACGGCAGGGGAGGTGTTTTAAAATATCTCTGATAGTAAAAATTGAAACACCCCGTAAGGCTATGGGATACGGCAAGGGAGAGGGTCTAAAAAGTCTCTACGAATATTCTTTTTCCTCTCTATCTGCGAGTACAAGAGTTAAAAGATAATCTCCACTAATTATTGACTGAACCATAATAACCGTTATCTTTTCGCAAGTTAAAAGAACTTTTTTCTACAACTGTTGTTTAAGAGTTGTAAAGTTTCTGTTTTGGAAACCGAATAACTTTTAACAGGTACTAAATAATAAAAACAGTTATGAAAAGAGTCTTCATTATGTTAGCCATTGTGCTGGGAAGCGCAGGGTTATTGTTCGCTCAAAAAAGCAATCAAAAAGAGGTAAAACAGTTGCAAAGTTTTTTGCAGCAAAAATCGGCTAAGGGAGATGCCAATTATATTCGTTTGGGAATTACCGACATTAAGAATCCTGCAATGTGGAAGGGGGTAGTATGGAGCGATGGCCGTGCTATTTCTATCGATTGGAAGGATAAGGAATTGGCCGGAGAATTGGATTTGAATGGGTTTACGGCTTTGCAGAAAGTCGATTGTTCACGCAATCAGTTGACGGAGATTAATGTGTCTAACTGTACTGCGCTCAATACATTGAATGTCAGCAGGAACAAGCTGTCGGAGTTGAATATAGACAATTGTCCGGCATTGATTAAGCTCGATTGTTATAAAAATCGCTTGACCGATTTGTCTCTCTCCGGGCTTCCCGGTTTGAAAAATCTGAATTGTTCCAATAATTTGTTCGTGGAACTTAATGTAAACGGAGCTCAGCAATTACAGAGCTTGAATGTTCAGGGCTGTCATCTTGAATCGTTGAGTGTCGATAGTTGTGAAAATCTTAAAAATCTATATTGCGGTTATAATAAATTGACCAGTTTGAATCTGTTCGGGACGGTCAGTCTGTCTAATTTGAATATCGACGATAACGAAATATCGAATATGCTTTTGTCCAAATTACCGTCTCTTACGTCTCTTATTTGCAGTGACAACAATATGAAGACATTGGGTGTACTCGATTGTACGTCGTTGGCCGATTTGGTGTGTTCGTATAACGATTTAACTTCTTTGAACCTCGACGGGACTACTAATCTGTATTTTGTCGATTGCTCGTACAACGACCTTTCGACACTCGATTTGAGCAATAGAACCATGTTACAACGATTGATTTGCAGTAATAACCAGTTGAATGTCCTCGATGTATCGTTTTGTCCGAATTTGGTTTATATCAATTGCCGGTATAATCAATTAACCGATTTGCGTACTATCGGGGATAATAACTTGCGTATGATCGCTTGCCAATGGAATTATTGATGAAACCGAATGAATTGTAACGAAGGTGGGATAATGTCGTTTCGGGCATTATCCCACTTTTATTTTTAGGCTATTTGTTTTTTAGTCTACTTTATTCTACAATACATTTTTCTCTCTTTGTTTGATTTCAAAAATATCCCCGATTTCAATCTTCTGTATTTCCATGAGTCTGATAGTTTAGTCGTTGAAATAAGGCGTACTTATGTAGTATAGATAAAAATCTACTGGGATATTCAGCTTGGCGATTCTTTTCCACATGTCGGGCCGTATTCTGAACTGGAAGTTATAATGTCCCATACTGCAATGGAGTATCAGTCCGCTGTTTTTGAAACGGCGGAAAACTTTTCGAAACGACTCTAAACGGCTTTCTATCAAGTCCAATATTTCGTTGGATTGATATACCAGATCGAAGTATTTCGATGCTTTTCGGTTGTCGAACGTATCGTAGAACCAGACGTTTTTCTCATCGAAGACCGGGTGAGTGCCGAGCTCGGTGTAGGGTATGTCGGGGTATCCTTTCCGTTTGATACGGGTGGGGGATATTCCGGTCATCTCGGTAACGATACCCGGGTCATTCTTTCCGGTCTCGATATAGAGCGTACAGCCCATTTCGGTTCCGG
>CDYX01038777.1_pt1 | contig 21627 bp, 17 predicted proteins | sample 554871 | NCBI WGS metagenome assembly CDYX01 (sample SAMEA3182061, study PRJEB8094) | gut metagenome | biome: human; feature: gut; material: Stool; isolation source: human stools | place: Canada | collected 2013-01-14 | reverse complement strand
TAATGCTGCTCGGTTCCCCGCCTGACATGGTTCACGGGAGCCCGTTGCGCAAGACCGATGCCTCAACACCGCTTATTCGGACAGCAAAACAGCACGAACCCGGGTATGGGAGTTCATCCCTGCTATAGCGGATTGCAGGTCACAGGGCACCGCTATCTCCCCGACTAGTGCGACCTTGTCACAGACCGGAATGGCCTGATTCAGCCCTCGTTCAGCTTCTTTTCAATGTAATCGGCAAGCTCACCAATGGTGGTCAGCTCTGCCATATCGTTCTGGTCAAAATCCACGCCGAGCTCTTCTTCCATGTCCATCATCATTTCGACCATGTCCATCGAGTCGAGCTGCAGGCTCTTAAACGTCGTATCCCAGTGCAGCGAATCCTTCGGGAAATCGAACTGCTCTGCCAGATATGTCGTGATCCGTTCAAACATCGTTCTTCGCTCCTGTCTTTGACGCGCTGCAAAGTCGCGCCTCTCTCCTCTCTATATCATACGGATTTTTTCCGTAAAGTCAAGAGAAATTTTTTCAGGGGCGTTCCAGCTGTCATCCTAAAAAGTCTTTCAGCACTTTAGAACGCGACGGATGGCGCAGCTTACGCAGAGCCTTCGCCTCGATCTGGCGGATGCGCTCGCGTGTGACGTTAAATTCTTCTCCGACTTCCTCCAGCGTATGCATGCGGCCGTCCGTCAGGCCGTAGCGCAGGCGCAGCACGCGCTCCTCACGCGGCGTGAGCGTCTTCAGCACGCCCGCCAGCTGCTCGCGCAGCATGGCATAGGACGCGGCATCCGCAGGCTCCTCGGCCTCGTCGTCCTGAATGAAGTCGCCGAGGTGGCTGTCATCCTCCTCGCCGACCGGCGTCTCGAGTGAGATGGGCTCCTGCCCGATGCGCATGACCTCCTCGACCTTCTCCAGCGGGAGATGCAGCTTGTGCGCGATCTCCTCGGGCGACGGCTCGTGGCCCAGCTCCTGCAGCAGCTCATGGTTGGCGCGGGAGACGCGGTTGATGGTCTCGACCATGTGCACCGGAATGCGGATCGTGCGGGCGTGGTCGGCAATGGCGCGGGAGATAGCCTGTCGGATCCACCAGGTCGCATAGGTGGAGAATTTATAGCCCTTCGTGTAGTCGAACTTGCCGACGGCCTTGATGAGGCCGAGATTGCCCTCCTGGATGAGATCGAGGAACGGCAGGCCGCGGCCGACATAACGCTTTGCGATGGAAACGACGAGACGAAGGTTGGCCTCTGTCATTTTTTTCTGGGCCTCTTCATCGCCCTCGGCCATGCGCACGGCGAGCTTGTGCTCCTCCTCCAGCGTGAGCAGGGGGATCTTGCCGATCTCCTTGAGGTACATGCGCACCGGGTCGTTCAGGCTCATATTTTCGGAGAGATCCTCCGTGTCGATGATCTTCTCCTCCTCGATCAGCTCGAGGTCCTCCTCGCTCGGGAGCATCTCCTCCGGCTTGGACAGCAGCTCCACGACGTCGGAGACGTCGATCTCCACTCCGGCCTCGTCCAGCGCCTCGTAGATCAGCTCCGTCTGCTTTTCATCCGCATCGATCGCCTCGAGCGTATCGATGAGGTCCTTGGAGGCGATCTTTTTCTCCCGCTTTGCCTTTTCCAAAAGCGCGCGGAGCTTCTCGTTCATCTGCACCTGTTCTTCCATCGCTTACGAACCTCCATATCCTTTTTTCTTCTTCAGATCCCGCTGCATGGCAAGCAGGTCGCTGGCGTCGCTCACGCGCGCCTTGGCCCGCTCCTCACGCAGGATGCGCAGGTAATCCGCCAGCGCCGTTTCGGACAGCGGCGGCTCCTGCTTCTGCAGCACGGCCGTCAGATGCGCCATTTCCGCCGGGCTCAGGCTGTCCGCCAGCGCCGCAGGCGTGATGGCAAGATCGTTCTGCCACCGCTCGCGCAGAGCGGCATAGACCCGGCCGAACAGCGGCACGGAGAAATCCTCCGCCGTCAGGCCCTCCGTCTGCGCCAGCAGAGCAGGCTCGCGGAACAGCATGCGCAGCAGGCCCTCCTCCGCCACGGCGGAGCGGACGTTGTCGTAGCGCAGCTCGCGCTGGAACGGCTGAACGGCTGCGGCCGGGTCCATCTCCCGGCGCGTCTCCTCGCGCTTCTCCTGCCGCAGCAGGCGCTTGCGGGCGCGGTCGATCTCCATGCGCAGCACGTCCGGCGAAAGCCCTGCCGCCTCGGCGGCACGCGTGCCGTAGACCTCGCGCTCTACCGCCGTGCCGAAGCCCGCGATAAGGGCGGCGGCCTGCTTGGCAAATTCCACCTTCTGCTCGTCCTGTGAGAGGTCAAAGCGCATCTGCAGCGAACGCAGGCGGTACTCTGCCTGATTTTCGCAGCTCTCCAGCAGCAGGCGGAAGCGGTCCGCGCCGTATTTCTTCAGGAATTCATCCGGGTCCTTTGCGCCGCGCATCCGCAGGATGCGCACCCGCAGGCCCGTCCGCTCCAGCATGGGGATGGCACGCTGGGTGGCGTTCTGCCCGGCTTCGTCGCCGTCGTAGGTCAGCACAAGCTCATCGGTATATTTGGACAGCATGTCCGCGTGCTCCTGCGTCAGCGAGGTGCCGAGCGAGGCCACCGCACAGTCGAAGCCATATTGATGCAGCGCGATGGCATCCATATAGCCCTCCGTGAGGATGATGAATTCCCGCTTGCTTTTCTTGACGACATTCATGGCGAAAAGGTTCCGCCGCTTGTTAAAAATAATCGTTTCCGGCGAGTTCAGGTACTTCGGCGTCGAATCGTCCATGACGCGGCCGCCGAAGCCGATGACATTGCCGCGCACGTCGATGATGGGGAACATCAGGCGGTTGCGGAAGCGGTCATAGAGCGTCCCCTTGTCGCGGTTCTGGCTGAGGAGGCCCGCCTCAAGCAGTTCCTCCTTCGTGTAGCCCTTTGCCGTCATGACGTCAAGCAGAGCCGTCCAGCGATTCGGCGAATAGCCGAGGCCGAAGCGTGTGACCGTCTGGCCGGAGACACCGCGCTTCTGCAGATAGGCCCGCGCCTCCTCTCCCGCCGGGGTCTTGAGCTGGGCGTGATAGAACTGTGCCGCCGCGCGGCACAGTGCCCAGAGCCGTTCTTTTTTCTTATACTGCGACTGATAAGCGCCATCGTCCGGGACCTCGAGGCCCGCGCGCTTTGCCAGAAAGCGCACGGCGTCGCCGTAGGTGAGGTTCTCGATCTCCATGATGAAATTCACCACGCCGCCGCCCTTATGGCAGCCGAAGCAGTAGAAAATGCCCTTCTCCGGCGCAACGGAGAACGATGGCGTCTTTTCGCCATGGAAGGGGCAGAGGCCAAACAGATTGCTGCCCCGGCGCGTCAGCGCGACATATTGCCCGACGACGTCCTCGATGGGATTCCGGGCGTTGAGTTCATCCAGAAATGCCGGGGGAAAAGCCACGGCTCTGCCTCCTTTCAGCCACGCACCTGCCAGCCGGTCGGAATGAACAGCTCGTCATACTTGTACATGGCATATTTGTCCGTCATGCCCGCGATATAATCGCACACGACGCGCGGAAGTCCCTCGAACGTGAGCTGCGGCTGGAAATCCTGCGGCAGCGCCTCGGGATGGGCGATGTAATAGGTATAAAGCTCCTGCAGGATGCGGCGGGCCTTGGATTCCTCGCCCTTGGCGACCGGATTCTTGTAGACGCGCTCAAACATGAACTGGCGCAGCGCCTGCATGGTCTGCTCGATCTCGGGCGTCATGCCCAGCTCTCCCGTGCCGCGTGAGTGGAAGATCATATCCGTCACGAGCGTATTGATACGCTCGCGGTGGGTCTCGCCGAGCACGTCGGAGATCTCGCGCGGAATGTCGTCATTCGTCAGGATCCCGGCGCGCATGGCGTCGTCGATGTCGTGGTTGATATAGGCGATCTGGTCGGATTTGCGTACAATCTGGCCTTCGAGCGTCTCCGGCATGCGGCTGTGGCTCGAATGGCCGAGGATGCCCATGCGGACCTCATAGGTCAGGTTCAGGCCCTGCCCGTCCTTCTCCAGTACGTCTACAACGCGCAGAGACTGCTCGTTGTGGCGGAACGGCTCGCCCATGACCTCCGTCAGCGCAACCTCGCCCGCGTGGCCGAACGGCGTATGGCCGAGATCGTGGCCGAAGGCAATGGCCTCGGACAGGTCCTCATTCAGGCGCAGGGCGCGCGTAATGGTGCGCGCGATGCGCGCGACCTCCAGCGTGTGCGTCATACGCGTGCGGTAGTGATCGCCCTCCGGCTGCAGGAAGACCTGCGTCTTGTGCATAAGGCGGCGGAAGGACTTGCTGTGCAGGATGCGGTCGGAGTCCCGCTGATAGCAGGTCCGCACGTCGTTTTCCTGCGGCTCCTCCGGCCGCGGGCGGCCGCGCGTGGCATCGGAAAACTGCGCACGCTCACTGAGGCAAAGGTGCTCGGTCCATTCCAGTTCTTCCCGGATCGTCATCGGCATTTCCTCCCGTCTGTCGCTCGGCGCGTCCGCTCAGGGAAGCGGGAACGCGCGGTATTCCTGTTTTCCGATCAGCCCCTCGATCGTCCCGGCCGAAAGGTCGGTCACCCGCTCGAGGAAGCCCTGCGTCTGCTCCTCCGGCAGCAGCAGATCCAGCTCGACATCCGCGCCGAACTGCGTCTCGCGGATCATGCCGCCGAATGCGGCGACCTCGAGGCGGATGCGCTCATACCAGCTGTAGGGGCACGGCAGATAGACATTCGTCCAGATGCGCTTGATGGAGCGCCCTGCGGCGTCCACGGCGATCTTAGCCCCGTGAGCATAGGCGCGCACAAGGCCGCCCGCGCCGAGCAGGATGCCGCCGAAATAGCGCGTCACAACGCACGTTACATTGTAAAGCTCCTCCCGCTGCAGCACCTGCAGCACCGGCATACCTGCCGTGCCGCCCGGCTCGCCGTCATCGGAAAAGCGCGTTGCGCCGTCGCGGATGATGTAGGCGTAGACGTTGTGGGTCGCATCCCAGTACTGCTCGCGCATCTGCTTCAGCCGCGCGAGCGCCTCCTCCTCCGTCTCCGTCAGGAAGATGTGTCCGATGAAGCGGGAGCGGCGCTCGATGAACTGTGCCTCACCGTCGCCGGTGGGGACGAGATATTCCTTCATGCCTCCGGCTCCTTTACAAAGCGCTTCAGGCGGCCGAACAGCTCCTCGCGGCAGACAGCCTCGACCTCGACGCCCTCCGGCAGGTAATCCACACGGAGCACCTGCGCCTGCTCGTGCAGCTGGGCCAGCGCGCCCGCGTCGGAATACGGCAGCAGGAACACGGCCCGGTGGAGCCGGCCCGTCAACGTCTCCTCAATGCGCGTGAGCAGCTCGTCCATGCCGATGCCGCTGCGCGCACACATGGGGATATTCTTCTCGCCGATGGGGAGATTCGAGACATCGCCGACGAGGTCGGCCTTGTTATAGCAGCGCAGCACGGGCACGCCGGGCTTGGCCAGCTTTTCGATCAGCCGGTCAACGACCTCGATGTGCGCCTCGCGGTGCGGGTCGGACGCATCGATGACATGCAGCAGCAGGTCCGCATACTGCAGCTCCTCCAGCGTGGCCTGAAAGGCCTCGATGAGATGATGCGGCAGCTTGGCGATGAAGCCGACGGTATCGGACAGCAGGATCTCCAGATGATCCGACACCTTCAGGCGGCGGGTCGTCGTGTCCAGCGTGTCAAACAGCCGGTCGTTGGCCGGGATGCCCGCGCCCGTAAGAGCGTTGAGCAGGGTGGACTTGCCTGCATTCGTGTAGCCGACCAGCGCCACGACGGGCATGGAGTTCTTCACGCGGCGCTCACGCTGCGTGGCGCGCACGCGGCGCACCTCGTCCAGCTCCGCCTGCAGGCGGGTGATGCGCTCGCGGATGTGGCGGCGGTCCGTTTCGAGCTTCGTCTCGCCGGGGCCGCGCGTGCCGATGCCGCCGCCCAGGCGGGACATCGACGTGCCCATGCCGGAGAGCTTCGGCAGCAGGTACTGATACTGCGCCAGCTCGACCTGCAGGCGGCCCTCGGCCGTTTTGGCGCGCTGGGCAAAGATATCCAGGATCAGGGCGCTGCGATCCAGAACGGTCGCATCCGTCAGCTCCTCCAGCGCACGGATCTGGGACGGCGAGAGGTCGTTGTCAAACACAACGAGCGTCGCGCCCGTGCTCTCGAGCAGCGTGCGCACCTCCTGTGCCTTTCCCTCGCCGATGAAGCTGTGCGGGTCCGGCGTGTGGCGGTTCTGCAGCACCTTTGCCTCACAGATGCCGCCCGCCGTCTCGAGGAGAGCCTCCAGCTCGTCCAGCGACTCGTCCGTGGCGTTCTCCTCCGGCCGGAAGCAGTCCGCGCTCAGGCCGACCAGGATGGCCTTCTCTGCTTTGACTCGATCATTCTGCTGCATGACTACCTCCAAAATTCTGACTGGGCTCCCCAGAGCCGCTGACCGGTGCGGCCGGCGGCAGGAGCTGCGTATTTTCCCGAAAAAAGTATGAAAAAAGTCCGCACCGATACGATGCAGACTTTTCGTTCATTCTTTACTTCAGGCCAAACTTCTTGTTAAAGCGGTCAACGCGTCCGCCGGTATCAACCAGCTTCTGCTTGCCGGTATAGAAAGGGTGGCACTTGGAGCAAATTTCGACCTTGATGTCCTTCTTCGTGGAACCGGTCTCAATGATCTCACCGCACGCGCATCGAATCGTCGTCTGTTCGTACTTCGGATGGATTCCTTCCTTCATTGCTTTCACCTCTTTCTCGTTTCGTAAAAGGGCATGATGCCCCTCTTATTTTCAATGCCCGACTATCTTACCACAGTTTTCGCAGAATTGCAAGCATTATTTTTGCTTTTTTTCTTGGAAAAACCGGTTTACGCCTGCGGCATTTCGGACGGATCGGCCGGAGTCAGGCGGATCGTGTTCGACCAGAAGCCCATGCGGATGGACGCCTTGACATAGGCGGCAGGGGCCTCCGGCGTCAGTGTGAACGTCAGGTCCTCACAGCGGCGCGTCAGGCCGCAGGTCATGTGCAGCGTGTGCGTCCCCATCGGGAGCGGAATGCGGATGCTCTCCTTGTTGGCTAGATGGCCGTAGGGCTGGCCGTCCAGATAAATGCCGTAGCCTGCCGCGATGCCGACCGGGGAGCCCATGCGGTAGATCTGCAGCATCCCCCAGCCGTTGTAGCGGATCGGTGTGCCGCATTTGGTGCAATTGCAGAAGCCTGCCGCGTTCATGACTTCGCCGCAGGACGGGCATTTGAGCCGAAGCATAATTGCCATTTTTCTCTCTCCTTTTCCGTGCGCCGTGCGCATCTGGAAATGATTGTATGGGAAATGCCGCCCGATGTCAATCCCTTTGCACATAGACGCGCGATTTCGGTACAGGCTCCGCGGGCCCGTCCTCCCGGAACAGGCCGTAAAGTGCGCGGCAGCGCCGCTCCGTTTCCGCAAACGCGCAATCCTGCGCTCGCTCTCCCGCGTGCAGCAGCAAAAGCCCGCCCTGCACCGCCCGCAGGATGGCCCGGCCGTCCGCATCGAGCGCCAGCACACGCACATAGGGTGCAGGCTCGGTCAGCTGCTGCTCCGTCAGGCCTAAGAAGGCGCACAGGAGCATCCGCATCAGCCGGGTGCGCGGATAGCGCTTCGATTTTGCGGCTGCGAGGATGCCCTCCAGCGACGCCTCCGTGCGGCAGGCATGCATCACCTTCTGCCACAGGCCCTCGGAGCCGAACGGCAGCGCGGCGAACTCGTCCTCCCCCATGGCCCGCAGGCGCGCAAGCATGGCCCGCTCCCCCGCCGCCAGCCTATATCGCGGTGCAGCGGCCTGCACGGCCTGCGCAGCCTCCGGCATATAGCCCGCCCAGTCCGTCTGCCCGCGCAGGAAGCTGGCCGAGGGCGCATCCGCAGCACTCCCGCCGTGATAATCCCCCGCGCGGTGCAGCACGATCGGCCGCATGCGGGACCCGCGCCGCAGCAGGGCCTTGCAGTATTCCACCGCAAGAATGGAATTGGGCCGCTCCAGCAGCGGCGCACCGGGCGCGCCAAGCCGTTCCAGTGCTCGCTGCCGCGCCGCCGGGAACGAGGCGCCGCCCGCAAGCTCCTGCTTCAGCAGCGGCACAAGCTCCGGAGACAGCAGCGTTCGCGCCGTAGCCAGCAGGGCCTCCGCATCGCCGCTCTCGCTGCCGAAGCACAGCGCCTCCGCGCAGCCGAGGCGGTCGAGCAGCTCCACACCGCCGTCCGCAAAGCCCTCTGCCGAGCGGAGCGCATAGCTCGGCGGCAGCTCGAGCACCAGCGCCGCCCCGCAGCGAACGGCAGCCTCGGCCCGTGACGCAGCCGGGATGACAGCTGGCTCTCCCCGCTGGACATAGTCCCCGCTCATCACGCACACCGGCGCATAGCCCGCCTCCCGCAGCACGGCGAGCTGATGGGCATGGCCGTTGTGGAAGGGGTTATATTCGCAGATGATTCCGGCGATCCTCACAAAAAATTCCTCATTTCCCAAAAAAGCACTTGTATCATGCGCCAATTTATTATAGAATAAAGCCGTATGTGTTAATACTATCACGAAATTGAAGAAAAGAAAACAATGTTTTTACAGGAGTTGACACAACCATGAAAATTCTCGTGATCAATGCAGGCAGCTCTTCGCTGAAGTACCAGCTGATGGACCCGACCTCCGGTGAGGTCTTCGCCAAGGGCCTGTGCGAGCGCATCTACATCGATGGCAAGCTGACACACAAGGTCCCCGCCACCGGTCTGAAGGTCGAGCGCGACATCCCCATGCCCACGCATTCCGAAGCCATTGAGGCCGTCCTGTCCATCCTTGTCGATCCGGAGTACGGCGTTCTGAAGTCCACGGACGAGATCGATGCCATCGGCCATCGCGTGCTGCACGGCGGCGACAAGTTCGTCGAATCCTGCATCATCGACGAAGCCTGCAAGCAAGCCATCCGCGACTGCATCCCCCTCGGCCCGCTCCACAACCCCGCCAACCTCATGGGCATCGAGGCCTGCGAGAAGGTCATGCCGGGCAAGCCCCAGGTCGCCGTGTTCGACACTGCGTTCCATATGACCATGCCCCCGAAGGCCTATCGCTACGCCATCCCCACGAAGTATTATGAGGAAGATCATCTCCGCCGCTACGGCTTCCACGGCACGTCCCACCGCTATGTCTCCAAGCGCGCCATCGAGCTGATGGGCAAGCCCGCAAGCGAGCTGAAGATCGTCGTCTGCCACCTCGGCAACGGCTCCTCCCTCTCCGCCGTTGCGGACGGCAAGTGCCAGGATACATCCATGGGCCTGTCCCCGCTGGCCGGCGTTCCCATGGGCACCCGTGCAGGCGATATCGACACCTGCGTCGCGCAGTTCATCATGAACAAGTACAACATGACGGCCGACGAGTGCCTGACGATGCTGAACAAGAAGTCCGGCGTGCTGGCTCTGTCGAACGGCGTGTCCTCCGACTTCCGTGATCTCGAGGCCGGCGCCAACAAGGGCGACGAGGCCTGCCAGCTCGCGCTGGACAAGTTCTGCTACGAGGTCCGCAAGTATATCGGCGCCTATGCTGCCGCGCTCGGCGGTCTGGACTGCCTGGTCTTCACGGCCGGTGTCGGCGAGAACGGCTGCACGAACCGCGCCGCCATCTGCGAGGGTCTGGAATTCCTCGGCGTCAAGCTCGATCCGGAGCGCAACAAGGTGCGCGGCGAGGAAGCCCTCATCTCTGCGGACGATTCCCGCGTGAAGGTCTGGGTCATCCCCACGAACGAAGAGCTCATGATCGCGCAGGACACTGCAGCGCTCTGCGGCAAGTAAGAAAAAAATTTCTGCCCCGGCCAAACGCCGGGGCAGTTTTCGACAATTGGAAAGGAGAACGGATATGACGGTAACGGAACGCCTTCTGCACTATGTTTCCTTCGACACGCAGTCGGATGAGAGCTCGGAGACCTGTCCCTCGACCGCGAAGCAGAAGCTGCTCGGCGAAGCGCTCGTGGAGGAGATGCGTGCGCTCGGTATTGCGGACGCCCGCATCGACGCGGACGGCTATGTCTACGGCTCCGTGCCCGGCACGCCCGGTGCGCCCGCCATCGGCCTCATTGCCCATATGGACACCTCGCCGGACTGCTCCGGCAAGGGCATCAAGCCGCGCATTGTGGAATACACCGGCGGCGATATCGCCCTGAACGACACGACGCTGCTCAGCCCCGCGGATTTCCCGATCCTGAACCGCAGCGTCGGCAAGCACCTGATCGTCACGGACGGCACGACGCTGCTCGGCGCGGACGACAAGGCGGGCATCGCGGAAATTCTGACCGCCGTGGAGGAGCTGCTGGCCGAGGGCGGCGCGCACGCGCCCCTTCGCATCGGCTTCACGCCGGACGAGGAGATCGGCCGCGGCGCGGACCGCTTCGATCTGGCGCATTTCGGCGCGGACTATGCCTACACCGTCGACGGCGGCACGCTCGGTGAGCTGGAATATGAGAATTTCAACGCCGCATCCGCCGTTGTGACCGTCCACGGGCGCAACGTTCACCCCGGCTCGGCCAAGCGCTGCATGGTCAACGCGCAGCTCATCGCCATGGAGTTCCACGGTATGCTGCCGGTGCACGACCGCCCGGAGGCCACGGAGGGCTACGAGGGCTTCAGCCACCTGTGCGCCATGCAGGGCGAGGTGGAGCTGGCGACGCTCGAATACATCATCCGCGACCACGACCGCGCGTCGTTCGAGGCGCGCAAGGCGCTGTTCGAGTCGGCGGCGGCCTTCCTGAACGCGAAATACGGCGCGGGAACGGTCGAAGTCGCCCTGCGCGACAGCTACTACAACATGCGCGAGAAGATCGAGCCGCACATGGCCATCGTCGAGGCGGCGCAGCAGGCCATGCGCGATGCGGGCGTCACGCCGCGCGTCGTGCCCATCCGCGGCGGCACGGACGGCGCGCGCCTGTCCTACGAGGGTCTCCCCTGCCCGAACCTGTTCACGGGCGGCGAGAATTACCACGGCCGGTTCGAGTACGTCCCGGTCGAGGACATGGAGGCCGCCGTGCGCACGCTCAAGTGCATCCTGCGCAACGCAGCAAAATGATCCACAAACGGGGCCGCTGGAGGCGCACTCCGTAAGGAAGTGCGCCTCAGTTATATTCGCCTGACGGCGAGTGAAATTGTCCTGCGGACAGTGATAGGATGCTTCGCATCGTGATATTGCCTGCGGCAGTTTCACCGGCGAATATAATATCACAAAAGCCGCACGGCTTTTATATCACTTTCCGAATAGGAAAATATCACTCCGGGCAACGCCCGGAATATCACTTTTGTCCATAGGTGCAGCGAGCATCAGGTTTTGTCAGCCCAAATCCGGTATCTATCCGTTTTCGGATTGCACAAAAAGAAGGCAGCGCAAATTTTGCACCGCCTTCTTCCTTATGAAGCCTCTCCTGATGGCCCCGTTTTTTTACTGGTTTTTTCCTTGCAAAAATTCCCGGTCTGTGGCATAATGGGCAGGAAAGGAAGGTGCAGCCCGTGACATCGCTGACCAAACGCGCGATCCGCGCTTCGTTCCTGAAGCTGCTCAACGAGCGTCCGCTCAACAAGATCACAGTCAAGGACATCGTGGAGGACTGCGGCATCAACCGCAATTCGTTTTACTATCACTACCCGGACATCCCCGCACTGGCCGAGGAGATCGTCAAGGACGAGGCCGCGCGCATCGTGCAGGAGTACCCGACGGTCGACTCGCTGGAGCAGTGCCTGGAGATCGCCGTGGAGTTCGCCCTGCAGAACCGGACGGCCGTGCTGCATCTTTACAATTCCGCCAGCCACGAGGCCTATGAGCACAGCCTGATGGGCATCTGCCACAGCGTGGTGGGCAGCTATTTTGACACGGCGTTTGCCGGGAAGGCTCTGCCGGAGGCGGACCGGGAGGTGTTGGTGCGGTTTTACCAGTGCGAGTGCTATGGCCAGATCGTGCTTTGGATGAGTCAGGGCATGCAGGCGGACATCGTGGAGCAGTTCCGGCTGCTGTGCCACCTGCGGCAGGGCATGATGGAGGAAATGGTCGACCGATGCTGTGATAAAGTATGAGTGAGTCGCAATATTGCTTTCATCGCCTGCCGGAATTTGATTACAGTACGCCCGGCGCGTACTTCATTACGGTCTGCACCAATGGAAAACGCAATTACTTCTGGGAGTCTGTAGCGGCGCTCACTGCGCAGCCGTTGGCGGCTTTGCCGCCTTACGGATGCGGCGTGCCCCTTGCGGGTTGCGAGCGCCCTCTGCACAGGCTGCCGCTCACGCGCTATGGCCGGTATGCCGCAGAGGCCATCCGGGACATCCCGAAATTCTACTCTCACGCATCGGTTGATCAATCCGTCGTCATGCCGAATCATATTCATTTGCTGCTGCGGCTTGACGAAACGCCGGGACAGGCGGGAATTCCGCAGATCGTCCGCCAGATGAAGGCACATGTGTCGAAGCGGGCCGGATTTTCGATATGGCAGCGGAGCTATTATGACCACGTTATCCGCGGGCAGAAGGATTATGATATGATTTGGCAATATATTGCAGACAACCCCGCAAAATGGTTGAATGATCGCTTTTATGAACCGGACGAGCCATGAGCCCGTCCGGTTTTTTAATGGCTCTCCCAAGGCTTCGCCTTTGGCAGTTGCTGGTTTCCGTGCACTTCTTCGGCCGCACGCACTAATGTAGCGGCGCTCAGTGAGCGCCTTGTGCACTTGCAGATTTCCGGACAGTATCGTCGACCGCACACGCCTTTGTCGCGGCATGCCATTGCGAGCGCCAAGTACCGCTGTCGTTTTTTCGATGGTTCTCCCAAACTTGCGGCTGCCATAGGCGCTCACTGAGCGCCGCTACAGTGTGGTGGGGGCTTTGCCCCATAGAAAATGCCGCCGCCCGGGAGGGCGGCGGCATTGCGTTTATTTTGCGAGCTTGTCCGTGATGGACAGGAACAGGGAGAACAGCTTGGCTGCCTCCGCGCGGGTGGCGTTGCCCTGCGGGCGGAACGTGCCGTCCTCGTAGCCGTTCAGGATGCCCGCGATGCGCATGAGCTCGACGAACTCACGGGCATACTCGGAAATCTTGTCGGCGTCCGGGAAGGACCCGGCCGCGTTGTCGGACTTCGGCAGCTCGATGCCCTGCTTCAGCGCATAGCGGCCAAAGATCGTGGCCATCTGCTCACGGGTAATCGGGGCCTCAGGGTCGAACTCCGTGGCGGAGACGCCCTCGACGATGCCCTTGTCCTTAGCCCACGCGATGTAGGCCTCGGCCCAGTGGCCCTCGCTGTCCTTAAACGGATGCTTGCCCTCGTAGGTCTTGAGCGTTTCGGCGTCCGCGAGGGAGCAGGCCAGCAGCTTGACGAACTGGGCACGGGTGAGCTTGCCCTCCGGCTCGTAGGTCGTGGCAGTCATGCCGTTGACGACACCGCGGTAGACGAGGTCGTAGACGTAGTCGTGATACCACGCATCCTCGGCGACGTCCGTGAACTGCGGGACGTCGATGCCGCGCATCAGCGCCATCGCGTAGCGGATCGCTTCGGGGGTGGTCTGCGGGATCACGCCGGAGTCATTCGTGGTTGCCGCCGTCGCAGAGGTGACCTTCAGCCTCGTCAGCGCAAGGATGCCGCCGGAAACGTTCTGAATGACGAGCTTTCCTTCCACAGGTTCGACCTTGTAATACATATCAACCGTGGAGTTCATTGTCTTCTCTTCCGTGTTGATCTTGTACGTCACCGCATCGCCGGTCAGGCTGCGCATGCCGACCTGAACAGAATCATAAGAACCCGTGAGCTGCATTACAACAGCCTCGCCCTGATTGAGATAAATCTCGTTCTTCGGGCCGATGTTGACAAGGTCACTGGTAACCTGAACGTCCGTTCCACCATTTTGGTCATAGTTCTGCTTGATGAGAACTGCGCCATTGATGATTCTGGCCGCATCCTCTGCATCATAAACCGCATCAATAACCTCGTTGCCGACCTTGTACCAGTTATCCGCCAGATTGTAAACTTCGGCCTGCTTCAGCACCATGTTGCGGATTTCGGAAGTCTGCATATTGTCTTCGTGGACAGCAGCGTAGAAGTCCTTCGTCTTGGCATTATCCGGATTCAGCGTGTTCGTCACGCGGAAGCCGTCGATGGCAAGGCCGTAGGTCGTGCCCTTGACATAGCGGACAACGACCGTGTAGGTGCCGTAGGTCATGCCGTCGACCGTCCAGCACGGGGTGTTGTAGCCGTACTTGTCAGTGCCATGCTGCACAAACAGGTTGTTCACGTCGACGAAGCTCATGCGCTTCAGGTTGTTTGCGTCGGCCGTATCACCGGCATAGACCTGAACGAGCATGTAGGAATGGTTCGTGGCATCCGTCTCAGTCAGCTCACTGGTGTTATTCGCATTCTGCGTGCGGAGATACAGCTCCATGCCCGTGCCCTTGAAGGTCAGCTGAGCACTTTCGCCCGGCGTGGTCGTGTACATCACAGAACCGTTTGCACCCAGTTGGTTCTCTTTGTAATACGGATCATAGCCGAAGTTACAACCCGCCGTGCGCCCCTTCTGGGTCTCCTGATACTTGTCGGCAGCAATTGCCGTGCCTTGCAGCTCCCAGCCATTGCTGTAGGTCGCAACGTTCTGCTCATAGTAGACCGTCGTCGCGGGGATAAGGTAAATGGTATGGGTAGCAGGTTTTTCCCCCTCCTTGCCCAGCGTAACCTGCAGCGTCTCAACACCCTGCATCGGCTTTGTCAGCGTGTAGGTCAGGCCCTCGTTTAAACTGATTTTTGCCGTGCCATACAGTGCCTCATACTCCGATACGTTGTTGACCTTCGCGGTCGTCCATCCGGTCTCACTCAGGTTGATATCTTTCGCGCCGATCTTCAGCGGTACGCCAAAGTCAACAACAAAGGTATGTTTACTGTTGAAGGTATAATACAGGTAGACCTCCTTACCGGCCGGTGTTCCGGTTTCCGCATCGGCCTCGCTGCGCGTTACTTCAACGCAGGTATAATCACTGTAACGGTACTGTGCGCTGAGTGCAGGCAGAGTGCTCAAATCTGCAGAAACCGTCTGTTTATTTCCCTTCAGGTTCGTCACTTCGCCATTCACGAGCGGGCCCTTCCAAGATTTATCCGTAGTTTTATCCAGGCCGATATTTTCGTCAAAGTATGTTCCATGCGCAACAGCGATGTTGTAGAAGTAGAATTCCCGATTGGCTGTCTTGTCGATGTAGTGCACCGTCAGGGAATCCTCAGTAGTCTTGGTACGAACATAGTAGGTAATGAGCATACCATGACGATCATAAATCTGGAGTCCAGGAACGGCAGGTTCGCCACCAACACTGTAAGAAAAATCGCCGTTAATGCTGGTGAAGTGCTTGCTTTCATCCGCAAAATCACCCAAGTTGGCTTCATCGTCAACCCAGATAACCTTTTCCGTACCGGCATAGAAATTACTCTGCTGTGTTCCGATGCTATATGCATTCGATGCCAGCTTTGTATTAATGTTATCAGATGTCGGTGTCAGGGTGATCATATATACCTCATAATCGGCGGTCTCTTTCGCCCTGATATAGCCGATATTGCGGTAATAGTTGCCACTGGAATCCTGAGCACAAGCCAGGTCACCATGTGTGCAGTGGAAAACCTGTGTTTTATCTGTAATTGGGAACTTATCGGGGACACGCTCGCCGGACTCAAGCTTCACAGCATAATCCACAAGGACATACTGGTTAATAGAGTACGGGAAGTTCTCACCCCAGTCGGCAACTTCCGTTTGGATTTCATCCGTAACAGTAGTCTTCTGCAGATAGTACGCGACAACCTGATCTGTCGATTCAAAGGTTTTCCACGTCTTGCCATCGTCGCTGGAATACTGCCAAGCTTTGCCCCAGTAACGAACGCGCGTGATATCCGTACCGGTCGTTACCGTCGTCTTATCGACGCCAGAGGTGTGCGTCTGCTTATCCGTAGAAGGCAGTTGTCTGCTCTTCCAGTAAACACCAGTTGCACCGCCCTCAATCGTGCCAGTTGCTGGTACGATTTCTGCAAGCACCACGCCCTCCGGCTTGTACGCCGTAGTGGCACTCAGAGACATCGTTTTTTTCGCGTCGTTGTAAGTCGTACCCTCGGACACATATCTGTTCGTGATCCAATACTCGATTGTCAGCGGAGTTACATCCTTCACATTCTCCGGAACGACAGTAATGTTGTAGCGGATATTGCCAACCTTAACGGACGTAGTGCCTTCTGCAACGCCGGTGAACGTCAGGACAGTCTTGGCGGCAGGAATTGGCTTTTTCGTATATGCCTTTGCACCGACAGTCTCGTTGGATTTTACGCACCACTCATCATTATTGTAAATCAGCGCGCCACTATAAGTAGTACCTTGCCAACCCGTATACTCATACAAGAATCCCTTTTCTTTACTTGCATATTTCCAATAATTGCGATAATAGCTGGAGGTATCACTGTTCAATCCGAGTCCACTATAACTTCTAGCCCGCAAATAATAGCGACTACTGCCTACTTGAAGAGTATACGCATTTTCCGAGCCACCAATAGTAAAGAGCGTGGCTTTATTCTTGTCAGTAGTGGAGCTGATATTGCTTCCGCTTACAACAAGCCAATTTGTCCCATCGCCAATGATGATTCCGTTTGTCTGCGCATCCGTATCGGCCAGAGTATCGATTTCAACATAGTCCTCTGTCTCATCCGTCTTCGTATACTCAGCACTGACGGTTGCAATGGTCTTATCCAGCCCAGTTTCATCAATCGGGGTCACATTGCCATCTAAGGTAATTACCTTAGTGTCGTTCAGGACAACCGTGATATTTTCAATCTTCTCTGCCTCAAGCACCATGACCGTCGAGAAATGCGGCACGGTAAAGGTCAGCGTATCTGCCTCTTCGTCCAGCTCGACATCCTTAATGGGCTTGACTTCCCCATTTTCGATGACACCGCCATAGACATCCGCGCCGGTCCATTCCGTCGGAATCGGCAGCGTGACCTTAGCGGTATCATGATATTCGTCTTCGCCAACGTAGGGAACGATGTCCCAAGCCATAGCAGCGGACACGCCAGCGGGGAGGTTCGTCGGCGCGCTCGTCTCGGTTACCGTGACCTTCGTCAGGTTCGGGCCAGTTACGGAGATTCCCGGGAAGCTGCTATCGAAAACAGTCTTGTTCTCGTCGGTTGCCGTATTGTTTCTGACAGTCGGCAGAGCCTTACCGAATGCAGCGATCACATCAGCCGTATCGGAAACGACTTGCGTTCCGCCATCGGCTCCGTTGGTATTGCCAAAGTCGCACCAGATGCAGAACATCGAGCCGCTCGGACTGGAGATCTTCGTGTTGCCGGAGAAGTTCGTGTAATCAAAGCCGCTCGCCTTGTTGGCAGAACACTGCCAGCCGGAATTGCCCAGCACCCAATAGTAATCACCATTGGTATTGATCAGCTTATATCCATTGGAGCTAAGTGTTTTCGCGGAAGCGACATTATAGCCGTTCCAGCCGCTGGACCAGTAGCAAATCTCATAAGCCTTGCTCGGTGCAACAGTCACAGAGTTATATTCGTTCTTATTATAGCAGAAGCCATCGTTGAACGCACGCGGTGTCATACCATAGCCGACGATGATGTCTGCTGCACTGTTCATGAACTCAACAAACTTCGTATACAGCGCAGAGCCCATGTTCTCAAAACCCATGGACGACAGATCATTCGCGTATTCATCTGCGCCGATGTTGTAGTATTTGCAGCCCTGCGAGGCAAAGTACTTGGCGTACTTGTCCGTAATTGCAAGAGCAAACGCCACAGCCTCAGCATTTCCAAGATCGATCGAGCTCTTCGATGTCTGCCAACCAGAGGTATAGCGGAAATCTGAGAACTCTTCTAGAATCGCGCCCATATGGCCGGGGGCGTTAACGCACGGGACAATCTCAACATTCTTACTCTTTGCGTAAGCAATGATATCCGTCATCTCGCTCTGTGTCAGATATTTGTCGGAACCATCCGGGCACTTCCCGTCGGAAGCGGTATAACCGTCGCCCAATGCAGCGGAAAGGTCATAGGTATTACCGGTGGAGGTTGTGACCGTCATATCATCCAGGGCAAAGCGGAAGCCCTGATTGTCAGACAGATACAGCTCGACCTGATTGAAACCGGCCTCAGCTGCATTGTCGATGATCGCCTTGATGCTTGTCGGGCTGAAATACTTTCTGCCCGCGTCCACGTGGACGATATTATAGCGATAGGATGTATCATCCGTCGCCTGCGTCTCAGCCGCCTGCACAGCCTCGGTCGGCTGCTCTGCGGCCGGTTCCTCAGCCGCCGCCGGGAGAACGACGAACGATGCGAGCATCGCCGCGATCAGCAGCAGCGAGAGGAGCGTTTTGCTCAGTTTTCTCATCAATATTTCCTCCTTTTTCTAGGGTGATTACGATTCGTCTGCCGAAACCGCGATGACGGAGGGCAGACCCATGTAGCATTCCGCCGCGAGGACCGTCTGCGACGCGCCGGGGGCCAGCTCCTCGACCGTGGCCGTGTAGCTCAGGCCGCCGAAGTAGGTGCCGCCGGTGTCCGTGCGGTAGCGGACGGTGACGTTGTGCAGCGTATCCTCCGTCATGTTGACGAGGACGAGGCCGCCGTCCTGCACCATCACGCTGACGCGGTAGTCCACGGAGAGCGAGCCGTCCGGCTCGACCTCCGCCGAGGCCGCGCAGACGCGGTTCTCGCCGGTGTACTGCGCGGAATTCAGCTCGAAGGCGTAGCACGAGCCGCCAACGGGCAGGTCCGTCACGCGGAAGCGGAGCTCCGCGCCGTCCTCACACGTCAGGGTGATATCCGCCGCGCCGACGGCCATACCGCCGTTATTCTGCACGATGATGGTGGCAAGCTGGTCGCTCTCCGCGCCGTCTGCATCCACATTCGGGCCGGAAAACGGCAGGGCCGCCTGCAGCGTCAGGCCGCTGCCAAGGTCACGCGGCAGCGCAAGCAGTTCCTCTGCCTCCGTTGCGGACTCCTCCGTCGCGCCGGTTGCGGCCTGCGTGGCCTGCGTGGTCTGCGGCGCGGACGGCTCGGTCTGCTCCTGCGGCGTCGAACAGGCCGACAGCAGCAGAGCCGCTAACATGGCTGCGCCCATTGCGCGCAGCAAGTGTTTCATGGGCACTCCCTCCCAGACGCCCCGGCATACTCCGGAGCCTATAGTTGTAAATATTTTACCACGCGTTTTTTGGAAAATCAACAGGTTTTTCCAAGATTTTCTGTTGTAAGACGCCCGAATTTGGCATGTTCCGAAACATAACTTCCAGATTTTGTAAATTGCAGCAAAAAACGGGAGCCAACGGCTCGACTGCCGCTGGCTCCCGCGCGATTATTTTGTTTTTCCCGTCAGCTCCGCGATCAGGCTGCGCTCCTCCTTCAGGCCGGACGAGATCGGGCGGCCAAAATAGAAGATGGCGTACAGGCCCGGCCCGATCGACGCGCCGCAGGACTGGCAGACCGGTACAACGTGCAGCTCCTTCGGGTGGAAGCGCTCCTCGACCAAGGCGCGCAGCTCCTCCGCGCGCTCCGGACGGTCCGAATGCGACAGGAGCATGATCTGCTCCTCCGGCCGCTCGACCGTGCGGGCCATATAGTCGATGGTCGCCTTCAGCGCCGGGGCAAGGCCGCGCGTTTTGCCGATGACGTCGCTCAGGCCCTTCTCATTGATATCCGCAAGCGGGCGGATGCCGACGAGCGTGCCCATCACGGCCGCCGCACCTGAGACGCGGCCCATGCGCTTACAGAAGAACAGGTCCTCCAGCACGCCCATCTGGTGCACGCGCAGGCGGTTCTCCTCCAGCCAGTCAGCCGTTTCGTCCAGCGTCTTTCCGGCAGCGCGCAGGCGCGTCGCCGCGATGACGAGCATACCCTCCGCACCGCAGTAGCGGAGTGTGTCGACGCAGCGGATGTGCCGCTCGGGGTACTTTTCCATCAGCTCATTCGCCACAAGGCAAGTGCTGTTGTATGTACCGCTCAGGCCCGAGGACACGGCGACGAACAGGATATCCCGGCCCTGCTGCAGCAGCGGCTCGAACCGGTCAGCAACGTCCTGCAGGCCGATCTGCGCCGAGGTGAACAGGCCGCCCTTTTTATCCTTCATCGTGCCGAAAAACTGCGCGGGTGTCATATTCTTCCAGTCAAGATCCGCGTAATGATTGCTGCCGTCCGGGTAGACGAGTGCCCCGGGCACATAGCCGTCCACGCCAAAGCGCTCGCGCAGCGGCGCCGTCAGATCGGAACAGGAATCCGCCAGGATCGCAAAATTTGTCATAAATGTTCTCCCCTTTCCCGGCATTCATTATAGTATGGATGCGTTCATTTTTCAAGAGGGAACAATGTATTTTTATGATTCTGCGTTTACAAAGACGACAAAATTCGATATAATGAAAGAAAAAACGGAGGTATCTTCCCATGCCATTCTGGATATGGCTCATTTTGGGGTTCGTGGTGCTGTCGTTCCTGGGAATGTTCGCAGCGACCTGGCCCATCGCCAAAAAGGTGTATCACAACATTCTCGTCCGGACCGGGCCGGAAAAATGGACCCGTGCAAACAGCTATCCGCCCAATCCGGAGCACACGCGGATGTTTGACCTCGGCATGGACTGGGCGCGTGAAAACGAAGCGCACAAGCGGCCCGTTTCCATCGAAAACGAGGGTCTGAAGCTCGCGGGCGAGTATTTCGACTTCGGCCACAAGCGCTGCGCCATCATCTTCCCCGGCCGCACCGAGTCGCTGTACTACAGCTACTATTTCGCACAGCCCTACGCCGAGGCGGGCTGCAACATCCTCGTCGTCGACAGCCGTGCCCACGGCCTGAGCGAAGGCAAATACAACTACTGCAGCACACGCGAGTGGTCGGACGTTATCGCATGGTCGCGCTTCGCGCACGATCAGCTCGGCTGCAGCGACGTGGTGCTGCACGGCATCTGCGTCGGCGGCGCCGCCGTCGTGCTGGCAGCCGCAAAGCCGGATTTTCCGGCCTATGTCTCCCATCTCGTGGTTGAAGGCCTGTTCGCAACGTTTCTGGAATCCTTCAAGCTGCACATGAAGGCCGAAAAGCGGCCGATCTTCCCCGTCCTGTACGAAATTTTCTGGGCCGCCCGGCTGGAATCCGGCATGAAGATCCGCGAAGCGCGGCCCATTCGCGTCATCGGCAAGGTGAAAACGCCGATCCTGTTTCTCCACGGCCGCAAGGACGCCTTCTCGCTGCCGCAGCGCGCAGAAGAGCTGTACGCGGCCTGCAATGCCCCGAAGGAGCTCGTTTGGATGGACGAAGGCTCGCATTCCCACCTGCGCATCAACAATCAGGAGCTGTATGACGGCTCGATCAAGGCATTCCTGCAGAAAACGTTCTAAGAATCCATACTCCCCGGCAGAGCAGCCCTCTGCCGGGCATTTTTACGCCAGAAACACAAAAAAGCACCCTGCAAAGATGCAAGGTGCTTTCGTGGCAGGGGCACTAGGACTTGAACCCAGAGCCTACGGTTTTGGAGACCGCCGCTCTACCAATTGAGCTATACCCCTATATCAGATATTATCAGAAAAGGTGGTGGGCCTTCGGGGACTCGAACCCGGGACCGTCCGGTTATGAGCCGGATGCTCTAACCAACTGAGCTAA
>CDYX01017776.1_pt1 | contig 22110 bp, 19 predicted proteins | sample 554871 | NCBI WGS metagenome assembly CDYX01 (sample SAMEA3182061, study PRJEB8094) | gut metagenome | biome: human; feature: gut; material: Stool; isolation source: human stools | place: Canada | collected 2013-01-14 | reverse complement strand
CTCTGCGACCGCTGCCCCTGCTTCGGTTCGCTGTTTCCGCCACTGGCGGCGCTCACCTTTGCAGCATCCAGTATTATCTGCGCTTTTGGCTTGGCACCTGCCGCACCTCGCTCGCCGTATCGGCACTTAGAATTATGCGGTATTGCCCTCTGTTCTTTAACCCGCTTATCCTCTCGCGCACCCGCGGATCTCATCCAGCGTTTTCACGCCGTGGGCGTCCATCCATTCCCCAATCTCGGCAGTAATGCGAGCGCAGGCTTTCGGGTCCAGGAAGTTTGCGGTACCCACCTGAACGGCGGCGGCACCGGCCATGATGAACTCCAGCGCATCGCGGCCGGTCAGGATGCCGCCCAGCCCGATGACCGGGATATTGACGGCCCCCACAGCCTGCCACACCATGCGCAGTGCAATGGGGCGGATGGCCGGGCCGGAAAGCCCGGCAAAGGTGTTGTTGAACACCGGGCGGCGCTTTTCCAGATCAATGGCGCAGGCCTGGAAGGTATTGCACAGGCTGATGCCATCGGCACCGGCAGCTTCCACGGCCTTGCACATATCGGGGATGCTCTCTGCCTGGGGGCTGAGCTTGACCACCAGCGGCACAGTGCACACTTTGCGCACAGCGGAAACCACCTCTTCGGCGTCCTTGGCGCGGATGCCGAACGCCAGGCCGCCCTGCTTGACGTTGGGGCAGCTGATGTTCAGTTCCAGCACATCAATGCCTGCGGCGCACAGCTTCTGCACGCCCTCCACGTTTTCCTCAATGGTATGGCCGCCCAGGTTGACCCAGACGGAGGTGCCGCAGGTTTTCATGGCGGGCAGCTCGTTTTCAATAAAGTGCTGCACGCCGGGGTTCTGCAGGCCGATGGAGTTCATCAGGCCGGAGGGAGTTTCCAGCAAGCGCTCACCGTCGTTGCCGGGCTGACCGTTCAACGTCAGGCCTTTGCCGGAAATGCCGCCCAGCACGCGCAGGTCCTCAATGCCTGCATATTCCGGGCCGAAACCAAAGGTGCCGGAAGCGGCAATGACCGGGCCGGCCAGCTGCTTGCCAAACAGATTTACGCGAAGGTCTGCCATCAATCAAACACCTCCTCAGCTTTGAACACGGGGCCGTCTTTACATACGGTCTTGGCCCCCACCTTGGTGCGGCAGGTGCAGCCCAGGCAGGCGCCAAGGCCGCAGGCCATCTTGCGTTCCAGGCTGGCCACGCAGGGCGTGCCGCTCTGGGCGCACAGCTGGTATACGCCGCGCATCATCACCATGGGGCCGCAGGTCAGCACCATGGCGAACTGTTCCGGGTGCAGGATGCCGGTTACCAGGCCGTGGTAACCCACCGCGCCGGAATCCGTTGCAATGCTGATGGCGGCGCAGTAAGGCAGGAAAGCTTCCAGCCCATAGGGCTCATCACGGAAGCCGCAGTACAGTTCCGGCTTGCAGCCCGCCGCAGCCAGCTCCTTGCAGAGCTGCAGCAGCGGCGCGGTGCCAATACCGCCGCCCACAACAGCAATCTTGCCGTTTTTGCCGCCTGCCGCCCGGGCGATCGCGGCCACATCAAATCCGTTGCCGCATGGGCCGGTCACCGTCAGGGTGTCGCCCTCTTTCAGGGCGGCCAGCTTCTGGGTTCCCTCACCCTTGACCTGATACAGGAAAGTCAGTGCGCCGGTCGCGGCGTCAAAATCATGCACGCTGATGGGGCGGGACAGGATGGGCGTTTCGTTGGCAGCCCAGGCGCGCAACATAAAGAACTGCCCCGCCTTGGCCGGGCGGCTGGCATCCGGCCACTGCACCGTCAGGCAGCGGATATCCGCTGCAACGGTACTCTGGCGCAGGACCGTTACCTTACAGCTTGTTGCATTCACCCTGGATATCCTCCTTCATTCGCACGCATTCATTATAAGCAGCTTCATCAAAGGCAACGCCGGGCTGCTTTTTGTAAGCCAGCAGGATGCCGCGGCTGGAGTTGACCACACCGCCGTTGCTGTTGTTCATATACTGGGCAATATCGGCAGCTTTGCCGCCCTGTGCGCCGTAGCCGGGGATCAGGAAGAAGGTCTGGGGGTAAGCAGCGCGGATGGCGGTTGCTTCCTCGGTATGGGTGCCGCCGATGACCAGACCGATGCTGGAATAACCAGATTCGCCGATGTAATCCCTGCCCAGCTCGCTCAGGCTGTCGCCCACCAGGTCGTACACATGGCGGCCGTCCTCCAGCTTTTTATACTCAAAATCTTTTGCGCCGGGGTTGGAGGTGCGGCACAGTACAAACAGGCCCTTGCCCTGTTCCTTGCAGTACGGCAGGTAGGGGCTGATGGAATCCAGGCCCATATAGGGGGCCAGCGTGATGATATCAGCCTCAAAGTCGCCGGTAAAGTGTGCCTTGGCGTACATCTCGGCGGTTTTGGCAATATCGCCGCGCTTGATATCGGCAATGACCGGCAGGCCGGTGGCGCGCACCATCTTCAGGGTTTCGGCGTAAGCGCGCATGCCATCCAGACCAAGGGATTCATAATAAGCGATCTGAACCTTGTAGCAGCCTGCGGAAGCCTTGGTGGCTTCAATAATGCGGCGGTTGAATTCCACCACATTTTCACCGGCAGTCTTGGTGTCGTCCACCACATCGGCGGGCAGGTAGCTGAACTCGGTATCCAGACCCACGCACACCGGGCCGTTGGCTGCCACGCTGGCATACAGTTTATCCATGTTGGTCATTGCTGTTCCTCCGTTTTCTGTATCAAAAAAGCTCGTTCAAACCTTGCTGCGGGTTACTGTTTATCTTTCTGGTAGGTCACTTTGCCGCCCTTGATGGTCATCATGACCTGGCCATAGAAGCTTTCGCCGTCATAGGGGCAGTTCTTGCTCTTACTGTGCAGCTCGTCCGCATGTACGGTAAACATGTGGTTGGTATCCACCAGAACAATATCGGCATCAAAGCCGGGCACCAGGCGGCCCTTATGCTCATCCAGGCCAAGCACCTGAGCGGGGCCGGAGCTCATCAAAAAGCTCAGCATTTCCAGCGGCAAGCCCTCCATGCGGCACAATTTGGTGTAGCACACGGCAAAGGCGGTTTCCAGCCCAACCATGCCGGCAGCGCCCTTGGCCTTATCCTCGGCGCTGTGGGGGGCATGGTCGGTGCCGATGCAGCTGACTGTGCCATCCTTAATTGCCGTCACCAGGGCGGCCACATCGTCCGCCTTGCGGATGGGTGGGTTGACCTTATACTGCAGGCGGGAATCATCGAACCACAGGTGGTGCGGGGTCACTTCGCAGCTGACCATTGCACCGCGGCGGCGGCTCTGGCGCACCATATCCACAGATTCTTTGGTGGAAACATGGCACATATGCAGGCGGGTGCCGTAATATTCGGCCAGGTGGCAGTTGCGCACCGTCTCAATGTTTTCGGCCAGGCGGTAATCCCACGGGCTGATCTCGCGGTCCTCTGCGTGGGACATCACGGTCAGACCGCGCTCGGCTGCCACAGCAAACACGCGAGCCATCGTGGCGTTATTCATCACGCCGTTGCCGTCCTCGGTGATAAACTTGATATCATCCGGCAGGTCCAGCAGATGGTCAATGGTGTGGCCGTCAAAGTTTTTGGTAATGGAAACGGTCTGGTTGGCATCACACAGGCCAATCTCGCGCGCTTTCTCCTCCACCTCATGCACGATCTCTGCCGAAGAGCAGACCGGCTTGGTGTTGGGCATCAGGTTGACGAAAGTATATCCGCCTGCCGCTGCAGCCGCAGAGCCGGTGGCAATATCCTCTTTATATTCAAAGCCGGGGGTACGCCAATGGCAGTGGGTATCAATAAACGCGGGCAGAATGGTCAGCCCTTTTGCATTGATCACCTCGCCTGCTTCCGGCAGGTCGGTTCCGATTGCTCTAATTTTGCCGTCCGCGATCAGATAATCGCAGATGCGGCCCTCGTAGTCCCGTGCATTTTTAATCAGCATGGCTGGCCCTCCTTTTGGTGTGGGGTTGCAAGATTCTGTGTGAGAATTTGTGGTGGTTGTGGGCGCGGCAGGAACAGCCTATCCTCACGTTAAGTGCCAACTTTGCGCGGCGTGGCGATAGCTTGTTGGCAGTGGTGCAGGGTTTGCTGCTTCCCCAGCAGTAGGGCCAGGTTGCTACCTCCACCCATTCGCCGCCTGTTCGGCGGCGGGTGAACAGAGGAACATCCTATCTCCGCGCCAAGTGCCGCCTGCGGCGGTTGCGCTCCGAAACGCGCCTGCGGGCGCAGCGCTCTGCGCTCCGGCTGTTTTTGCACCGCGCTTTGCGCGATTGCGCGGCAATAGCCTGTTGGTAGTGGGGCAGGGTTGCTACCTCCACCCATTCGCCGCCTGTTCGGCGGCGGGTGAACAGAGGAACATCCTCGCTCTGCGCTCCGGCTGTTTTTGCACCGCGCTTCGCGCGATTGCGCGGCATAGCCGCGCAGGCAAAAAAATAACTTTTCCCCAAAAGAGGAAAAGTCAAAAAGAAGCACCTGATACAGCGTGGGGAAGAAACACTGCACCGTGGGTTTTATCGCAGCAGGACAAGCCTTCGCGGATGGATACCATGGCACAGTTCACCCTTTCACATATGATTTTAATTATTGTACCATGCCGGGACAATGGTGTCAACACAACACGAAATGTTGCACCAAGAAGGATTTTTTGTATTTTTGTGTCAACTTTTGGGCAATATGTCAAAAGGCCGGGTTCTGGTTCGCGCCGCACACAAAACAGCGCCGCGCCAGACCCGGCACACGATCCTATTCTTTTAATTTTCTCCAATCTGTTGGTCGATGTATTCATCTAATTCGTTGATTGCATCTTCCCACATTGCATCATCCATATTGACCTTTCTCCCCTGCAGCACTGGTTCCGGCAACGCCGATTCCGCCGTGCTTTGTGCTGGTTCTGCCATTTTATTAGGTTTACTTATGACCTCTTCTGTATTTGTGGAACCTTTGTTCATTGCATTTGTTGCTTCCAAAGCAATCACTGCTACAAGTATAAGAATCCCACAAATCAACAACAGTCTTTTCTTCATTGATTTTATGCTCTTTCTTTATTCCCTCATATACTAATTAAATCCATAGCATTCAATATATGGTTCTCCAATCTTTGTGTTGCTTATATGTTCCTGATACCTACACACCTGACATTCTACGTATCTTACCAAAATATCTTGCTTCACTACGTCATGTCCAGCATGATATCCATGCATACATGCTGCTGTACGTGCATAATAGGAGTTTTGAGTTTTGTACCTAATGTCAAAACTTCCGCACTGTATACATTGTCCCGCAACTTGTTCTGCTACGTCATTCGAATGTCCACTCTGATATTCTTTTACATCATCATCAAAATCTTTATAAAGTGCTTCTTCTATTTTTTCAATTTTGCTATTTGTCCCGGCCCAAATTTTGTCTTTTTCTTGTGCATGAACAGGCAAAAGCATTCCCATTCCAAAGCAAATAGTAAAAATAATTACTATCCATCTTCGTTTCATTATTGTCATCTCCCCTCTGCTTATTTCAGGCATGTCCAACCCAAATCTCTTATCTGGTTACGATTCATCATCGAACGCGTTCCGCATTCCGGGCAATCTGCATAGGTATAACTAACCTCAAAGCATTTTTGATCTCGCGCATTTACATTTCCATGGATACATGGCGTTGTAAAAAATTCATACCCAGTTTCAACCGAAGTCGTCATTGTCGTTCCACATTTTGGACATGGATAAGTTGGTAATGCTCTGTCTTCTAGAGCAGCCGCCGGCAACGCCATACTAATTGCAAAAGCCAACATGCCGATTGTTGTTAAACACCTACTTAATGTCTTTTTAGTCATGTCTTGCTCCTTTCTAAGTCAGTTTGTTGCATTTTAACTATTTTGTTTCAACCATAGCGTTTATTATATGTATATAATAGCATTAAGGATAATAATTGTCAATAGTGTTATTTACTTTAAGCTCTATAAACACAAAAAAAGCAGCCCCTCCCTTGCGGGAAAGGCTGCTTTTTAGAACAAATCAGTTACAATCAGTTCTGCTTCATCTTAGCGAAGCACTCGCTGCAGTAGACCGGACGGTCTTCGCGCGGCTGGAAGGGCACCTTGCAGGTCTTGCCGCAGCTTGCGCAAACGGCGTCGAACATCTGGCGCTCACCACGGGTAGCGTTCTTGCGGGCATCGCGGCATGCCTTGCAGCGCTGGGGCTGGTTCTCGAAACCACGGCTTGCGTAGAACTCCTGCTCACCGGCGGTCCAAACGAACTCTTTGCCGCAATCTTTGCATACCAAAGTCTTGTCTTCGTACATAGTGGGTATCTCCTCTTTGTTTACTTGCCCGCGGAAGAATTTCAACCAACGCTTGGGGTCACCAATGAACTGATTGCTAAGCTACTGGGGGCATTGTTTATATGTCCAGGCCAAAACGCCTGAATCCAAATTCATTCTCGCACTTCATCACTGCGCAGCTTTTTGCGGGCGCGCATCAGGGCGTTTTCCACCGCTTTGGGGGTGCAGTGCAGCAGTTGGGCTGTCTGGGCGGCAGTGTGCCCCTCCAAACTGGCAAGCAGACTGCCGCGTTCCAGGGGCGAAAGCTGCGTGTTGATGCGTTCCAGCACGGCGGCGCAGCGCTCGTTGGCAATGGCAAGCTCTTCCGGCCCCGGCGCGGCAGAATTTTCCGGCAGGGGCACACTGTTGTTCAGCGGAGCATGCTTTTTGCGGGTGGCACTGCGGCGGGCATCCTGCTGTGCGTTGGCAATACAGGCTGCGGCATACGCGGTAAAGGGGACTTTTTTATCCGCCCGGTAGCTGCGCACGGCATGGAACAGGCCAATCAGCCCTTCCTGCACCGCATCGTCAAAGTCAAGGCCGGGTGCTGCAACGGCAGCGGCGCCTTTGCGTATGGCAGGCATCATGGCGGTGATCAGCGCGGCAATAGCGCTTTCCTCCCCAGCCTGTGCCTGCTGCAGCAGCTCGTCATCCATCTGCTGCGGCATGGCTACTTTCCTCCCTGGATAAATGCGATTGTTCTTATTTTACCGTTTAACGCCGCGTTTGTCAATAAAATTTTGCCCTGTACGTTAAATAATCCCTTCTTCAAGAGAGGGATTTGCCGCACTGTGGCTGCGCCATGCTCCTACCTTCCTTTAAGAACCCCCATCGTCGGCAGATCTCCGCCAATGGAAACGGTTTCAGAGTTGTTCGGCAAATCGGACACTTTACTTTTTTCGGTTTGTAAAATGCTCCAGCAGCTCCACCGCCGCCACAATGATAATTGTTACCGCAAAAACACCCAGCCAGCCAAGGCCCGCTTTGGGCAGCACCTGCATAAACAGTGTTAAATTCATCTTGTTCTCCCCTTTTGTTTAGAGTGTATCTGAAAAGTCGAAAATATCCGTCATTTTTTTGTTTTCAGATACACCTTAGGCAAACAATGTCAGAATCATACCGCCCGCAATCACGGACGCGATCTGACCGGATACATTCACCCCAACGGCGTGCATCAGCAAAAAGTTCTGGTTGTCTTCCTGCAGGCCCATCTTGTTCACCACACGGGCCGACATCGGGAATGCCGAAATTCCCGCTGCACCGATCATGGGGTTGATTTTTTGTTTGGCAAACAGGTTATATACCTTGGCCACCAGCACGCCGCCGATGGTATCGAACACAAAGGCCACCAGCCCCAGCGCCAAAATCATCAGGGTCTGCCGATTCAAAAAATACTCTGCCTGCATTTTGGATGCCACCGTCAGCCCCAGCAGCAGGGTAATGAGGTTTGCCAGTACCTTTTGTGCGGTTTCGGACAGGCTGTCCAGCACACCACATTCCCGGATGAGGTTGCCGAACATCAAAAAGCCAACCAGCGCCACACTGCGCGGCACAAACAGCCCAGCCACCATGGTAATAATGATGGGGAACAGGATTTTTGCCGTTTTGCTGACTTGCTTTTCGGCATATGGCATGCGGATCAGGCGCTCTTTTTTGGTCGTCACAAGCCGGATGACCGGCGGCTGGATGATGGGCACCAGCGCCATGTAAGAATACGCCGCCACAATGATGGCCCCCAGATAGTTGGATTCCAGAAAGTTCGCCACAAAGATGGAGGTCGGCCCGTCCGCCGCACCGATCACGGCAATGGAGGCGGCATCTTTGAGTTCAAAGCCCATCAAAGTCGCAGCCCCCAGCGTGAAAAAGATGCCAAACTGCGCCGCCGCCCCAAAAATCATCAGCTTGGGGTTGGAAAGCAGCGGTGTAAAATCAATCATTGCACCAATGCCCACAAACAGCAGCAACGGGAACAGTTCGTTGGCAATGCCAGCATCAAACAGCACATCCAGCGGGCCGACCTCGGTGCCGGTGGACAGCACCTGGGTAACAGCACCGGACAGCGGCAGGTTGACGAGAATGGCCCCAAAGCCCATTGGCAGCAGCAGGGATGGCTCCATCTCCTTTTTGATCGCCAGCCAGATCAACAGACCGCCGATCCCCCACATAACCACCTGCTGCCATTGCAGGTTCCATAGATTTCCAAACAGTTCTTGCATCCATAGCCCTCCTTGTTTTAATGCAATCTTAATACAAACAGCAAAAAGAAAAAGACTTCCGCCGCGCAGGGGTACTACACCCATGCTCGGCAAAAGTCTTGCGTTATTTCATACAAATTACGGGCTGTCAGCCGTCTTGACGTAACTTGCAGACGCTGCGCGTCCGCTACTCCCTTTTGCTGGTTTCATTATGCAATATTAACACCGGGATGTCAAGGGGATTTTGCCGCCGCGCAAAATTCTTTTTCAGCAGCCTGACTTTTTACACATCCGGCCAACGGTGGATCTGGCGCAGATACAAAACCAGACCAAACTCACCGGAGATGGTTTCGGAAAGCGGGAACGCCCACCAGGTCCACCCCAGCCCCAGACGGGACAACCGCCAGAAAATGGGGATCAGGCAGATGATTTCCCGCATAACAGAGATTGCCACGCTGACCTTTGCCGCACCGATTGCCTGGAAAAATACCGGCGTGATAAGGGAAAACACCGCCGAGAAAAAGCTGAGTCCAATAATGCGGGGAATGTCAAGGGTGGATTTTGAGCGTATTTGAGACGTAAAAATCAACGCAAAATAAATCTTGATTTTTTGACAGGCCTGTAGTATACTATACAAGCAACATGTGAGCCGGTGTGTTGGAATTGGCAGACGAGACGGACTCAAAATCCGTTGGTGGTGACACCGTGTGGGTTCGACCCCCACCACCGGCACTGATATAAAACCCCAAAAGGCGCAGAGCTTTTTGGGGTCTTTTTTTGGCATGGTCATGGGGGGCGAACAGGGCGGCACGGCTAAGCCGCGCACAAAAGTCTCCGGTGGAGACTTTTGAGGCCCACGCCCCCACCACCGCTTAACAAAACAGCCCGGAACTGCCGCCTGCATTTGCGGTGGTTCCGGGCTGTTGCTTTACCTATTCACCTTGCAGCTGTCAACGTGCAGGTATGGGTTCCTGGAATGCCTTATGCCTTTTTGCTGTAATCGCGTGCGCCGTAAATGGCGGTGCCGATGCGCACAATGGTGGCACCCTCGCGGATGGCATCGGGGTAATCTCCGCTCATGCCCATGGAAAGGATATCCATTTTGGCGTTCTCATAATGGCGGTCAGCAGCTTTTGCCAGCAGTTCCCGCATTTGGGCAAAGAACGCGCGGGTCTCATCCGGGGTTGCAGCTGCCGGCGGGATGGCCATCAGGCCGCGCAGGCGGATATGCGGCTGTGCGGCTGCCATATCCAGCAGGGGCCACAGGCTTTCGGCAGAAATGCCAGACTTGCTCTCTTCCCCGCCGATGTTGATCTCGATCAAAATTTCCTGGGTCAGGTTTGCGGCGGCAGCGGCGCGCTCCACCTTTTGCAGCAGGTGCTCGCTGTCCACGCTTTCAATCAAAGCAGCACGGCCCACCACTTTGTTGACCTTGTTGGTCTGCAAATGGCCGATAAAATGCCCCGGCTTACCGCAATAAGCGTTGGCGTCGGTCTTTTCCACCAGTTCCTGCACATGGTTTTCGCCAAACAGGTCAATGGGCAGAACTGCGCTGGCAATCACCTCTTCCACGGTGCGGGTCTTGCAGGCGGCGCACAGCAGAATATCTGCCGGGTCGCGGCCGGCTTCACGGGCGGCGGCGGCCATATTTTCACGGATGTGGGCCACATTTTCGGCCATCATTGTCAGTTGTTCCTGTGTCAGCATGGTTCACATCTCCTGGTAAACGGCACGGCTGCCGCCGATGTATTTGGGGCGGGTGCGGGCGCAGATGATGGGCGCAGCGCCGATCTGCTTGATGGTCAGGCGCACCGGAACGGCCACGCGCTTTAAGTGCATGCCAATCAGCGTACCGCCGATATCAATTCCGGCAGCGGCACGCACTTCCTCCACCAGAACCGGATGTTCAAACGCCTGCCAGCAGTTGGTTGCCCAGCTGCCGCCCGCATGGGGCTGCGGCACGGCGTTCACCTGTTCATAACCATACTTTTCGGCAGCTTCCTGCTCGATGACAATGGCGCGATTCAGGTGTTCGCAGCACTGGGCCGCCAGATAGACGCCCTGCGCTTTGAGCACCGGCAGAATACCCGCCAGCACAGCCGCGGCGGCTTCCATGCTGCTGTCCTTGCCAATATGCCCGCCAACGATTTCGCTGGAAGAGCAGCCGACCACAAAAATATCCCCGGCGCGCAGGTGTGCAGCCGCCAGCAGTTCTTCCGCTGCCTGGCGTGCCTGCGCCGTAATGGCGGCGCAATCCGGTTTTTGAACGGTGTTTTGTTCCATAATCTACCCACCTTTTTCATTTACTGATCCGGCATTATTATAACACGGGATGCAAGGTTTGTACATTCTTAAACGGTTCTAAACCAATCTTACCCCCATACAAAAACGGTGCAGCAAAGCCGCAGCCTGCTGCACCGTTTTGGGGCACTGCTGAAAACAAACTTATTCTCAGCGCTTGATATCGTAATTCATGTCCATCAGGTTGCGGATGGTGGAAACATCATCGGTGATGTTGGCATCGCCATGGATGGTGTGCTTGATGGCGGAGCTTGCCACCGCAAAGTTGACCATATCCATCGGCTTGTAGTTGTGCAGCATGGCGTAAATCAGGCCGCTGGCAAATGCATCGCCGCCGCCTACACGGTCCAGAATATTAAAGGTAAACAGCTTGCTTTCAAAGGTATGGTCCTCATACCACATAAAGGCTTTCAGGCTGTTCTCGGAGCCGGAATGGGCATAACGCACATGGCGGGCAATGCACTTGATGTTGGGGTAACGCTCCACAAAGCGCTGGAAAATCTCATCCTGCTGTTCATAGCTGGGCTGTAGGGGCACGCCGTCTTTCCAGTCGCCCTGGGCGTGGTCGGCATCGTCTTTCCACAGGTGGTAAGGCTCAATGCCAAACAGAACATCCACATAGGGCAGGCACTTGGTGCAGTAGTCACGGGCTTCTTCCCAAGTCCACAGGGTGGAGCGGAAGTTGCCGTCAAAGCTGACGGTCAGGCCCTTTTCTTTGGCTTTTTTCAGGCAGGCCATCACAAAATCGGCGCAGTTCTGGCCCAAAGCCGGGGTAATGCCGGAAAGATGCAGCCAGTCAAAGCCGTCCAGCAGGGCGTCCAGATCCACTTTGGAAAGGTCATACTCCGTAAAAGCGGAGTGCTTGCGGTCGTAAGTAACCTTGCTGGGGCGGATGCCGTAACCGGTTTCCAGGTAATAGGTGCCCAGACGGTGGGTCGGGGTTTCATCCGGGGTGGAAAGGATCATCGGGGTGCAGTGCACATCATTGGAGCGCAGCCAGCGCACCGCACTTTTGCCCAAAGAGTTGTTGGGCACCACGCTGAAAAACGTGCTGTCCACACCCAGGTTGGCAAGAGCCAGGGCAATGTTGGCCTCGCTGCCTCCATAGCTGGCTTCAAAGTTGGAAGCCATACGGATCTTTTCATAGTTCGGCGGGGTCAGGCGCAGCATGACCTCACCAATCGTAATAAATTTAGCCGGGCTGTCGTTATGCAGGAGCAGGGGGTTAAAATGTTCCATAACATCTACCTCTCTTTTCTGGCCCCACGGGCAAAACCAGGTCATGGCCCGCCGCAGGGTTTGTTATGTCATATTTATTGTACCGTATTTTCGTCCCGGTTTCAACGATTTTTACACAAACTGCGCTCATATTTTGCGTTCCTTTTCACTGTTGCACAAAAAGGGCGGTACCGGGCGGCAAAAAACATCGCACACCCATGATTTTTTGCCGCCCGGTTCGAATTGCATTTTAATGTCTTTTATTGTATAATAGTAGAAACTGTGCCCTGGCGGCGGCTGCCGCGCGGGGTGTTGATACAAGTGCCGCACAAAACAGCGTTCTGACGTTTTATGCGGGCCATAAATCTGGAGGGAGCCAAACATGGCCGAAACAATGCAGGTCTCCGCGCAGCGCGCCTGGACCCACCTGAAAAAATACCAACCGCTGATCCATGAACTTGTCAGCCGCGATCTGAAAGTCAAATACCGCCGCAGCTTTCTGGGTTACATCTGGAGCATTTTGAACCCGCTGCTGATGATGCTGCTGCAAAGCATCATCTTTTCGTACATGTTCCGCAACGATATCCCAAACTTCCCGCTTTACCTGATCTGCGGCAACACCCTGTTTACCTTTTTCAATGAGACCACCAGCATGGGCCTGACTTCTGTTATCCAGAACGCCCCGCTGATCAAAAAGGTGTACATTCCCAAGTTCATCTTCCCCATCAGCCAGGCGGTTTCCCGCTTTGTCACCATGCTGTTCAGCTTTGGTGCGGTTCTGCTGGTCATGATCTTTACCCGTGCCACCTTCTATTGGACCATCTTTTTGAGCTGGCTGCCGCTGGTGCTGCTCTTCTTTTTCAGCTGCGGGCTGGGGCTGCTGCTTTCCGCGCTGGCGGTGTATTTCCGTGATATGATGCACCTGTACAGTATCCTTACCATGGGTTGGATGTACGCCACCCCGCTGTTCTACCCCATCACCGCCCTGCCGGAAACCCTGCAGAAACTGATGAAGCTGAACCCGCTGTACCACTACATCAACCTGTTCCGCAACCTGATGATGTACGGCAACATTCCCGGCCCCAACACCTGGATTGCCTGCATTTTTTGCGCCGTTGCCTCTATGGCTATTGGCCTGTTGGTGTTCCGCAAGCTGCAAAAGAACTTTATCCTGTATATCTGACGTGAGGTAACGTATGGACGAGATTATTAAAGTCAATGACGTTTCCATGCGCTTTAACCTTGCGCAGGAAAAAACTGAGACCCTGAAAGAATACACCGTAAAACTGCTGACCCACAAGCTGTTTTTTAACGAATTTTACGCACTGAAACATGTTTCTTTCAGCATGAAGCGCGGCGAATCCCTGGCGCTGATCGGGCGCAACGGCAGCGGCAAAAGCACCATGCTGAAAGTGATTTCCGGCGTGATGTACCCCTCCGGCGGCAGCGTTGCCGTCAACGGCGAAATTGCCCCCATGATCGAGCTGGGCGCCGGTTTTGACATGGATCTGACCGCGCGGGAAAACATTTTCCTGAACGGCGCGGTGCTTGGCCACGACCGGGACTATATGATGGAGCATTTTGACCGCATCATTGAATTTTCGGAGCTGAAAGATTTTGTGGATGTTCCGGTCAAAAACTTTTCCAGCGGCATGATCGCTCGTTTGGGCTTTTCCATTGCCACTGAAGTACAGGCCGACATTCTGGTTTGTGACGAAGTGCTGGCCGTTGGCGACTTTATGTTCCAGCAGAAATGCCACCGCCGCATGGAAGAGATGCTTTCCAACGGCACCACGCTGCTGTTCGTCAGCCATGATATCAACCAGGTGCAGCAGCTGTGCCAGCGCTCCATCTGGCTGGATCACGGTGTTCTGCGCGGGGATGGGCCATCGCGTGAAGTCTGCGCGGACTATGTGCGCGCTATGGAGGCCGGTGAAACCTGATGGAAAAGCTGCTGACGGTTTCGGTTGCCGCCTATAACGGCGCTGCCACGCTGCAAAAAGCGCTTGAATCCTGCCTGGTGGCGGATGAAAGCCTGCAGGCGCTGCTGGATGTGATCATTATTGATGATGGCTCCACCGATGGCACCGCCGCGCTGGCGCAGGCCTTTGTGCAGGCACACCCCGGCAGTTTCCGGCTGGTGAGCAAGGTGAACGGCGGGTACGGCTCCACGCTGAATACCGCGGTGGAGCTGGCCTCCGGGCGGTACTTTCGCACGCTGGACTGCGATGACTGGTTTGACACCAATGCTTTGCAGACCCTTTTGCGCCGCCTGCAAAACTGCACGGCGGATGCGGTATACACCAACTACCGCACCGTGCAGGAAAACGGCAGCGGAAAGACCTTTGATGTCTGCTGCAAATTTGATACAAACCGTGTGTATGCTGTGGGTGAAGTGCAGCAGGCCACACCTGATTTGTGCATGGAGATGCACGCGCTGACCCTCTGCACCAAAACTCTGCGCGCCGCATGGCGCCCCATGCCGGAGCATTGCAGCTACACGGATATGGGCTATACGTTTGTTGGCATGGCTGCGGCGCAGACCATCTGCTTTGTGCCGGTGGTTCTGTACCAGTACCGCCTGGGGCGGGATGGCCAGAGCGTGAGCATGGCCAGCTACCGCGCCCACACGCAGGATTACATCCGCGTAGCGCGCATTCTGTTGGATGTTGCCGAACCGCTGGCCGCACAGCCTGCCCCCGCCGGGCGTGACCTGCTGCTGGTGCAGCGGGCGCGGGATGTGGCGCAGTACCTGATTGAGCTGTACCTGCGCTTTCCCCCCGACCGTGAAACCGGCCTGGCCCTGCGCCGGTATGACGAGATGCTGTGCCAGACTTACCCACACATCGCTGCCATGATGACCAACAAAAACACCCGTCTGCTGCGGGCAGGGCGTTACCTGCCCTACCGCACATTGAGCGCATGGGCGCGCGGAAAACAATCCAACGGCGGCATTTTATAATGCTGTGCCGGATACTTGAATACTTTGCCGGATATGATAAGGCAAAAAGTGAAAGGAGAATACCGTATGCTGCTGCAAAAGCTGCTTTGGCCCCGCGTGGGCATATGCACCGAGGACCGACTGTATTACCGTATGAAAGCCCCCAGCTTCCGCGATGAGGGGGATATCCTGCGCATTGAGCAGGGCGAACGCGTCTGCTTTGATACCTACTTTAACAGCGTCAGCGCAGACAAATGGCGCCGCTACACCGCCGCGCAGAATTTTTCGCTGCGGCTGAAACTGAGCGGCAAGCTGCGCGTTGTGCTGTGCAGCCGCCATTTCATCAACAGCCAGAGCGTGCGCGCCGTGCTGGCCGAAAAAGTAGTGCAGGCGGATTCCGTGCAGGAATTCTGTTTCGATTTTCCCAAGGGCGCTGACGGCATGCTGTTTTTTGAGCTGCAGGCCCTGAGCGGCAATGCCGCCTATTGCGGCGGCGCTTATGAGTGCGATGCCGCTGAAAAGGATGTGCAGCCCGTCAAAATCGGCGTGGATATCTGCACCTTCCGCCGGGAGCCGTTCGTTATGGGCAACATTGCCCGCATGCGCAGCGATATTTTGGAAAACGCCGCCAGTCCGCTGCACAACCACCTGGAAGTGTTTGTTTCCGATAACGGCCAGACGCTGGATTACGATAAGCTGAACAGCGATACCGTGCATGTTGTGCCCAACGCCAATGTGGGCGGTGCCGGCGGCTTTACCCGCGGCATGATCGAGATCCTGAAAGCCAACGAAAATGGCGCAGGCGTTACCCATGTACTGGTCATGGATGATGACATTGTGCTGGATACCGATGTGCTTCTGCGCACCTACACCCTGCTGAGCCTGCGCAAGCCGGAATATGCGGATATATTTGTCGGCGGTGCCATGCTGCGGCTGGACCGCCCTAACATTCAGGTAGAAAACGGCGCCGCCTGGAACCAGGGCCAGTTGATCAGCCACAAAGCCAACTTTGATCTGACCAAGGTTGACCTGTGCGTTGCCAATGAGCTGGAAGAACGCCATGAGTATAACGCCTGGTGGTACTGCTGCATCCCCATTGCCGTTGTGCGGCCGGACAACCTGCCCATGCCCATCTTTATCCGCGGCGATGACATTGAATACGGCCTACGCAACTGCAAACGCCTGGTCACCCTGAACGGCATCTGCGTATGGCATGAGCCGTTTGAGAGCAAGTATTCTTCCTCGATGTACTACTACATCCTGCGCAACCAGTGCATTGACAACAGCATGCACTGCCCCGGCTATGACGCCAAAGCCCTGAAAGCTGACCTGCGCAGCCAGGTGATGGGCGAAGTGAACCGCTACCGCTATAAGAATGCTGACCTGCTGATCCGCGGCGTGCGCGACTTTTTGAAAGGCATTGACTGGCTGGAACAGACCGATGCCGAAGCCCTGCACAAAGAGATTATGGCATATGGCTACAAGGCCCAGCCGGTGGACCAGCTGGATGTTCCGTTTGATTATTCCCGCTACCTGTACGCCACCAAAGAGGAAGAGAAAAGCAAGGGCAAGCTGAAAGACCTCAAGGTCAAGCTGACCCGCAACGGCTGGCTGGTGCCCCCCACCCGCGAAAACACCGTTGTGAGCATGATGCACATGACCGCCTACAATGCTTACCGCGTACAGAAGGTGCTGAACTATGATTCCAACTCCCAGAAAGGCTTTGTGACCGAGCGCAGCAAGGAAGAATACAGCCGCTGCGTGCGCGAGATGAAAGCCTGCATGAAGGAGATCGACGCCCAGTTTGACGCTGCCGCCCAGAACTACCGCGAGCGCTGCGGCGAAGTGCGCAGTCTGGACTTCTGGAAAAAATATCTGAACCTGGACAAGTAATTTTACCGGGCCTATCCCCGGTCTTCCCTGGAAAGGAATCTTACACTTATGGCCAAAAAAAAGGCAAATTCGTTTGTTCTTACCATTGCGGGCATTGCTGCTGCCACCGTGATCGGCGTGGTCGGGGTCAAGCTGACCCCTGCCCCGCATGTGATTTTCAGCCTGGCCCCCAGCGCAGAACCACAGGCTACCGCTGAGCCGGAGCCCATCAGCTGCGTGCTGGCCGGTACCGGGCAGGTTGTGGATTTTGCGGATCCCGGCGCAGAGGAATATGTTTCCCTGCTGGATACCGACAGCCAGAGCCTGACCGAGCGCTATGCCCTGCCCGCTTTGGAGCGGATGACCCAGTCCGACACCGAAAGCCTGATTGCCCCTTTGCAGGTCATCCAGCGCATTCAGACCCTCGGTATTGACCCTGCCACCTTTGATACCCCGGAGGCCAACTGGAAAAACCTGTACAACTCTGTCATGACCCGGCTGGCCCCCCTGGCCACCGCCGAAACCGCCCAGGCTGTGAATTTTACCGGTTCCAGCCTGGCAGAACTGAATGACTTTCTGGCAGCCAACCCCGGCAGCACGGTGGAGGTCATCTCCCCTGCTCTGGTGATGGATGCCACCCTGGTGGTACCCACTGGTACAATCCTGCACGGCAACGGCGCAGTGCTGACCCCCGGCAATGAAACGCTGGACAAAGCCATTGTTCTGGACCAGGCGGAAAATACCGCCGTGACCGGCTTTGTCATCAACGGCGGGTGCAATTACGGTGTGTATGTTAAGAATTCCAGCAGTTTCTATCTGGCTGACCTTGACATCAGCAATGTTTCCCTCAAGGGCCTTTGCGTTATGGGGGAGAACACCGGCTTTGCACTGGTCAATAACAGCATCCATGAAAACCAGAATGGTGCCATCTTCCTGAACGGCGAGATCAGCAATGGCGTGATCGAGGGCAACCGCATTGAAAATAACTCTGGTGCCCGCAACCTGACCGCCGGGCTGGTGCTCTGCTCCATGCCCATTGAGGACATTGAGACCGCCTACAATCCGTTCCCGGATGAAATGCTGTACAATATTTTACAGTCTCCCCATCAGCTGGTTGTGCGCGGCAACACGGTTGCGCAGAACCATTCCTCCGGCATTTATTCGGAAAGCGGTTACCTGAACTATTATGTAGAGAACACGATCTACAAGAACGAAAAAGAGGGCATGTGCCTGGATTACGGCTCCTTCGGCAACTACATTACCGGATGTGAGATCCGCCAGAACGGCGGCCGCAACCGCATGAGTGATGAGGATCTGGAAGCTGACTTTATTCTGGAGCAGGGCCGCATGGCGGATGGTTCCTCCCCCGCCAAGCTGCCCGGCATCTCGCTGGATAACACCGCCTACAACGCCATTTACGGCAACATTGTGCGGGACAATTACGGTTCCGGCATCAAGGCTGTGCGCTCGGCGTTCAGCAACACCATTCTGTGCAACCAGATCATTGACAACAACCGGGGTGCCAGCGATATCTTCCACTTCTTTGGTATTGAGCTCAGCACTGACCTGAACGCGGACGAAGCCGTGCAGGGCCTGGATTTTACCCCCTGCTATGAGAACATCATTGCCCGCAACACCATTTCCGGCGGGCATTACGCCGGGGTGTTTATGGGCGAAGATGCGTTCATGAATGATATTTTTGACAATACCTTTATGGACTGCACTGACTGGGCTATGGAATCCCTGGGTGAAAAATACAACTCTACCCTGAACAATATGGCAAACATGCCCACCCGCGGGATCGAACTTTCTAACGGTCAGGGCTGATGCCGCGAGGCTGCTACATGAAACAAACACTGCAAAACCGTTTCCCGCGCCGGTGGCTGCTGCTGGCTTTTGTGCTGAACTTTGCCATTGCCGCGGCTGCACTGCTGCCCTACATGATACGGGACGGCGGCCTGCTGTTGGTTGCGGCGGATTTTGACGCAGAACAGCTCTCCTACAACATGCTGTGCAACAACGCCATCAAAAGCGGCGAGGTGCTGTGGAACTGGCGCATTGATATTGGTTCGGACTTTGTATCCTCGTTCAGCTTTTACACCCTTGGCAGCCCGTTTTTCTGGCTGAGCTTTCTCTTCCCTGCCAGCGCGTTTCCCTATCTGGTCGGCTGGATCTATATGCTCAAATATGCTGTTGCCGGGCTGACCTCGTTTGCCTACTTCCGCCGCAGTGCCAGCGAGAAAAGCGCCCTGCTTGGCAGTGTGTTGTATGCATTTTCCGGTTTTTCCTGCATCAACGTGGTGTTCTATCACTTCCATGATGTGATTGCCCTGTTCCCGCTTTTAATGCTGGGGCTGGACAAACGCATGCAGGAGGGCAAAAAAGCTCCGTTCCTGTTTGCCGTTACCATCAACGCGCTGGTCAACTATTACTTCTTTATCGGGGAAGTTTTCTTCCTGGTGTTTTACTATATTACGCGGTATCTTTTTGGCGGCGAGGACGCACGCCCCGGGGCGGATCTGCGCAAAAATGCCCGCAAAATTCCGGCCTGCATCCTGGAAGGCTGTCTGGGCGTCGGCATGGCGGGGGTACTGTTCATCCCCTCCATTGCGGCGGTGCTCAATAATCCCCGCGTATCGGATCACATCAGCTTGAGCCAACTGACCTTTGACTGGCCCAATTACCTGCAAATGCTGCGGGCGCTCTTCTTCCCGGCGGAGAATATGTTCAATTTTTCCGCTGTGGTGCATGATAACTGGTATTCCATCGCGGCGTACCTGCCCTTGGTAGGCGTCTGCCTAGTTCTGGCTTATCTGCTGCGCTGGAAGTGGGACTGGCTGCATGTGCTGCTGGTGGGGCTGTTCCTTGTAGCAGCCAGCCCGGTCAGCAACAGTCTGTTCGTCATGTTCACCAGCGAGCCGTACCGCCGCTGGTATTACATGCTGGTGTTCCTGCTGGTGCTGGCCACCATCAAGGTGCTGGACCATCTGCAGGACTACCCTTGGCGTGCGGGCTGCGGTATTTCGGCTGCAGTCATCGCCGCTATCACGCTGTATCTGTACGTCAAGCGCGATACCATAGTGTACCGCAAATACTGGCTGGTTGTGTTGACATTGATTGCCATCGGCGGCGTGGTTCTGCTGTTTGCTGCCCTGGGCGGGGTGCGGCGGCTGCGCCTGCGCCGCCCCATGGCTGCCCTGACGGCCTGCACTGCTCTGGTTGCTGCACTGACCACCGGTTTTACCGTGGGCACCTATCAGCGTGCCTACACCCAGACGATCGGCCTGACCACCACAGAAATTTATGGTGACGTTATCCACAGCGGCGACGGCCTGCCTGATGCCCTGCCCTACCGCTATTATTTCTGGGAGCCGTATTCCAACCGCGGCATGGCGGCTTACCTGCCGGACCGTACCTCCTTTTTGAGCACGCTTTCCCCCTCCATCTTTACACTGTATGATGCCCTGGGGGACGAGCGCCACGCCATTACCCCCGCCGGGCCGGAGGGCACCAACGAGCTGCTTTCCGTTGGGTATTATATCCGCAACAACTCCGACTGGCCGGATGAAATCTACACCAGTTTTTCCAACGGTCACGAGCAGATCAACGTCTATCAGGATTCCCACGCCCTGCCCATCGGCTTCTGCTATGATACCTACATGACCCGCAGTGAGTTTGACGAGATTGACCCCGCCGAGCGCGCCCACTCCATGTTAAAGACCCTTGTGGTGGCAGACAAGGACGAAGCCACGGTTTCCACCATACTGCGCCACTATGATGCCGCACTGGATGGTAAGATCAGCCAGGAAAACAAGTATGCCGACATGGACAAGCGCCGCGAAGCCTGCACCGATGTGTTTGATTATGGCACAGACTATTTTTATTCCGAAATCACATCCGGCAGCGAGCAGTACGCATTTTTCAGTGTTCCCTATGACAAGGCGTGGAGCGCCACGGTCAACGGCGAATCTGCAGAGATCCTGAACATCAACGGCCTGATGGCCGTCAAGGTGAATGCCGGTAAAAACTGTATTCGTTTCCACTATTCCCCCACCCCGCTCTGGTGCGGGATCGGGGTCAGCGCCATTAGCATTCTGCTGACGGCAATTTACCTGCTGGCCGGGCGGCGCAGCAGAAAAAGCAAAAAAGAGGTGCTGTAAACCATGAAGGCTACCCGCGAAAATCCGATCCTGTACATCGTGATCCCCTGCTATAACGAGCAGGAGGTTCTGCCCATTACCAGCAAGCTGTTTTTGAAAAAGATCACCGACCTGGTTGCCGCCGGTAAAATCAGCGATGACAGCCGCGTGCTGTTTGTCAACGATGGCTCCAAGGACAAAACCTGGTCCATCATCTGCGACCTGGCCAAGAGCGACAAGCACTACATCGGCATCAGCCAGAGCCGCAACCGCGGTCACCAGAACGCAGTGCTGGCCGGTTTGATGGAAGCCAAGGACAAGTGCGATATCACCATCTCCATTGACTGCGACGGTCAGGACGATATCAACGCCATGGACGCCATGGTAGATGCCTATGTGAACGATGGCTGCGAAGTTGTGTACGGCGTGCGCTCCAAGCGCGATACGGATACCTTCTTCAAGCGCTTTACGGCAGAAAGCTTCTACAAGCTGCTGAACGCCATGGGGGCCGAGGTTGTTTACAACCACGCGGACTACCGCCTGATGAGCGCCCGCGTGCTGCATGAGTTTGCCAATTTCAAGGAGGTCAACCTGTTCCTGCGCGGCATGGTGCCGCTGGTGGGCTTTAAATCCACCAGCGTTGCTTACGAGCGCCACGAGCGCATTGCGGGTGAAAGCCACTATCCCCTGTCCAAAATGCTGTCCCTTGCGTTTGACGGCATCACCAGCCTTTCCGTCAAGCCCATCCGGTTCATTACCGGGTTTGGCGTTATTGTGGCGCTCATCAGCTTTATCGGCGTGATCTGGGCCATTGTGGAAGCGCTGCTGGGTGCCACCGTATCCGGCTGGGCCAGCATGACCAGCATCATCTGCTTTGTTTCCGGCGTACAGCTGATCTGCCTGGGCGTGATCGGCGAGTACATCGGCAAGATCTACATGGAAACCAAGCGCCGCCCCCGCTACATCATCAGTGACCGCACGTGGGATGAGGATGAGAAGTAATCGGCTGGGCAGAGTTACGCCTGTTTGCTTTACCTAAGGCAATACCGCATAATTCTAAGTGCCGATACGGCGAGCGAGGTGCGGCAGATGCCAAGCCAAAAGCGCAGATAATACTGGATGCTGCAAAGG
>CDYX01042864.1_pt1 | contig 22135 bp, 16 predicted proteins | sample 554871 | NCBI WGS metagenome assembly CDYX01 (sample SAMEA3182061, study PRJEB8094) | gut metagenome | biome: human; feature: gut; material: Stool; isolation source: human stools | place: Canada | collected 2013-01-14 | reverse complement strand
CTGCGCCAATTTTCCTTGTGCAGAGAAATAAAGGACAGCATATCTATGGGAGCCTCAAAGAGATAGAGCGTGTTGTCTTTTCCGGTCCAGTGGAAGCTGTAACGGGGATCGCAGCTTTCCGCATTGCCTTTGTAGGTGCTCTCACTTCCTGTTCCTCTTTTGTGTGCGTGCCGGGCAATGCCGTGTTCATCGTAGCCGACGAAGACGGCGTTGTGGTAGTCGGCGGATTCGTATATCATTCCCTTATGCACAAAGGCGAAAAGCACCTCTCGGTCTATTCCTCGGCGGTTAAGCAGATAAGCATACACTCGCCGCATATTTTCATTTTGAGGCGGCAATTCAAACGGCTTCGGCGGCTCTCGCTTGACCGGCTCGGCTCTTTGAATTATGCCGCCGTTATTACCGAGCAGGAAATTGACGGCCTGCGGAAAGTCCATGTTGTAAAAGCGGCGGACAAAGTCAACGGCGTCGCCGCCGATGCGTTCGTACTGATGAAACCACAGGTTTCCTCTGACCGTAACCTTTTCCGAGCCGTCACGCCACACATATTCCTTGCCGGAGCGTTTTAAGTGTTCGCCCTGACTTTGCAGGAGTGCGACCAGGTTTGTCTGCCGAGCCGCTTCCTTTTGCCCGGCTGTAAAGTGAATGTATTCGGTTGACATGAGTTTCTCCTTTCGATAAGGAGGTTGCGCATAAAATGTATGTGCAACCTCCCTGTGCTATTGCTTGAGTCCGTGAGCCTGTTTCTTTTCCTCAATCTTTCTCCGCAGCTTACGGTCGATGCTGTTTTCTCTGCCTCTGCGCTCGTCCTCCAAGCGGTTTTGGATGACACGAGCCATGTGTCCGAGCAGACGGAGCGAGGCAAGCGCTGCCGTCCAGTTTCCGTTGACACGAATGCTGTGGATGAGCTGTGCTGCGTATTGATTGCCATGCTCGGCGGCAAGATGAAGATAGTACATCGCCTTATCTGTATCTCTCGGTATGTCTTTTCCGTAGAGATAGATTTTTCCGAGTTGGTATTCGGCATAATCATTCCCGTTCTCGGCGGCTATCTTAAAACTGCGGATGGCTTTTTGAATGTCCTTGACCTCATCCTCGGTCAGATATATCTTGCCTGCAAGGTACGCCGCATAGGGATTTTTTTGCGCGGCGGCACGGTCAAGCCATTCTACAGCTTTCTTTATATCTTTCGGTATGACTTCGCCTTTGTATAACAGTCTGCCGAGGATAAACTGTGCCGGAGCAAAGTTCTTTGATGCCGACAGATTCAGCAGGCGCACAGCCTCGTCAATGCTTTGAGCAAGGACATCTCCGTCAAGATATGCCTTGCCGAGGGTGTACGCCGCATATTTATTTTCTTGCTCTGCGGAACGGCTCAGCAAGCTCTCGGCTCGTTCGGTATCCCGTTCCACATCCTCGCCTTTAAGCAGAACTTTGCCGAGCAGATATTCGGCGTATTGGTTATCGTCTTTGACGGCGCTTTCCAACCAATGCAGAGCGTGGAGCATTTGTTTCGGCACATCCTCGCCACGCAAATACAATTTTCCGAGCATATATTTCGCTACGGTGTAGCCCTGCTTGGCGGATCTGGTGAGATACTCCACAGCCTTTTTCGGATCATAGTGGTCGCCGTCACGGTCGAGCATGAATTTTGCCGCACGGTACTGCGACCATTTATTGCCTTTGTCTGCGTCCGCAACCGTTCTTTCATATTCGTCCATAGGCGGATGCGGCGGATCGGGGCTTTCGGCTTCCTCGGCGGTCGGCTCACGGTCCGGCTCTGTCAGCTCATCCGTTTCCTCAACCTCGTCTGTCGGCAGATTGAGTTTCATTGCCTCGGCTATCACCATATTTTTCACAGATTTGAATTCCTTGTTTTGCGACAGCGGCAGCCGTTCCGGTCGGCTCTCGGTGTAGACCTTCAGCGCCGTTTCCTTTGATTCGTACCATAAGTCATAACAGGAGGTATAATGCATGGATAAATTTGTATATTTCACATCCGCAGAAAAACGGCAGGCCAACGAGGTTGACCTGCCATCTTTTTTGCGTGACCGGGGCGAAAAGCTCCTCCGGGCCGGGCGGGAGTACCGGCTGGCCAGCGACCACAGCATCACGGTGCGTGGAGCGATGTGGTATGACCATGCCGTACAAAGAGGCGGACACGCCATCAGCTTCGTGCAGCAGTTCTATGGAAAGTCCTACCCGGAAGCCGTGTCCATGCTGCTGGGCCGGGACGGACAGGGCGTCATTCCCATCGCAAAGCAGGAGCCGGAGCCGCAGGAGCCAAAGCCCTTTGCGCTGCCGAAGCCTTACTTGACTATGCGCAGGATGTATGCCTATCTCACCAAACACAGGTGCATCGACCGGGATGTAGTCACGGCGTTCGTGCAGGAGAAGCTGCTCTATGAGGACGACCCACACCACAACTGCGTGTTTGTAGGGCTGGATGAAAACGGCGCAGCCCGGCACGCACATCTGCGCAGTACCGGCTCCCAAGGCAAAGTATTCCGCATTAATGTGGAGAGCGGCGACCTAAAACACAGCTTCCACAAAAACGGGACGGACCGTTCCCTCTATGTCTTTGAAGCACCCATTGATCTACTGTCTCACATTACCCTCTACCCGGCAGGTTGGCTGGAGCACAGCTATGTGGCCTGCTGCGGCACCTCCATCCAGCCCGTACTGGAGCGCCTGCGGCAGAACCCGAAGCTGGACACGGTGTACCTCTGTTTGGATAATGATGAGGCGGGCGAGGATGCCTGCGACGGTATGCTGGATACCCTGGAGGATATGGGCTACGATGTGGAGCGCCTGCGCCCGGAGGGGAAGGACTGGAACGATGACCTGCGGGAAACGCGGGGTGGCCATGGGTAATCTATGGATCCTCCTTGCAGCGGGCGGCGTCATGGCGGCGGTCATAGGCTGCCTGACGCTGCTGAATAACCGCTACACCCTCAGCAACATCAAATCCAAAACCGTAGGCGACGGCCAGCATGGCACGGCGCGGTGGGCTACCGATGCGGAGATCCGCAAGACCTATGCCCTCGTACCGTTTCAAGTTGCGAACTGGCGCAGAGGACAGCACTGCCCGGAAGTACAGGGGCTGGTGCTGGGCAGCATCAGCCATAAGCGTGGTATCACCGCACTGGTGGATAAGGACGATGTGCATTGCCTTATGATCGGCGCATCCGGCGTGGGCAAAACGGCCTACTTTCTATATCCCAATTTGGAATATGCCTGTGCCAGCGGCATGAGCTTTCTGGCATTGGATACCAAGGGTGACTTGGCTCGCAACTACGGCGCCATTGCGGAGAAATACTACGGCTACCATGTATCCGTGGTGGATCTGCGAAACCCTACCCGCTCAGATGGCTACAACCTCATGACGCTCATCAACCACTACATGGATGCGGCGCAGGCCACCGGCAGCCTTGCCGCCCGTGCCAAGGCGGAGAAGTACGCCAAGATCCTGGCCAAGACCATCGTGTCTCCGAATGGCGATACGGACTACGGACAGAATGCCTACTTCTACGATGCCGCCGAGGGCTTATTGACTTCCGTGGTACTCCTGCTGGCGGAGTTTCTGCCGCCGGAAAGAAAACAGGAGCGGCGGCACATTGTGTCCGTGTTCAAGCTGGTGCAAGAGCTGCTGGCTCCCTCGGGGGTACGGGGCAAAAACTGGTTTACCATCCTCATGGAGAAGCTGCCCCCGGAGCACAAGGCCCGGTGGTTTGCCGGGGCGGCGCTGAACACATCCGACCAGGCCATGGCCTCGGTCATGAGCACGGTATTGTCTCGCCTCAACGCCTTTCTGGACTCCGAACTGGAGCAGGTACTGTGCTTTGACAGCACCATGAACGCCGAGCGGTTTGCGGCGGAGAAGTCCGCTATCTTCCTGATCTTGCCGGAGGAGGATCAGACCAAGAACTTCATGGCGGGCTTGATGATCCAGACGCTGGCACGGGAGCTGTTCGCCGTGGCGGATGAAAACGGCGGGCGGCTGCCGGGTCGTGTTGTGTTCTTCTGCGACGAGTTGGGCACCATGCCCGCCTTCGACATCCTGCCGCTGTTCAGCGCAGGGCGCTCCCGTGGGCTGACGATGGTGCCTATCATCCAGGCGCTGGCGCAGCTGGAGAAAAACTATGGGCGAGAGGGGGCAGAGATATTGACCGATAACTGCCAGGATACCATCTTCGGCGGCTTCGCCCCCAACAGCCAGACGGCGGAGCAGCTCTCCAAGGCGCTGGGCAGCCGTACGGTATTGTCCGGCTCGGTCAGCAGAAGTAAGAATGATCCCAGTCAAAGTTTGCAGATGATGGAGCGACCACTCATGACGCCGGACGAACTGAAATCCATCCCCAAGGGCAGCTTTGTGGTCATGAAAACGGGGACGCATCCCATGCAGACAAAGCTGCGCCTGTTTCTCGACTGGGGCATTACCTTTGGTGAGCCATATGCAACCCCGGAACACGCGGCACGGCCTGTAACCTACGCCAGCCGACAGGAACTATTCCCCCGCATCGACCGGGCCTACGGAAAGAAGGGCACCCAACCTACGCAGACGCAGCAAGCACCTGTTGCCGAGCGGAGAAGCCCCTATTCGGCCATGGAACTTTACAATGAGGACGCAAAGACATGAGTTACTTTGGAAGCATCTATGCGGATCAGGAACTATCCCATCGGGCCAAGACGGTCTATATGTACCTCAAGGACCGCTCCAACGCCGACGGCACCTGCTGGCCCAGCGTCCGCAGGATCGCGGAGGACTTGAAGCTGTCCCGCCGCACCGTGCAGCGGGCCTTGGCGGACCTGGAGCGTCATGGATTCTTGGAGCGCACCCATCGCCAGCGTCCCAACGGCAGCTTGACCAGCAATTTTTATCGGCTCAAATAGGCAGGAAAAAGCGCACTTCCCGCCAAGGGGGAAGTGCGCTTTCAGGCTGTCATAAGGGTAGCGTCACCATGGCACATCCAGAAGAACTCACTCTATCGGAGGTATTAAGACAGAGAAAGAACAAGCAATAGCTCTTATGGTCAGAATCTTCCACCTTGGAGAAGCATGATGAGCACCCCGAAAAGCACAAATGCGAGTATCGGGAAAAGAGCTCGGAGGGTATTTCCTATCTTCACTTTTCTCTCGTATGCAGCGTCTTCGGCTGACATACCGTCTTTCGCTTCCTTCTCGTCGAAACATTCCTTTAGCCTTTATTAGCTACTGTAATTTGTAACTGTCATCCAGTACCAGTTACTGACTCCTGAGCAATGTGTCAATCTCAGCAATGCGATTCTTCGCCTTGCTTAGCTCCCGGTGCCTGTCAGCAAGCTGCTTCTTGTCTTCTACGTCGTGTGATGATATAATTGACGACATATAATGATATCATTATTGTAGGAGGGAATTTCGTTGATTATCTACTTGCAGATGATAGAAAGCGACGAAGATAAATCCAAGTTTGAACAGCTTTATGTAATGTATAAGGGCTTGATGTTCCATGTTGCCATGAAAATTCTAAAGAATGAATTTGATACTGAGGATGCAGTACATCAGGCTTTTCTATCCCTTATTGAGAATCTGAAAAAAATATCGGATGTCAAATGTCCAAAAACCAGAGCCTATATCGTTATTATTACAGAACGGAAAGCGATAGATATTATTCGTAGCCGATCAAAAATGGTGGATGTGGAATTCTGGGAGAGTACCTATGGCATCGAAATCCCACCGTCTGGTGATCATGGTTTAGCTGATGCTATGGCACGATTGCCGGCTACCTATCGTGGCATTCTATTGCTGCACTATTATAACGGATACTCTGTACGAGAAATATCATCTATGCTGCATATAAAAAAGGATACCGTACAAAAGCAGCTTTGGAGAGCTAAGGCCGCTTTGCAAAAACATTTGAAAGGAGATGCGTAAAATGTCAAACATGATATGGTCAGAACAGGAACTGTCCAACGCAGCAAAGTCTGTAGCAGAGTCCATGCTTACTTCATTCCCATCTCCCAGTGAATGCGAACATGTATTTTCCGATGATTTTGAACATAGCATGGAGATATTACGAAAAAAAAACAAGCGTAGGGTTGTTGCGCATAAAATATGGCATCGGGTTGCGGTAATATTAATTGTGACGATTCTGTCTGTCAGTACATGGCTGACAGTTGATATACAGGCAAGAGAGCGTGCCTTCCAATGGATAAAAGAAATCTATGAGAGCATAACGATCTATCTTTTCAATAGCGAAGATAATGAAATAAATCACATCTATTATGAGCCGTCATGGATACCGGACGGATTTTCACTGGTAGATAGCTATCAAGACAGCGATTATTGTCTTCGCATATATGCCAACGATACCGGAGAAAAAATGTTTTCTGTTGAATATACCTTGATGCAGCATACTAGCATGAGCACAACAGCACAGGAGTATAGCGAAGTAGTCAAAGTCGATATCAACGGGCTTCCGGCAGATTTATACATTGGCAATGAAGCTTCGCCAGAAAACGCCTTAATATGGGTGGACGAAGCAAATCAGGTTGTGTTTAATATACAGGGAAATATCAGAAACGAGGACATAGTGCACATAGCGCAATCCCTTATTTTGTCGATTTCTACAAAATAATAAAATTATGTAATTATGGTGTCCAAAAGCGCCCCCTTTCTCCGTTCTAATGTTTAGAAGAATTGAGAAAGGGGGTGTATTTATGAAAAAAAAGGCAATGGGGAACTGTATTAGAACCGAAATGTGGAAAGCATTTCACAACAAAATGATGCGCAGTGCATTGCTGATCGGTTTTATTCTTGTCATAGCTGATTTGGTTCAAACTGCAATTACCGTCAGTGACTTAGGCGCATCCTATGCACATTCCCCGGGCGGATATGATGGGTGCAGCTTATTTGTCAATTGGATCGGCGTCAACGGAGTCACCGTCGGGGCTGTAGTCTTCTATGCCGTTTGGCCATTTTTGGCTGCTATGCCTTATGGGTGGTCATTGTATGAGGACAACAGGTCTCATATGACAAATAATATTCTTACCAGAGTTCCGTATTCTCAATACCTAACAGCCAAAATGGCGGCTGTATTTGTTAGTGGCGGCATTGCTATTGCATTGCCGGTAACTACGGATCTGTTTGCATCTGCGATGGTATGTCCCGCCTGTATTCCTCGGGTTGCACTGCCTATTACAGGATTCTGTTCAGGCACAGCCTTTTTGGCGAAGCTATACTATACCCACCCTTGGCTGCATGCAATCATCTGGTGCGTTATTGAGTTTTTCTGGGGCGGCGTTGCGGCCAGTCTGTGCATTATCGTCGGGCATAAGGTAAAACACCGATTCTTTGTGACAGCAACTCCACTTCTGCTGTTCCTATTACTTGATTTCATTACCCCCATGCTTGCCGACGCAATGAACTGGTATATAGAGCTCTCGCCTTTAAGGCTGTGCAATTTGGCAAGTACAAATCCCAGTCCCACATGGATCATACTTGCGGAACTTATTCTTTTGACATTCGTATCTGTTCTTACGGGGATATATAGGAAATACAGACATGAGGTTTTATAGGCTGTTGCGCTATGATCTGCGGCAGGGATTGCAAAGGAGAAACTATCTGATTGCCACTCTCCTCTTTTCCATGCGCTTATTCGCAGCATATCGCTCTGTGCAATTCTATTGCCATGTGGAATCCATTTCAAGCCGGGGTTCAATTGGCGACTATATGCTGTGTCTATTTCGCGGCATGGCAATCATACAACACGGCTCTATGGAAGAAAAGGTGTCGGTCCCCATCGAATGGCTGATTGTGTGCGGCTTTTGCCTGTATATAACAGCAGCATATCCTGCGCAAGGTATCAGTGTACAAGGTCAGCAAGTTTTCCTACGCACATCGCGTGGGAAATGGTGGCTGTCTAAGTGTATATGGTGCATAGCAAGCTGTACTTTATACTTTGCCTGTGAAATGATTGCCATAATAGGCACAGCGATTCTGACACCCGTTACCTTCGGCCTAAACAACACGCCCGAAATCACCGCATTCTTGTTTTCGGAGGTCTTGTGTGGAGAGACAATTTCACTCACGCCGGCAAGTGTTATCCTATACGCTTTGCTCCTTCCGTTTGTGACGCTTACGGCCGTATGTATGCTGCAAACACTCTTAAACCTTGTGGCCCGTCCGGCCATCAGCTTTCTAATATGCTTTGTCACATATATTGCTGCCGCATATTTCCCCATTGAATGGTTGGTCGGCAACGGAGCGATGGTGATGCGATACCAGCTTTTTGATGCAAATGGATTGAGTTATCGTAAAGAACTGGTGTTTACACTGCTACTGTTGCTCTTATCAATAGGCGCAGGATATTTACTGATACAAAGAAAAGACCTCATATCTCTTGAAAAATAGGACGGTGATACGATGAATATTGTGGTGGATCATGTCACAAAAACCATTCACGGAGCGGTCGTGCTGCAAGACATCAGTTTGAATTTTGAAAGCGGAAAAGTCTACGGATTGCAAGGGGAAAATGGATCGGGTAAAACGATGCTTTTACGTCTGATGTGTGGGTTGATCTATGCAACAGAGGGCAGTGTTTCAGTAAATGATCGTCGCCTGGGGAAGGATTTGGATTTCCCTGAATCTGTGGGCGTGATGATCGAGAGTCCCGCATTTATTGCCGAGTATACCGGGCAAAAAAATCTGGAGCTGCTTGCCGGACTAAAACAGCTGATTTCGGCTTCCAACATCCATAACACCCTGCAGGCGGTTGGCCTGGACCCGAATGATAAACGGACTTTCAAAAAATATTCATTAGGCATGAAGCAACGCCTGGGTATTGCTGCGGCCTTGATGGAAAAGCCCGATCTGCTGATTTTGGATGAACCAACAAATGCACTGGATGAGCAGGGCGTTGCTATGATCGCACAGTTGATCCGTAAAGAATGTCAGTGCGGTGCATTAGTGGTCGTTGCGTGTCATGATGCTGACTTTGTGCAGAGTGTATCGGATGTTGTTATTCAAATACAAGCGGGAAGGGTAACATCGGTGATAGGCAAATGAAAGGCAAAAAGAAATTCTGGCTGATTTTCTCCGTTGCGGCAGTAGTGCTCTTTGTTTGGATGATCCGCTATAAAGCAATTAATCAGGATTATCGTCAACGATGGTCTGCCAATACAGAGAAGACATACTCCGTTGGAGAAATCGTTCCTATTGCGCCGGATTTTGTAGGGTATAATTTGGCGGCTGAAGGCTATATGCTTCAGGTCAACCGTTTTGAAATTGTAGATTATCGTGCCTATACTTCCCCCTTGCAGTATGACGGAACCGATCGAAGTCGGATCCCCGATAAGGTCGCATTGGTCAGCGTTACTGTTTCGCAGCAGAATAGTCCCGCAGAAGGATTCCCTTTAACGGAACTATCATTATACACCACGGATATGCTCATGAATATGGATTGGGATCTCTTGGGTGTGGTCAATCCTATATTGGACGGTGCCACCGGGATTCGGTTACAGGATGGCGCCTCATGTGATATTTTGCTGCCATTTGATCTGTATAGATATCGCTTCACATCCGCTGAATGGAATGGTTTAGAGCAAAGCAGTATCTGGCTGCAAGTGACAAATTATCCTACCAGAAAAATCATTCAAGTGAATATAGGTGAGGAGTAACTGTAGTTCCGGATTTTCGTATTACTAAATAGCTGCTGCCATCCCTTATCTGTGCATTAGTAGAACATACACCATCCCGCAAGGGTAGTGTATGTTCTACTTTTACAATATTGACAATTTTGACTGCTGTTTTACAGACTGAGTCATAACGGATTCTTCCGGGACTCTCGTGAGAAGCAGCTTTTCCGTCCTTGCTTCATCAGCGCCTTCAGGGGTAAGGAGCAGGTCAGCAGCAGCTTCACCTACAACGCCGCCGGGAACATCACGGAGGAGACCACTGGCGGCAGGACATGGCGCTACACCTATGATGCGCTGGGTCAGCTGACGGGGCCACCGACGGAACGACCACCTACACCTTCACCTACGACGTGGCAGGAGTATATAACGATATCCGTGGGGCAACTGCTATCTGTGCACAAGATAAAAATAGAAGATAAGGACAGCTGTGCCGAATAACCGGCGATATTCCGCAGATGGACGATTATTGTACGGCGTATTTTTGAGCGCAAGTGCGTTTTAGCGAAAAAATATGGTCAAATTCGTAAAATTATATTGCAATAAGTTTTAGCGCTTGTATAATGTATATAAATGCGTGCTGAATGCACGTCAAATACATGAGAAAGAGAGACAGAGAGATGAAAATCACCAGAATGCAAAAACTCCTGGCAACTATCCTCGCAGTCGCACTTTCCCTTACTATGCTCCCAGCTCAAGTAATGGCTGCAGAGCTTAGCAGTACAGACCAACGTGAGCAGAACACCCTGCAGGCGGATCCACGTCTAATGCAGGGTGAAAGTGGTGCAGCAACAATTACAGACTCTGATAAAGATGTGGATGCAGAGATCCTTGGCGAAATTCCTTCCGGGCGAGATGAATACCAGAAGGAATTTTTGTTGTCTAATGGGCAGCGATTGTTGGTTCTCTATCCCACGCCGGTCCACTATGAAGAGAACGGACAGTGGGAGGAAATTGACAACACCCTGCTGCCTGTATCAGAAGATGAAATAAGCGTCTATCAGAATACAGCTGGCCCATGGGATGTGACTTTCCCGGCAAAAATTGATAATCAGAAATTTATTTCTGTCCAGCAGGACGGTCACAGTATTTCGTTTCGCTTTGATGGGCGTATGGAGCGTACAGAGAGTGTTGCACTCTACGCCGAGGATGAAAATGATTCTGAAATAGCTGAACTACCAGAGGAAGTTTCGGATGCGCTGGAACTGCCGGAGAACGAACAGGCACTGGTTCTGCCGACACAAGAGGCAGATGTATCGGTGTCTACGGTAGATGTGAATACCGCTGGCGATGCCGCCCAGCAGCAGATACGCCAGGAAGGTATGCATGCCATTGCGGAGTATACGAATCTTTTTGCCAATACAGATTTGAAGTATGATTTAACTGCCGGACGCTTGAAGGAATCCATTATCATCCAGCAGCCTGAAGATACTCTGTTGGGTTATCGGTATCATTTAGAGACATCTGGACTGACACTGACCCTACAGGAGGATCGGTCCATTTTGGCATATGCTGCGGACGCAGCTGAAGGAGACCGCCCGGTATATTATATGCCGGCACCGTTTCTTCTGGATGATGAGCAGGCATACAGCACAGATGTGCAGGTCCAACTGCTGGAAGTAGATGGTGGGTATGACTTATACTATTTGCTGCCCGTGGAGTGGATGTCCGACAGCAACCGTGCTTATCCTGTGGTACTGGATCCCGTGCTGCAGCCGGTGTCTAATACTTACACCATTCGGGATCAGAGCGTTTTTGAAAAGGACCAGTTCAGCCCCTTCTGGGGCATGGTAGAGTGTGGATACAATCCCCGCCATTACAGAGAGCGCATCTTCATGAAATTCAAGAACCTGCCGAAGCTCACCTCGGCGGATGTCATTGTCAGCGCCTCTGTGTCTATGCTCAAAAGCGGAACAGATGAACCTATTGTGATTGAAGCCCATCAAGTCAATGGCGACTGGGATTCAGAAGATATCACTTGGACCAACCAGCCTTCCCATAACAGCAATGTAGAAGATTATCAGACCGTTGATCAGGGTGAGAAATGGTATACTTGGGACATTACCCATATTGCCCAGACATGGTATGAAGATAATAAGAACACGGGCGTCATGTTCAGAATGCAGGATTGGGTAGAATCCGGAAAAAACGGAGAACACTGGGAACAGTTCTATTCGTCTGATTACAGCCCGACCTATGCGCCGGTGCTTACTATCGCCTATATCAACAACTGTGGCTTGGAGAGCTTTTGGGACTATACAACCCAATCCGCCGGTACGGCAGGTTCCGGCCAGATCAATAACTATACCGGGAATTTGGTGTGGACTACCAACAGCTTTGGATTCTCCGGAAATCGGATGCCGGTATCCATTTCTCATATTTATAACGCAAACGATAAGGACAGCAATTCCTATGGGATCGGATACGGTTGGAGAACAAACTATAACCAGAAGGTCTATCAGTTCACACAGGATACATCTTACTATGTATGGGAAGATGAGGATGCTACTCGCCATTATTTTAAGTATAAGTCTTCCGGTACTTATGAAGACGAGTTGATCAAGGGCCTAATTTTGACGACCACTGGCAGTGGTGATACAAAATACTGCTTGACCGATAAGAGCGGAAATAAAAGCTATTTCAATGCCAGCGGATACTTGACGAAAATCACCAACAACCAGGCGACAAAAAGCAGCATTACGATCAGTTATTCTTCCGGGAAGATATCCAAGATCACAGATGGCGTTGGGCGAGTATATACCTTCACCTACACCTCGGGACTTCTCAGTAAAATTGCATTTATGGGAACAGGCAGTTCAGAGCTGGCTTCGGAAAGCTTTACCTACAGCAGCGGGAATCTTACAGGGATCCGTTCTACGGTGTCCATCTCCGCAGATCTGGCTTATACCAGTAACCATCTGCTAAATAAAGTGACGGATGCATCTGGATATCGGCTGCAATATACCTATAGCACCACCGGGGCCAGCCAACCGAACCGCATTATCCGAGTTACGGAACAGGATGGCAGCACGACAGGCGGAACATTGGATATTGAATATAGTCATAATCAGACCACTTTCAAAGATCATAACGGCAATCGGGAGATCCATCAGTTCAATAATTACGGCAGCACCATGTCTATTCAGGACGGTGAAGGCCATGCGCAGTTCTATCGCTATGCCAGCAGCACAAATGCACAGAAGGCAAGTCAGCTGACGCTATCTTCTAAGCTGCAGAATACGGTGGTCAATCTGGCACGCAACGGCAGCTTTGAGTGGGAGGCTTACTGGACTGGCGACAGCGGGAACGCCAGCACCGGTAAGTGGGAATACACGAAGGAATCCACCTATTTGGAGTGGGAGGCTCTGAAGATCCAGCGCACAGCAGGAGGAACACCATATAGCGTTCGAGCGACAGACGATGCGGTATGTGCGATCCAGCCAGGGAAAACATATACCCTCTCTGCCTATGTACGAACGACTGGCATGAGCGGCACTGGCGATGGTGCGCAGCTGCTGCTGAAGCTGAAAAGCAGCGGCGCCACGGTAGCCAGCAGCCGATCTATCAGCAGCAACTCCAATTGGACCAGACTGGAGGTTACCTACACGCATCCGGAGAATGCGACGTCGGATAGTCTGGTGGTACATCTGTCCAACCGCTCGGTGGGTACTGCCTACTTTGATTGCGTTCAGTTGGAAGAGAGTGCAAATGCCAGTCGGTACAACATCATGGAGAACGGAGACTTCCGTACCGGGAAGTGGGATACTTGGTCGGTGTTCGGATGGCGCTTTGGAGACGATTGCACATCCAGCGAGACGAAGGTAACAGCCCCCGGCAGTTCTGCCGCTCCGCAGATGGACCGCAGCAGTATGCGCTTTGTAGGCGGGACCAGTCTTAACAAACAGGCTTATCAGAACATCCTCATTTCCGGCAGTGCCGGAGATGTCTATGCATTAGGATGCTGGGCCGAAGGCGATTCCGTGCCGCTGCCCCCCGGCACAAGCCGCAGATTCGGGATCGTGCTGCGTTTTTACTATTCGGATGGTACGGAGGGCGAGGAGATCGCCAGCTTCAATCCGGATTGCAACAGTCAGAACGACTGGCAGTATCTATCCCTGCGGGCAGTTGCAAAAAAAGCATATACCTCCATGCGGATATTGATGGTTTACGAGAGCAATGCCAATGTGGTATACTATGACGGTATTCAGCTGTACAAGGAAGAGTTCGGCCATAGCTATGTCTACGATGCCGATGGCAATGTTATCAGCGTAACGGATCTGCAGAAGCAGACGACCACCTACGAATATAAGAACAACGATCTGGTAAAGATGATCCTGCCCAGCGGCGCTAAGCAGACCTACACCTATGATAGCTATCACAATGTGCTGTCTGCCACCAGTCCGGAGGGTGTGGTTTCCAATTTCACCTATGATGCCTACGGAAACAATACCAAGGTGACATTGGGCAGCGATGCAAAGAAAATCTCTGCTGCGGCCACTTATACCACGAATGGGAATCAGCTGGCATCAGTAAAAGATACGAGAGGTAATACGACTTCCTACGGATATGATGCACAGACAGGACTGTTGAATTGGGTACAGGCCCCTGGGGAAACAGAGAGTACACGAACCAATTATAGCTACGATGATCAGTTGCGCAGTTCAGGTATTAAGCAAGGGAGCTCGCAAATAGGTTACACCTATTCTGGAGAACTTATGAGTGCCGTTTCTACGGCTTCTGGAACAGAGTATCTTTTTGGCTACACAACATTTGATGCCTTAAGCAGCGTAAAAATCGGGCAGCGGACATTGGTGAGCTATACTTACTCCAAGGATGCCAATCACTGGCTTACTCGTTCTGACTATGGAAACGGTGACTATGTTACCTATGATTACGATAAATTTGGACGACTTGTCAGAACGGGGTATGAAGATAAAGCTGATGCGATTTCCTATAGCTATGACAGCAATGGAAATCTGGGCTTGCGATTAGATAACCTCTCTGGACGAAATTCAAAGTATTTCTATGATTTTCAGGATCGTCTTATGCGATATGAAGAGACAGGGGATGATTATAGCAATACCGTTCAGTGGGGATATGATGATAAGAATAACCTATCGTCTCAAACACAAATCCTGAACGGAACTACCTATACATCCAAATACACATACGACGATGATAATCGTGTTACCAACACAACGGAAGGAGAAACCAGTGCTACCTATACCTATGATAATTACGGACGTGTGACGAGTATTCAGGCAAAGAACGGAAGTAGCCAGATACTCAATACCGCAATTACATATAGGGATGAAGGCACGTCATCAACGTCTCCGCAGGTTCAGACGTGGAACAATGGAAAAACAACCTATACCTATTGGTATGATTCAAAAGGAAATATTTCTGGCATCTCGGATGGCAGCAGAACATTGGATTATTCATATAATTCATCAGGGCAACTTTCAAGAATTGATGAGGAAGATGAAGAAGTTAGATGGCTGTATACATACTATGCCGGAGGAAATTTGAAGCAAAAGATTCTGGTAGATCGATCTGAGGATCGAACTTATCAGACAGTTCTCGCTACCTATAGCTATGGAGACGGAGAGTGGAAGGACTTATTAACTGCCTATAACGGAAAAGCTATTACTTATGATACAATAGGCAATCCTCTGACAGATGGCACATGGACTTATACATGGCAACACGGACGCCAACTGGCAGCTATGAGCAAGACGAGCAGTAGTATATCCTTCTCTTACAATGCGGATGGCAAGCGTTTTTCTAAAACAGTAGACGGCACGAACTATTATTACACCTACCTTGGCGACCAATTGGTAGAAATGACATGGGACAGCAATAAAATGCATTTTACATACGACTGTATGGGCCCGCTGTCTGTGATTTACAATGGAATAGAATACTTCTATCTGAAAAACGCACAAGGAGATATAGTAGGTATCGTAAATGCCACGGGCAAGCAAGTTGTAGGATATAGCTATGATCCGTGGGGGAAATTGGAATATGTTACCGGAAGTGAATCTAAAACTGTTGGTAAGTATAATCCATTCCGTTACCGCAGTTACATTTACGATACGGAAACAGAATTATACTACCTCAATAGCCGGTATTATAATCCTGTTTGGGGACGGTTTATCAATGCGGATGGATATGCTTCCACCGGTCAAGGAATTACGGGATATAATATGTTCTCGTATTGCAATGACAACCCGATAAGTTTGTGTGATTCTGAAGGGACTGTTCCACTCCGCAACACGATGACCATGATGACAGATGGCGGTGGACTTATACCGGCATACAAGAAGGTTGACCGGACTATTACAAACCTACTGACCGATAGCAACATTTATGGCACTATTGTAAATGGACTGGATATGGTTCGTGAGGGTATGAGCTATTCATGTGTCAAGGGTGTAAGTAATGCCGTTCGTCCAGCCAACATTGGAGCTGGCATATTTGCAAAGCAGTGTGAAGCGGAGCTGCAGCTGATCAAAAGTACAAGCGAGAAGATGAGAGGCGCATTGTCAAAGCTGGCCTATGGCGCAGTGGCTATAGATGTCGGCATAGGCATTTATGATAATATTCAGGCAAATGCGCCAGTTAAGAAAATTGTTACTGATGCTGCGGTAGATACTGCATTTACTGGCGGAACGGTATGGGTGTCAGCAAAGATAGGAGCTGCTGTAGGAACAGCGATTGGTGGTCCTGTTGGTACACTTATTGGAATAGGCTTTGGCTGGGCAGTAGGAACTGCTATTTATGCCGTTACAGATATGTGGAGGTACAAGGGAAAAACTGCGAGGAGGTGGGCTAAGGATTATGCAAACGCATGGTAATGAAGAATATATAAAGGCGTTTATTGAATACGGATTTCACCCGCTTAAGCGGTACAAATGCTTTACTCGCAGCGTCCTTGTTTTAGCTTGTAGTTTTGTTCCGTTGCTCTTTCAGAAATTTATGGAGGTAGACTTCCCAATACTTGGTTTCTTTTCCGTAGGAGTTGGAGCTATTGTTTCTGTATTGCTTATCGTTCTTTGTAATAGGCGTGGATCCCTATACCTGAATCGATTTATTCACGATGGTTTGATATTGCTGGATTTTTCTGTTTCCATGCTGTTATTTGCTTATCAGACAGTAATGATTGATGCAGGCCCAAAACCATGGATACTTGTGTTGCTTTGTTTAGCATGGATTATTTTTGTAACAGCTGTAATAGTTATTAGACGCAATGCTGTAATGCGAGGATATGATTATAGGCTTAAAGAAAGAGGGCAACACAGTAACATAGAGGCATATGCAGCGCTGGGCGGTGTTTTAGGCATTTTTTCAGCGAAGCTAATGCCTATACAAGAAGTATCAAATCAATATATAATGGGAATGTGCATACTGTGTAGTTTCTTGGCAAGCATAGGAACACTGAATTTTTTGAAAGTCTACTACGCTAAAAAGTATCATCTAACAGCAGACATAGATAACAAGTAAACTCACAAAAGAGGAAACGGCTCAATTACGAGCCGTTTCCTCTGATAGAAATGACTTGGGGCAGCAATAAAATGCACTTCACCTACGACAGCATTGGCCCAATGTCGGTAATCTATAACGGAACGGAATACTTCTATTTGATGAACGCACAGGGAGATATAACCGGTATTATAGATGCGACGGGGAATCAAGTAGTCTCCTATATTTATGATCCATGGGGTGCTCCCGTGTCTACTAAAGGAACGTTGGCGTCTACCTTGGGTACTGCAAATCCTCTGCGATACCGTGCGTACATCTACGATACAGAGACAAAACTCTACTACCTCAATAGCCGATATTATAATCCTGTTTGGGGACGGTTTATCAATGCGGATGAGTACGCTTCAACAAATACTAATAGCGTAAAGTCCGCAAATGCTTTCGCCTATTGTGAAAACGATCCTGTAAACAAAGTGGACGGAAATGGAGATATCCCGCTTCCAGTGATTGGCGCACTGATTGGCGGCGTCACAAATGCGCTTGCAACCGCTATAAATGGTGGAAGTGCGGGAGAAATCGTAGAAAGCGCTCTGGTTGGCGCTACTCTTGGCGCAATGTTTGCTTACACGCATACAGCTACACTTATTTTCCGGATAGGTGGGAGCATCGCAAATGGGCTTATCACAACATTGAGTTGTCATAATCGAGGCGTATCTTGGGGAACAAGTATTGCGTGCGGGTTACTCACGACTGCGACTACAATGGCGACCAGTTCATTAAGCGCACGATTTGGTGAGTATTGCCTTGAAGCAGCGGTGACAGATCTTACATTTGGATTTGGCGGTAATTTAGTATCAACAACCGTTGCTTCTAATGTTCCAGCGGATCCGAAACCTAAAAACACATATAAAGGAGGTATTTCAAAGCAAAAGCAAGAATTACAGCAGCGTCGATATGGCTCATGGAGTAAATGGGGCAAAGGAATGCGGCCAGAATATGTTTAATTGTACACGAATTATACGAAAGGAGAACAGATAAAAATGAAAACAGCAAAGTCTTCCAATATTGGCGGGGTAGCGCTTTTTTTCGCCATTGGAATTGTTGCGATTGCGGGGTTGTGCTATGTGAAAAGTGGGGCAGAGATAATTTATGCGATGGCTGGGATAGTTGTGGTTTTTGGTACGGTATTCTTTTGGCCGGATTGGTTTTCTTACGAATTGACACCGGAGGGAATTCATCGAAGCTGGCTTGGCATAGCACATAGACAGGTGATTCCGTGGGAGGAAATCAGAGATGCGGAGAGACTCAACTGGCGCAGCTCAACGATCGTTGTTTCTACAAAGAAGGCACGGCATCCCGCTCCTACTCGAAAGAAAAGCTATGCCAACGGGAATAAAGCCTACGGTGATATGATTGCGGGACGCAGTTTTGCCTTGAAGGATAAACCGGAAATTGTGGACTGTATTCGTGCCTATCATGGAGAATTTGCTTATGACTACAAGGAGCCGTAAGCATAGTGAAACTTAAAGAAACGGGCTAAAGATAAATATTTGGATGACACCCCGGAGATTTTGGACTGCATCTACAAGTATCATGGCAAGCTGAGCAACTATGACCCTAAGCGACATATCTAACGCCAGAAACGCTAATTTCCGGGTGCCAGACTAAAGTGCCCTGACCAAAAAATCAAACCGGTCTTGTGATGACTTCTGTCGCCGCAAGGCCGGTTTGTTTTTATGAATGGATGTGAGGAGTCGAAACCAGTTGAGATGAAGAAGATGTACTAAAAGGCCCCCTTACACTAAAAGAAAAGTTCCGCAAAGAGCACGCCTAATAATCAGCTTATGTCTCTCTTGACATATATTAACGGTCGTGCTATACTCCCTAGCAGGAAACGAACAAACGTTCTAATTTGCGGGTGCATTGGAATAGAAAGGGGCGCAGGTGGATGCTCTGGCTTTCACGGAAAGACATCGAACATATTTCCCGCAGGTTGCTTCGTGATTACCTAAGAAAAGTTCCTCAAAAGATAGATCATATTGATCCGGCAGATTTTGCGAAGAAAATATGCGACCTGCAATTTGCCTTTGCAGATATCAGTGAAGCACATGATGCCATCGGGCTTACGGCAACATCGGGGGTGATCATAACGATCCCTCAAAGGGATGGCACAAGGCTCGACTATGAATTAGACGGGAAAACGGCCTTCATTGATCAGAGCCTTGTGGCAGAAAATCAGATCGGCCGTTTGAACTTTACTATGATGCACGAAGCAGCGCATCAACTATTTTGGATGCTGTATCCGGAAGAATACAAGGTGCAAACTCCTCGCTGCGTATTTCGCACGGCAGATGAACATACTCAGTACCCTGTTCTTAATTGGGAGGAGTGGCAGACCAATGTGCTGACTTCATTTCTCCTTTTACCAAAGGAGTTGGTATATCGCCACATGGCAGATGTTGGCCTGAAAGATGGCATCACCGTGCTGAATCGCATATACGCACGCAAAGATTATGAGCATTTTTCGGAGGCCGCAAAGCGGCTCGGCGTGTCCAAAACAGCACTGGCCATAAGATTATCCCAACTCGGTTTGGTAGGGAGAAATGATTTGTATGACCCGTATGCACTGGTAGATATATTTCCGGAGAAAAATGAGATCGCCTGATATGGCAGGGAGAAAGTATGGCAAAAATCAATGCACGGGAACTTGATCCACAACGCTATTCCTGCATACAGACAGAGCAGCAGGAATTGGAAAAACAGTATTCCAGCCATATTACAATGGCGAGAATTTGCCCGTATTGCCAGAACAAATTAGAGATCCTGTGTAAAGGAAATCACGGCGCAGTTTATGTGAAATGTCCCCATTGCGGAGAGCAGGTGTTTTTCCCGCCGGTGGCATTTCGACTTAACAGATTCTAAGCTGTAACGGCGTGTAGGAAGCGCCTTGCTCTTGACAACTAAAAATTGAATATCCAAGTTTGTACCCCGGAGCCGCTTGATGCGTGACCTTCCCATGTGTCGCTTGATTTGCAGTCCTTGCTCTCAAAGAGAGTGAGACGAATCAATGCGGCCATAGTGGGAAGGCAGATCAAGCGGCTTTTTCGCTCATTTGGTTCCAGAAAGGAACTGAATGAGCGTTTTGTTTTGCTGGCCTTCGGCCTGCGAGAGATGCCGAGGCCCTCCGCTTCATCGTTTTTGGAATTTTCAAAATGATGAAACGGAGGACAGAAAATGTCGTATCACAATACTCTCTGCCGATCTTGCCCATATCGCCGATGTCCTGAATCAGCGGATAGCGATTGAGGTTGAAGCTCAGATTGATGAGGTCGGGCAGAGTGTCGAAACCCTCAAACTTCATCGCCTCGTAAAACTGATATTCCTCATCGCCGAAGAAGCTGTCCATCCGTTTTCCGAGGTAGTTGACTTCATCGAGGTTGACGAAGCGGTCTTGTAGGCAGCCGAGTTCCTCGGGGAATACGACCTCGGACACATACAATTCAAGGGGTGTGACATCCTCGGCATGGATTCTTTCGAGCGCCGCATTCATTTCCTTTTCTGTGCAGGGAAAGCGGAGGTCGGTCTGGCTGTTTCCGTATTTTATTTTCAGTTTAATCATGGCAATTCTCCTTGATGGCGGCGAGTCCGAATCTGCGAATTGCCATAGCGTTGCAGATGGTGCGGAACAGTATAGGCGGAACAAGGTCGGTGTCCGACAGATCCGACACGGTAAGGTGCTTTGTGCCGAGCGTCAAGTCCTTTGCCGCACAGTAGAGGGTATAGGCTCGTTCGGTGCAATTATGGAGTTTAATGTTTTCAAAGAACACACAGCCGTTATTTATATGGTGCTTGCAGCAGCCCCACAGCCTTTGGTCGGCAGTGAGCAGATACAGCGCCGAAAGCAGTGCGTAATTTGTCTTGGAGATGTTCTTGGCGGCAAGTGTAAATCTTGCCCGATGCTTTTCATTTATATATGTCATTGGTTTGTCCTCGCTTTCTATATATTCGTTGAATCGCTTGCGGAAGGGCGGACAGCGTATCTGCCTCATGGTGGCTGTCAGCATCTCTGTGGGGGTGGCGGCGGTTGCCGTGATGAATACCTGTGCTTCGGTAAAACGGAAGCCCACGCCTCTCGGTGCAAAATTCGGAACGGTCATCATCAGCCGTTCATGCGTCTGTCATATGGGTTATTTAAAAATACAGTCATTTCTGTTCTCCTGTTACAATATATTTGCCTCGGAAGAGTGGCAGCCAGCTACGAGCCGAGGCATCTCGTTGCTTAAGCTGTTAGAATGGGAAGGTAATGGTCTGACCTTGTTCTCCAAGGGCTTCGTGCCCGTAATTAAGTCAGTCAGCCATCTTCCTATTCGCAGCGTTCGATTTGTGCAGGTAGAGCCGCGTGTTCGTGTCACCAAACAGATAGAATCGGCAATGGGTAAAGATGGCTCAGTCCATTGCAAATTCTTTCAGGAGTGATGAACATGAACGCAGCAGGTATTGATGTCTCCAGCAGAAAGAGCACCGTGGCCGTGCTCCGTCCTTTCGGCGAGGTTGTGAAGCTGCCCTTCGATGTGCGCCACAGCGCCGAAGACCTGGCGGCACTGGCAGCGCAGCTCAAGTCCATCGATGGCGAAACACGGGTGGTCATGGAGCACACCGGACGCTATTATGAGAGCATCGCCAAGGTTCTCCATGAAGCCGGACTTTATGTCTCGGCGGTCAACCCTCTGCTCATCAAGGAGTACGGCAACAACTCTCTCCGCAAGGTCAAGACCGATAAGGCAGATGCGATGAAAATTGCCAAATACGCGCTTGACAATTGGACTGAATTGCGGGACTATACTCCTATGGACACGATTCGATATGAGCTGAAAACGCTGAACCGTCAGTTCCAGTTGGCCTCCAAACAGAAAACCGCAACCGCAAACAACCTCATTGCACTTCAGGAGCAGTCCTTCCCCGGCATTCGCAAGCCCTTTGAC